>Ga0070697_100003150_pt1 | contig 12681 bp, 11 predicted proteins | sample KBSK1501metaG_FD_65475 | JGI IMG/M metagenome (GOLD analysis project Ga0070697, IMG submission 65475) | Corn, switchgrass and miscanthus rhizosphere microbial communities from Kellogg Biological Station, Michigan, USA - KBS K1-50-1 metaG | ecosystem: Host-associated > Plants > Roots >... | reverse complement strand
GCGGAGGAGGTCGACGTGAAGATCGAAGAGAAGGACCTCCGGATCGACGTGTTCCGCTCGCAGGGGCCGGGCGGTCAGAGCGTCAACACGACCGACAGCGCCGTACGCATCACCCACTTGCCGACCAATCTCGTCGTCCAGTGTCAGGACCAGAAGAGTCAGCTGCAGAACAAGATCAAGGCGCTCGAGGTGCTCCGCTCGCGCCTGCTGGACAAAGTGATCGCCGAACAGGAATCGGCCCGGGCGCGCGAGCGCCGGGCCCAGGTGGGCACGGGGGATCGCTCGGCCAAGATTCGGACGTACAACTTCCCCCAGAACCGCCTCACCGACCACCGCATCCACTACACCGTCCACAACCTCTCCGACGTGCTGGAAGGCAACCTCGACGACCTGATCAACGCCCTGCGGCTCGCGGGTGAGAAGGAGCGGCTCAGTGCCTGAGGGCATGGCGCGGCGCTACGCGATTCGGGATGTGCTGGCCGTGGCGGTCGAGCAGCTCGCGGGCGCCGGGGTCGCCGACCCGCGGCGTGAGGCGCGCACCCTCTGGGCCGCGGTGGCGGGGCCGGGCGTGAAGCCTGGAGACGTGTGGCTCGGCCGCGACCGCCCACCTGCGCCCGATGTCGCCCGTCGCTTCCGGCGGGCGGTCGAGCGCCGGGCGAGCGGCATGCCGTTCGGCTACGCCGTGGGGCGCGCGCACTTCCGCACCCTCGAGCTCAGGCTCGATCCCCGCGCCCTCATTCCCCGACCCGAGACCGAAGGGCTGGTGGACCTCGTTCTCCGGAACGTCCAGGCCACGTGCAACGTGCAACGTGCGACGTGGGGGACCGTGGCCGACATCGGCACGGGTTGCGGCTGCATCGCCCTGTCGCTGGCCATCGAGGGGCGGTTCGAGCGGGTAATCGCCGTCGAGCGCTCGATCGATGCCGCGGCGCTGGCGCGCGAGAACGTGGAGCTCGTGCAGCCGTCGGTGCCGCTCGAGGTTCGGGAGGGTGATTTGCTCGCCCCGCTCGCCGGTCAGCGCTACCGGGCCATCGTCTCGAACCCACCGTACCTGACGGAGGAGGAATACGCGAGTCTCGATCCGGCGGTGCGGTTGTTCGAGCCGGGTGAAGCGCTGGTGAGCGGCGTGGACGGGCTCACGGCGACGCGGGCCCTGCTCGCGGGCGCCCGGGCGCTGCTCGAGCCGGGAGGGTTCGTGGCGCTCGAGCTCGACGAGCGACGCGCTGACGCGGTGCGAGCGCTCGCCCTGCGGCACGGCTGGTCGCGCGTGGCGGTATACGACGATCTATTCGGCCGGCCGCGGTTCCTGCTGGCGGGCCTCGAGGAGGGTGCGTGATCGATCAGAAGGCGAGCGAGCTGGGACGGCTCTTGGGGCAGAGCGACGAGTACAAAGTGCTGCTCCGGGCCAGTGAGCGGATGAAGGAGGACCCAACCTGCCGGCAGCTGCTCGCCGAGGTCGAGAAGATCGCCCAGGAGATCGAGCGGTCGGCGCAGGAGGGGCGCGAGCCCGTGAAGGATCAGGTGGAGCGCTACGACCGTGCGCTCCAGAGCGTCCAGGCGAATTCGGTGTATCAGCAAGTCGTAGCCGCGCAGGCGAATTTCGAGAAGCTCATGGCCAAAGTGAACGCGCGGATCTACGAAGGCATGAAACAGGGGGCGGCGAGCCCCATCATCACCCTGGGTTGATGGGCGTCTTCATCGTGGTGGAGGGCCCGGAAGGGGCGGGCAAGTCCACGCTGGTGCGCTGGCTCGCGGCGCGGCTCGTCGCGGAGGGACACCAGGTGACGGCGGTCCGGCAGCCGGGCGGCACGCCGGTGGCGGAGGCGGCGCGCAAGGTGGCGCTCAAGTTTCCCCATGAGATGTCGCCGGTCGCAGAGCTGTTCCTGTTTCTCGCGGCCCGGGCCGACCTGGTGCAGCGGGTCATCCGGCCGGCGCTCGAAGCCGGGCAAGTGGTCGTGGCGGATCGGTTCGACCTCTCGACCATGGCGTACCAGGTGGCCGGGGGCGGACTCCCGGTCGAGGACGTCGCGCATGCCATCCGGCTCGCGACCGGCGGCCTCGGGCCGGACCTCATGCTCGTGCTCGATGTTCCGGTCGAGGTGGGGCGGGCCCGGCAACAGGCCGCCCGCAAAGTCCAGGACCGGTTCGAGCGCCAGGACGACGCATTTCACCGGCGCGTGCTCGAGGCGTACCGCCGCGCCGCAGGGCCGGGCGTGGTGCACGTCGACGCGACCCAGTCGAAGAAGGCCGTGCAGGACGCCGCGTGGCGCGAGGTCATGGCGGTGACGGCACTCTCAACCCGAGGCGTCTCATGAAGCTCCGCAACGTCGTGATCGTCACCGCAGCGGCCGGGCTGGCGCTGGCCACCGGCGGCTGGCTGCTACAGCGTGAGACCGCGCCCACCGGGTCCGTGTACCAGCAGGCCCGGTTGTTCGAAGACGTGCTCGCGCACGTCGCCGACTTTTACGTCGATTCGATCGAGGAGCGCCGGCTGTACCAGATGGCCATCGACGGCATGCTCGATCAGCTGCACGATCCGTACTCGGTGTTCCTGAAGCGGGACGACTTCCGGGCACTGAACGAAGCGACGACCGGCAACTACGGCGGCCTGGGCATCCAGATCGACGTGCGGGACGGGTGGATCACCGTCGTGGCACCGCTCCCCGACACGCCGGCAGAGCGGGCGGGGATCCAGTCGGGCGATCAGATCACCGCCCTGGACGGCCGCTCGACCGAGGGCTGGAAAAACGATCAAGCCGTGAAGCAGCTGCGCGGCGAGCCGGGCAGTCCCGTGGAGCTCCGGGTGCGCCGGGTCGGGGTCGACGGGTCGCTCACCTTCAAGCTGACGCGCGCCACGATCCACATCCGCTCTGTCCAGGTCTCAATGATGCTCGACGACAAAGTCGGCTACGTCCTGCTCACGCCCGTGAGCGAGACCTCCGCGCAAGAGCTCACCGAGGCGGTAAACGGCCTGGTCCAGAAGGGGATGAAGTCGCTGGTGCTCGATCTCCGGGGCAACCCGGGCGGGCTGCTCGACCAGGGCGTGGCGGTCAGCGAGCTGTTCCTCGACCCGGGGCAGGAAGTCGTGGAAACCCGTGGCCGCGCGCCTACCACGTCCAAGACGTACCGCGACGTGAAGCCACAACCGTGGCCCAACCTCCCCGTGGTGGTGCTCACAAACGGGGGGACCGCCAGCGCCGCCGAGATCATCACCGGGGCGCTGCAGGATCACGACCGCGCGGTGGTGGTCGGAACGCCGACGTTCGGAAAGGGGCTGGTGCAATCGCTGTGGCAGCTCACGCCTGAAACCGCGCTGAAGCTCACGACGGCGCGCTGGTTCACGCCGAGCGGTCGCACCATCCAGCGCAAGAGCAAGAGCGAAGAGGACCAGCTCGCCCAGGCCGAAGCCGCGGAGCTGGGGCACGACAGCACGAAGGTCGATTCCTCCTTGGTATTTCACACCGACCGCGGCCGGGTCGTCATGGGCGGCGGCGGGATCCGGCCGGACCTGTTCGTCGCGCCCGACACGTTCACCACCGCGGAGCGCGCGTTCGTGAAAGGGTTGGGCACCAAGATCCCGACCTATTGGGACGTCCGCACCTCCTACGCGCTCGAGATCAAAACGTCGGCCCGCCCGAAGAGCCCCGACTTCATTGTCACACCGGACATGACGGACGAGGTCATGCGGCGGCTGCGGGCGCGGGGCGTCGTGCTATCCGACAGTGTCGTCGCGGGCGCGCGCCACGTCATCGCCCAGGATCTGGGCTACGAGATCGCGCGCTACGTCTTCGGCCGCCCGGCGGAAGTCCGCCGTCAGCGGGAGGAAGACCGCCAGGTGCAGGCCGCGCTCGCCCTGGCGCGCCGCGCCAAGTCGCCCCAGGATCTGCTCGCCCTGGCCGCCGCCACCAAGGCACCGGCGCCTCTGCGGAATTAAGATGGCGCCCCACGTCGTGGGGATCATCGGACCGGGCCGCGCCGGTGTCGGATTGGCGCTCGCGCTCGCGCGCGCGGGGGAGGGGAGACGCTACGACGTGCGTCTGCACGGCCGGAGTAAGCGGCCGGTTCCGAAGCCGCTCAAGCTCACGGTTGGTCCCGAAAACGACCCGCCCGCCTGGATCGCCCAGGCGGGCGTCGTCATTCTTGCCGTCCGGGACGACGCGATTCGGCCCCTGGCGGAGGCGCTGGCGCGCGCCGCCGCGATCGGCGCGGAGCAGGTGGTGCTCCACCTGTCGGGCGCGCAAGGACAGGAGGCGCTCGGACCGCTGGTCGGCTCCCGTGCCGCCCTCGGATCGCTTCACCCGCTCCAGACGATCTCCGAGCCGGAGCACGCCGCGGAGCGGCTGGAGGGTGCCTGGGCGGCGGTCGAGGGGATGCCGCGCGCCGTGCACGCGGCCGAGGCGCTGGCGCGCGACCTCGGAATGCGGCCGTTTCACATCGCGTCCAAGGCGAAGCCGATCTATCACGCGAGCGCCGTATTCGCTTCGAACTATTTCGTGGTCGTGGAGGCGGTTGCCCAGCGCCTGCTGCGCCATGCCGGCCTGTCCGATGCGGAGGCGTGGCGGGCGCTCCGCCCGCTGGTGGAGGGGACGCTCGAGAACCTCACCCGCCAGGAACCCCTGGCGGCCCTGACCGGCCCGGTGGCGCGCGGCGACGCCGCGACCATCCGCCGCCATCTCGAGGCGCTGACGCACGACGACGCCGGGCTGTATCGGGCGCTGGGGCGAGCGGCCCTCGAGCTGGCACAGAAACGGGGGATGGATGAGGCCACGGCGGCCCAGGTCGCGGCGGCGCTGGAGACGGATCTGCCGCCCGTGATGCGTAAGGCGTAGCGTTCCAGTAAACATCATATAACACTATCAAAATTGACATAACAGTAATAACTCGATAGCTTGGGCTCAAACCCCAAGGGTCCGGCCATGGCTATCGACCAGCCGATCGCGAGCTATTCCGCATTCCTGAAAGCGCTGCTGAGCGACCGGGAGCGATTCTTCGAGGAGGTCGTGGAGGGCGTCGCGCTTCGCAGCAAGCTGCGATACGCCGTCGTCACGATCATCGGCCTGGCCGGGTTCTTCGGCCTCGTCGCGGGAGCCTATTCCGGTCCCGCGCAGGCGGTGTCCGCGGGCGTCAAGCTGCCGTTCTTGTTCTTCGCGACGTTCGTCGTCTGCTTCCCGGCGTTTTTCGTGGTGCAGGTCCTCGTCGGCTCGCGCTTGCGCCTGCTGCAGGTGGCGGTGTTGGTTTTCGGCGCGCTCGCACTCACGTGCGTCCTCCTGGCCGCCTTCGTACCGATCACGGCGTTCTTTCTCGTCACCGGCGCGAATTACTACTTCCAGCATCTGCTCAACATCGCGATTGCGGGAGTGGCCGGGCTGTTCGGCATGTACGCCCTGCATGAGGGACTCAGCGTGGTGTGTGAGAAGCGCGGCGTGTACCCGAGGAAGGCGCTCACCATCATGCGCGCGTGGGCGTTGTTGTTCGCCTTCGTCGGCATCCAGCTGGCGTGGACGCTGCGCCCCTTCCTGGGCGATCGCAATCAACCGTTTCGTGTGTTCGGGACCTACCAGGGAAATTTTTACGCCGCGATCATGTACGCGGTCAACAAGCTGATGCACGGCGATGAGCAGCCCGCCGCGTCACCGGCCAAGCAAGATGCGATCCCGCGATTTCGCGGTTTCGTCATCCCACCGATCGACACGGTGGCCGACTCTACGCACCGCCGCAAGCTCCCGTGACCCGGGACGGCGGCAAGGCGCGCGGCCCGTCGCTCGACAACGAGATCCTGACGATCGAGGAGGTCGCCGCCTATCTGCGCCTCACCCCGCAGACGATCTACAAGTGGGCGCAGGAGAAGCGGATTCCGGCGGCGAAGCTGGGAAAAGAGTGGCGCTTTCGGAAGAGCATTGTGGATCGCTGGCTGGACGAGCAGATAATGCGGAATCAATCCTAGGAACGCAGATCCTTCGCGCCTGCGGCGCTCAGGATGACAGGTCCGCTCGCTTCGCCGAAGGGAGGGGGAGAACACCACTCTCCCTTCTCAATTCTTATTCTCTGCCGCGGCGCGGCGTTGTCATCCTGAGCGAGCGCGCGGCACGCGCGCGAGCGAAGGACCTGCTGGTCTCGAGCGAAGGATCTGCTGGTTTACTGATCCACCACCCGTACTCCGGCCGGGGGGGAAAACGTGAGCTCGCGCCCCGGCACACCGGCGTTCACCCGAATGTTCCTCAAGATGACCGTGCGCTCCTGGCCGGAGCCCTCCACGATGTCGACGCGGTGCACGAGTCCGTCCTCCCGACCCAGCCAGATCGTCGCCTCGGTGTAAGGTTGGTCTTGCCGCTTCTTTGGTACGAGGCGGATGACGTCCACTGCGCCCACTCCGTCCGGAAGCGAGTCGGCCCGGACGTACTGCGCCGTGTAGCGCTCACGCGGCTGCTCCACGAACTGTCCGATCAGATTGGGACCCGTGGTGCCGTATTCGGGGATGCGGGAGCGGATCACCTGGCCGGGCGTCGTACTCGGCGTGTACAGCCAGAGGAAGCGGCCGTCCGCGACAATGCGATCGCCCTTGGGCGCGGTGAACCGCATGGAAAAACGGCTGGGGCGCATCTGGTACAGCCGGCCTCGCGTCGTGTCGGGCGTACCGATCATTGGATTCGTGATGACCTGCACGAAGTCGGCGGATAGGCTGGCGATCGTCTGGTAGGTGGCGCTCGCGCGGTCGAGGATGGGCCAGGGGTCGGGCGCCTGGGCGCTGGCGAACCCCGCGACGGCCAGGAACGCGGAACGCGGAAGTCGGAACGCGGAACAGCCGGGCCGACGATGGTGCGCATGTTCCGCGTTTCGCGTTCCGCGTTCCGCGTTTTCCGTTCTCACGCCCCCACTGGCGCCGGCTCCGCCACCCGCCGGCCGATCACCTCCGCGATCACGCGGACCTCGCGCATCAGCTGGGCGAACTGGTCGGGGAACAGCGTCTGCGCCCCGTCCGACAGCGCCTGCTCGGGGTTGGGGTGCACTTCGACCATGATGCCGTCCGCCCCGGCCGCGACCGCCGCGCGGGCCATTGGGATGACCTTGTCGCGCAGCCCGGTGCCGTGCGACGGGTCGGCGATGATCGGCAAGTGCGACAGCTTGTGCACGACCGGAATGGCGGTGAGGTCGAACACGTTGCGCGTGGCGGTGTCGAACCCGCGGATGCCACGCTCGCACAGGATCACGTCGTGGTTCCCCTCGGCGAGCACGTATTCCGCCGAGAGGAGCAGCTCCTCGATGGTCGCGGCCATCCCGCGCTTCAGGAGCACGGCCTTCTTCGCCCGGCCCGCCGCTTTGAGGAGCGAGGAGTTCTGCATGTTGCGGGCGCCGATCTGGATGATGTCCGCGACCTCGGCCACGTACGCGACGCCCTCGGGATCCATCGCCTCGGTGCAGATGAGAAGGCCCGTTTCCTCGCGCGCCTTGGCGAGCAGCTTGAGCCCCGGTCGGCCCAGCCCCTGAAACGCATACGGGGAGGTGCGCGGCTTCCAGGCGCCGCCGCGCAGAATCACCGCTCCGGCCTCTTTTACGAGCCGCGCGGCATCGATAATCTGCCGCTCATTTTCGACGGAGCAGGGACCTGCGATGGTCACGACCTCGGGGCCGCCAACCGTCACGCCGCCGGGGAGGCGCACCACCGTGTTCTCGGCCTTCCACTCCCGGCTCACCTGCTTGTACGGCTTCGTGACGTGGATGACGTCCTGGACCCCGGGGAGACCCTCCAGCCGCGAGGCGTCGACCCGCCCGTCGTTTCCCACGAGGCCGACGGCCGTGCGCTGGACTCCCGGCATGGGCCGGGCCTTGTACCCCATCTCCTCGATCACCGCGATGACGCGCCGGACTTCGTCTTCCGTCGCGCCGTGTCGCATCACGATCAGCACCGCTACTTCCCTCCGATGGTGAACCGGTCGCCGTCGCGGGCCGCCGTCACCGGTCCAGCGAACCGCGTCCCGGCCGCACGAGCCGGGTCCGAAGTTTCAACCGGAGGATAGAAGTGCGTCAAGACGAGCCGCCGTGCCTTGGCGTCTCTGGCCAGCTCGCCCGCCTGCTCCGGGGTGAGATGGATGTCCATGGCCATCTCCTTGGGGAGCGAGCACTCGGCGAGCAGCAGGTCGGCACCGGCGGCCCAGCGGGCCAGCTCGCTCGAGGGCCCCGTATCCCCCGTGTAGACCAGCCGCCCTTCGGGCGCGGTCAAGGAGAGCGCCACACTCTCCGGCGTGTGCGGCACGGGGAAGGTCTCGAGGCTCAGCTCCGCGTCGAGCGGGAACGGCTCGCCGTTCTGCACGTCCAGGATGCCGATCGGGAAGCCGGGGTCGAGCAGCCACGGCCCGTATCCCTCGGCGAGCTGCTTCACCAACCGGACCACGCCCCGGGGGCCGAGGATCACGAGAGATTCCCGGCGCGGCGGTACCGTCGTGTACTTAAGGGCATACACCAGCATCGGCAGCTCGCCCCAATGGTCCGGGTGGAAATGCGACAGGACCACGTGGGTGATCTGGTGCCAGGGCAGTCCGAACTGCGCCAGGCGGTGGAGCGCGCCCGCGCCGCAGTCGAGCAGGATCTTCAAGTTCCCGCGACTCACCCAGTGACACGCCGACGTCCGGGTGGCCGACGGCGCGACCGTCCCGGTCCCGACGGTGACCAGATCCAATTAGACCGGCTCCATCTGACCGAGTCGCACGCCGACGATGGTCGAAACGCCGGGTTCCTGCATGGTGACCCCATACACCGCGTCGGCGGCCTGCATGGTGCGGGGGTTGTGGGTGATGACGATGAACTGCGTCAGGTCCTTGAACTCCGCGAGCAGGAGTACGTAGCGACCCACATTGGCGTCGTCGAGCGGCGCGTCCACCTCGTCCAGCAGGCAGAAGGGACTCGGCTTCGTGAGGAAAATCGCGAACAGAAGCGATACCGCGACGAGCGTGCGCTCGCCGGACGACAGCAAGTGGATCCGCTGCGTACGCTTGCCGCGCGGCGCCGCGTGGATTTCGATTTCGCTCTCGAGCGGCTCGTCCTCGTTCGCGAGCCGCACGTCGCATTCGCCGCCGCCGAACAGCGTCTGGAACACCGTGCGGAAGTTCTCCCGCACCTTCCCGAACGATTCGAGGAACATGGCCTTCGCGGTCTGGTCGATCTCACGCGCCGCCTGCTGCAGCGACTGGCGCGCGGTCACCAGGTCGTCCCGCTGCGTCATCAGAAACTCGAGGCGCTTCGTCTCCTCTCCATGCTCGTCCACCGCGAGGGCGTTGACGGGCCCGACGGCGTCGATCGCCGCCCGCAGCCGCTCGTCCTCCTGACGCAGCCACTCGAGGTCGCCGGCGACTTCGGGCGCCTGGGCGAGCAGCTGATCGAGGGGTTTCCGCCATTCGGCTTCGATCCGGGCGACGAGCCCACGGCGGCGACCCACGATCTCCGTGCGCTCGAGCTCGAGCCTGTGCTCGTCCGCGCCGAGGGCGTCCAGCGCCTTGCGCGTGTCCTCGAGCGCCGTTTCCGTCTGCGCCACGCGGGCGTCCGCCGCCTCTACCTGGACTCCTGCCTCCCGGGCGGCGGCCTCCAGCGCCACGAGGGCGAGCCGGCGCTCCTTGAGCTGGTCCTCCCACTGGGTTCGCTGCGCCGTGAGGGTCGCGGTCTCCTGATCGAGCGCGCTCATCTCTTCGACGAGCGTCGCCGCCTGGCGACGGGCTTCCTCGACCTCGGTGGCGGCCCGGCCGGCCCGTTCGCGCGCGGCCCCGAGCCGCGCCTCGACCTGGGCGGCATCCACCTGCCACCGCACCCGCTGCTCCCGCGCCGCCTCCTGCTGCGCTTCGAGGTCGACCAGCTGCGCACGCTCCCGGCCCAGCCGCTCGTCGAGGCGGACGCGCTCCACTTCGTGGCGCTCGAGGTCCGCGTGCAGCGCCTCGAGCCGGGCTTCTACTTCCGACAGGCGCGTCGACAATCGCTCCACCTGCACGCTCGCATCGGCCGCCTCGCGTTGGGCGTGGGCGGCGGCGCGCTCGGCGTCGTCCTTCACGGCGCCGGCTTCGAGCTCCTGCTGGCGGGCCCGCTCGGCCGCCTCCCCGGCTGCGGCGAACGCTGCCTCGGCGGCGGCAAGCTCGGCGAGCGTTCGCTCCAGCGTCGTGGCGGCGTTGCCCCGGCGGGCCTCTGCCTCTCGCACTTCCTGCTCGAGCCCTTCGAGCTCGGCGCGGCGCTCGAGCGGTCCACCGCCTTTCACAGTGGGTCCCGCGAGAAACACCGCGCCGTTGGCCCGTCGCAAGGCGCGGCCCCGTGCCGCTCCGCCGTCCAGGACCTCGTTGCCCGCGAGCAGCGCGCGCACCCATGCGGCCGCCGGGCCATCCACGCGCAGGTCGTCGGTCAGGGGATGGCCGTCCGCCGCGAGCCGCGGTCCGGGCACGCTCGGCAGGAGCACGAGGGGCCCGGGCTGCACCTCGTCGTGCCAGTGGCGAATCGTCTCGACGGCGCTGGCGTCGCGCACCAACACGGCGTGCAGCCACTCGCCCAACAGCTGCTCGGCGAGCACCGCGTCGCGCCGACTGGTGCGCACGAAATCCGACAGCGGCCCGATCACCGCGTCGCCGAAGCGCGCCCGCTCCTTGAGCAGCGCCTGGGCCGCGGGCGCGAGGCCCACGCGCTCGCGCTCGAGCTCGGCGAGGGCGTCGCGCCGCGCTGTCACCTGCGCCAACGCTCCCTCGGCCTGGCGTCGTGCGGCGCGACCGTGCGTCTCCTGCTCCTTGAGCTCGGCCACGTGCCGTCGCGCCTGCTCCAGCCCGGCCGTGGCCTGGGCCGCGGCGCGAGCGAGTGCGGCCGCCTCCTGCGCCCGCGTGCCCACCTGGGCGGTCGCCGCCCACTCGGTCTCCGCCCGGCGGGCACGCTCCTGAGACGCGTGCGCCATCTGTTGCCCCAGCTCCGCCCGCTCCCGCTCGAGGGCCGCCCGCTCCCCCTCGAGTGCGCGAAACGCTTCCGCCCGCCGCTGCAGGTCCTCCTCGAGCTCGCGCACCGTCCCGCGCTGCGCCTGGAGCCGGTCCCGCCCCTCCTGCTCGAGTGTGGTGCGGCCCGACAGCTCCCGCCCGACCGACGCGAGGTCGCGCTCCGCTGCCTCGCACTCAGCGGCGGCCGCCACCCGCTCCCGCTCCGCCTGCAGTGCGCGCGCCTCTTCCTGCTCCCGCCGCTGCCCGGCGGTGGCACGCCGCTGGCCGGCGTTGCGCAGTCGCTCGGCCGCGAGCGCGAGATCGCCTTCCAGCCGACCCGTCTCGAGCTTGGCGTCCGCCAGTCGGCGCTCCACCTCCGTCCGACGCGCCTCGGCCGTGTGCCGCGCCTGGACCCCCGCCTCCCGCTCCGCCTCCGCTGCTTCCAGTCGGGTCCGCTCGCCGGGCAGCGCCGCGGCCAGCTGCTCGGCGCGCTGACCCAGGCCGCCGAGCGTGAGATCGAAGTCTTCGAGCTCACGCCGCACCAGCGTCAACGCGACGCCGAACCGCTCTTCGATCATCTTGTCGTAGCGCTCCGCCTTGCCGCGCTGGCGCGCCAGGCTCCGCACCTGCGTTTGCACTTCGCTGACCAGGTCTTCGAGCCGGGCCAGGTCCGCCGCCGTCTCCTCGAGCCGGCGCTCCGTGCTCGTCTTGCGATCGCGGTACAGCCCGATTCCGGCCGCCTCTTCGAACAGGGCGCGGCGCTCCTCGGCCTTCTCCGACAGGAGCGCCTCGATCATCTTCGCTTCCATCACCACGGCGGCGTCCGCGCCGAGACCCGTGCCCCGCAGCAGGTCCTGGATGTCACGCAGCCGCACCGCCGAGCGATTGAGCAGGTACTCGCTCTGTCCGGAGCGCGATAGCCGGCGTGTGACGACGACTTCCTGAAAGGCGATCGGGAGCGTGCCGTCCGAGTTGTCGAACACCAGCGAGACCTCGGCCACGTTCACCGGCCGGCGCCCGGTCGAGCCCTGGAAGATGACGTCTTCCATTTTGCCGCCGCGCAAGAGACGCGGCGACTGCTCGCCCAGGACCCACCGCACGGCATCGGAGATGTTCGACTTGCCGCAGCCGTTCGGCCCCACGATCGCGGTGACGCCCGCCTCGAACGGCAGCTCGACCGCGCCCGCGAACGACTTGAACCCCGACAGCTCGAGCCGGGTCAGCCTCATCGAGTGGTTCCCCCTCCCATCCGGGTGACGAGCGTGGCCTGCACGCCGGCCCGCTTGAGCCGCGCTTCGAGGAGACTGGCCTGCTCGGGCGTCTCGAACGCACCCGCCAACAACCGTGCTCCCGATCCCCACGCTACGACCGGAATGCCGCGCGCCCGCAGGCGACTGACGGTGGGAGCTCCGTCCTTCAGTGAGAAGGAGTATGGAGCGCGCAGCACGTCGCCCTGTCCCCGCGCGGCGACACCGTGTTTCCACATCCCGGTGCGGGCCCCGACGGCGGAGTCGCGCGTCGGGAACGCGCCGGCGAGCACGCGATACCACACCGTGCTGCTCCCGCCCGGTTCGTCCAGAGCGACCGGCGTCACGAAGGGGATGACGCCGTCCGCTGCCAGACGGTCCGCGAGCGCGAGCGCCTTGTCGAGTCTGGCGTACGCCGCGAGCTGCACCGTCCAGGCGAGCGAATCGACGCGAGCCGGGGCCGGGGGGGCCGGCGCGGCGGCGATAGGTCGTGCCCGCACGGGCGC
>Ga0070697_100003148_pt1 | contig 12683 bp, 9 predicted proteins | sample KBSK1501metaG_FD_65475 | JGI IMG/M metagenome (GOLD analysis project Ga0070697, IMG submission 65475) | Corn, switchgrass and miscanthus rhizosphere microbial communities from Kellogg Biological Station, Michigan, USA - KBS K1-50-1 metaG | ecosystem: Host-associated > Plants > Roots >... | reverse complement strand
TCGATAAAGTGTGGCAAGAGCCAGCAGAACGCCGTATCCAAGGACGCCTATTAACGCCACTGGGATGCCGAGCACCACGGAGTAGATGCTGCGATTCACCATATCGCAATTAAAATTCGCTCCGAAATCGCAGAACGAGGACGGCGAAGTGTCATAGTGATGATAGAGAGAAACCGAAGACACCGCTGCTCCAGCGAGCGCCAGCAGTGCAATCGCCCACAGAACTCGCCCGCCCCTGGAACTCATGGCAGGCTGCATCCGGTTTTTTCACTCAGGGTTTCCAGGCGTAATACACCCTCATGGCGGTCGGTGACGAATTGCCATGTGGGGAAGTTTTTCACCCCAGCCTGCACACAGTTTGGCTGCTCAGCACGCGCTCCCTTGGTGCCACACTCAATGTAAGGAACGTACTGAAACGATGAGCCGAACATTTCCTTTTGCTCCTCACAGTGCGTGCACCAATACAATCCGTACATTTTGACTTGCCGTGCCGCCAGGCACTTCGCAAATGCGTCGAGCCTGCTCACTCGCGGCCGCTTCCACAAGTAAATCCCCAGCCCACCCACGCCCGCAATCAGAACAATAATCAGAACCGTGCGCCCAATTCGTGTGGTGCGGGCGCCCTCGCCCGCAGCCTTTGACTCCCGTCGCTTCCTGCGCAATTCTGACATTGAAATGCTTTATATCACGACATTCAAAGCGGCAGGCAGGATGTCCAGCGTCTGACAGTGCAAGCTGAGCACCTCCCCGTCCACCATGACATCTACCGGCCCTTCCAAGTAAAACTCGATCTGTTTTGCTGGACGCCTTTCAGCCAGCGGATGTTGAATATGCGTCCCGTCATAAAGTGTCGGCAAATTTCGGATCAGTCCCAACCGCCCGATCGGTCCCCAGCGCACATATTCGATCAACCCATCGCCGACGTCAGCCTTAGGAGCGATCATCATGGTCCCGCCAGTAAATTTACTGTTGTTAAAAGTAAGAAACAGGCACGGACGTCGATCGATTTGTTCGTCCCGATCGACGCGTAATGGAAACGGTCGGCGTTGCATCCGCGCCAAGCTGATAAAGATGGATGCCTGGTATCCCAATTCTCCCCAACTCTTAAACCGCCGCGAGCGTAGCGACGCCACATTGGCCGAGAACCCCATACTCAACAGATTGATGTAATGAAGAATCCCCGAAGTATGCCTGAGACGCAAAACGTCGCACTCACGCGAACGCTCGCCCAGCAGGGCTTCTATGGCGTACTTCACTCCGCGATCGGTGAAGTCACGCAGAAACGAGTTACCCGTACCCAGCGGAAGAAATCCCAGCGTAGGCCGCTCGCCACGCTCTGCGCCCGGAAAAAGTCCATTCACGATTTCATAAGCGGTCCCATCGCCACCCACAGCGATGAACTTCCGGAAGCCTCTGGCGTAAGCGTCACGAGTAAGTGATGAGCCTTGGCCCGGCGCGTCGGTTTCGACCGCTTCCAGTTTGATCCCACCTGCCCGCAGCCGATCCAGGGCAGGCCCGACTAGTTTGCGGCAACGACCTCCACCCGCCGCGGGATTGACTACGGCGAAGAACGTGTCACTCAAAGCTCGCTCACCGCGGTGCGCTCACGACTTTTTCCTATCTCCTCAGCCAGCACAGCGCGTTTGATCTTCATAGAGGCAGTTCGGGGAAAATCTTTTTCGCAGACCAGGCATCCCCCTACGCGCTTGAAATCCGGCAGACGCCGGTTGCGGGAGACGATCTCGTCCTTGAGTGCGCTGGTAAACTCCTGTCCCTCTTCCAGTCGCAACGCGATCACGAGCATTTCGCGTCCTAAAGTCTTTTCAGGCCACAAGTAATTAGCAGCGAAGATGCAATATTCCTTGACGGGTATGCCTTCGAATGCGGTCTCGATGTCCTCTGGATAGATATTCTTTCCGCCTTCGGTGACGATCATGTTCTTCTTGCGGCCGAATAGTTGCAAATGGCCTTTGCCATCGAACCGGCCGAGATCGCCAGTGAGCAACCATCCCTCCACGATTGTTTCCGCCGTCAATTCTGGATCGTCGAGGTAATGGGACATGACTGTCTTGCTGTGCGCTGCCACCTCCCCTATGCCTTCCGAATCCGGATTAAGGATACGTAATTCCACTCCCGGCAGTGGCTTGCCTACGGTATCCGCCCGAAACGGTTTGAGATCGTTGACCGTTAGCACAGTGCCAGCTTCGGTCAGGCCGTATCCGTTTGCCACCGGAATGCCAAGTTCATAGAAGAACTCCAGTGTGGAAGGCTCCATAAAAGCGCCACCGGTGAACATGGCAACCAGTTCTCCGCCAAACGCTTTGTGCACCTGTGGGAGCAGCCTGCGGCTAAGTTTCAGCTTCGGTCGTGCGCGCGTGAAACTCTTGTTCAGCGCAATAAAATAATCCAGAACAAAACGTTTAACCGCTGACAGCGTTTCGAACTTTGCGCGCAGTCCACGCTCCAGATTCTTCAGGACCATTGGAACCAGGCTTACGTGCGTAATCTTGTAGCGCACAAAAGCATCGCGCACAAACTCCGGCCGCAGCGTCCGCAAATGCACCACGCAAGCGCCACACACAAACGGCCCAATAAAGCCCACCATAAAGTCTATGGCGTGGTTCGTCGGGAGGATGCTGAGATATCGCACGCCGGGCCAGAACGGATACCATGCCGTCAGCGACTTGCATTGTTCCAGGTAATTCTCATGCGTCAGGACGCATCCTTTAGGCCTACCACCTGTGCCCGATGAATAAACGATGCAAGCCACATCCTCACGCTTCCGGGGAACAAATACCGGATCTCCCTTGCGGCGAAAATCTTCCCAGCGAAATGCGCTCCCCAAATCAGCGCTTAAAGGCGCTTCGGTAACCAGGACCAATGCTTTGAGATTCTTGACTTCCGGCAACTGCATCATCGCTCGCCAAAGGTAAAATTCCACGATCGCAATCTTGGCTTTACAATGCGCTAGCAGCTGTAACTGCTCGGCCGCCGTTAATTTGTAATCAAGCGGTACCAGCACTGCGCCGCAATAAAAAATAGCGTATGCCGAGATCAGCCACTTCGACTGATTGCTCATAATGATCGCGGCTCGCTCGCCCGCGTGTAGCTCGGCATCTTCCAGCGCCCGCGCCAGGGGCAACGCCAGTTCTTTGAAGTCAGAATAGGTGAGCCTCGTGCGCTCCCGGTCACGGTCAGACTCAATCAGACAGGTTTCGTCCCCCCAACGGTCGAGCGCATCTCGCAACGCCGCCCCCAGGGAACTGTATTGGTCAAGGTTAAGCATGCAATGGGAATTTCGATCGCCGATTTTCGATTGCCGATTTGTCAACGGACGGTATGCAGTCGATCTTCAATTGGAAATCGGAAATTGGGCATCACAGTCGTGCTTGTATCCGTTCCGCCAGTGTCCTGAAATCCGACACTCCCTGCAGTTCGTAATCGGGCAACTCGATTTGGAAATGATGTTCCAGCCGTGTGAGCAGCTCAAGCGTTTGCAGACTATTAATCCCTAGCGTCCGAAAGAAATCGTCGTCCGGCGCGAGCTTTTCCCGCGCCACTTTGAAGTGTGCCGCCGCCAGTGTCAGTATTTCTTCAAGTGTTTGATTAGAAGTTCGCATGATGTAATTCATGGCAAATAAGGTTGCGCTTCCGTACTCTCTGCAAATCTTCTTAAGCCAGCTTCCACTGCGGGTTGAGTGAAAAGTTCACAAAAGATTTCAATCTCGCGCCGCAACTCTTCATATGGAATCGGCTTAATAAACTCTTTGGCTGCCATCGAAGTGGCCCGGTCGAATTTTTTTAATTGATCCGCTGTACCCCGCGCCACTCTCAACGACTCTCCTTCCGCCACCGTCTGACTGACTAAACCGACCTGTTGCGCCTTCGTGGCATTGAAGCTTCGACCCGTGAGCAATAGATCACGCACAATGCTGTTGCCCAGATCACGTTTTAAGCGTGGAATCCCGCCGAATCCTGGAATCAATCCCAAACGCAGTTCCGGAAAACAAAAACGCGCCATCTTGTCCGCGATAATAAGGTCGCAAACCAGCGCCAGCTCGAAACCGCCACCAAACGTTACTCCATGCACAGCCGCAATGGTCGTCAGCGGCGAAGCATCAATCGCGTTCATCACCCGGTGAATGCGCTCCAGATAATTGCGGACTCCCTTAACTGCCTCGTCGCGATCCATCTCCTGCGAAATCCGAAACAATTCCTTTAAGTCCGCTCCCGCCGAGAATCCGCATTTGAGGGAGCTATAAATAATGAGAGCGTGCGCTTCGTTGGTTGCCTTCTCCAGGGCAACGGCGAATCTTTCCAACTCTTCCAAAGTGAGCAAACCGATCTCATTGCAAGGCTCACGATGCAACGCCAACTCTACAACGCCGTCGGTCAAACCCCACGAAAGAGCCTGCCCTTCAAATTTCTTCATATGGATCACGACCTACGCTGAGGTCTTCACCGTCAAGCTTCACGGTCGCGCCGGCTTCCCCCGTCGGGTACCCGACAAGACCAAGACTCACGAAGCCTGCTTCACCCCATACATCTCCTCGATCTCTGCGTGCAACCGTAACGCAATCAAATCTCGCTTAAGCTTGCCATTCGCGGTCAGCAATCCGTTGTCGATCGAAAACGGTTCCGCATGAATATGAAACGCACGCACTTGTTTGTAATGCGGCAATTGCAAGTTTACCGACTCCAGCGCTCCTTGTGCGTCTTCACGCGACACACTTCCAGTCACAATCGCCGAAAGGTATCCCCGTCCATTGCCGGTAAGGACAACTTGCTGCGCCCCGGCAATATGTCGGAGCAATTCATCTTCGATCGGCTCCGGCGCAATATTGTGGCCCGAACCTAAGATAATCAAATTCTTGATCCGCCCCACGATACTCCAGTTCCCTTCCTCATTGACTTCTCCCTGGTCGCCAGTATGAAACCAACTGTCTTGCAGAGCCGTGGCAGTTTCCTCTGGTCGCTTCCAATAACCAGGAAAAATATTTGGACCTCGAACAACGATTTCGTCATTATCACTCAGCTTCATTTCGATTCCGCTGATCGCTGGCCCGACGCGTCCAGCTTGGATGTGACGCGGGTCATCCATGGTGCAAATCGCAGTTGTTTCGGTCAAGCCGTAGACCTGCAATACAGGTATTCCCAGCATCATGAAGTAAAGCTGCGTCTCAACATTTAGCGGAGCGGAGCCGCAAATCAGCGCTTTCAAATTCGAGCCGATCATCTTCTTACGAATTGTCGGAAAGACCGCCATCCGAGCCACACTCAACCAAATCGAGCTGCCCTGTCCTGTATGCTTCCGCAGCCACGCACTCTTCGCATGAGTATAGATTGTCAGTGCCAACCCACCGGTTTGCCGCAGCTGCTCATCCACCGCCTTGCGCATGCGCTCGAGTAACGCCGGCACATTCAGGAAATAATCGGGAGCCGCGACGCGCATATCTTTGGCGACCCTGCTCAAGTCTGTATTCAGAGTCAGCAGGCTACGACGAAGCAAACATGTCAGCAACATGATCCAAGAGCCGGCAAAACAGAAGGGAAGATAGTGGAACACACGATCCTGCCCATCTCTGTTCTCGTTTTCCATCAGAAGGTCAAGCCGAGCAGAGGTGCAACCCAACATGTGGGAGATGTTGCACGCATTGAGCACCACTCCCTTGGCTTCCCCGGACGTTCCCGACGTGTAGATGATTGTGACAGCATCAGAATCAACCAGTTTCAGAGTTGGGGCAGAGCTGTCAGCTCGATCAAAAATCTGATCAAAAACAAATTGCGGAGGAGCCTCAACCCAGTTTTCTACAATACCATCGCGAAGTTCGGTGTCCCCGCAGCAGATCAGCGCCGGCGCGCAATCTTTCATTATGACCACGAGCTCTTCCGCAGCCTGGCGGGCGTACAGCGGAACCACAATCAGTCCCTCCGCCATGATCGCCAGGTCCATCGCCACCCAACGAATGCCATTGTGCGCCAGCAACGCACAACGGTCTCCCTTGTTTAAATGTTGTCCCGCAAGAAATGACCGGGCCTTACGAACCAGTTCCAGCAGTTCGCTTCCGGTGATCGAAACGATTCGGCCGTCCCGAAGTTCCTGAAGGATGGTTGTGTCTGGTGACGCCTCAAGCTGGGTGAAGATCTCTTGCAGAAAGTTCATCGTCGGCACATCTCTGCTATGCGGCGTATGTCTCGACCAGTTGATGGAGATGCTCACTCATCGGCGGCAAATAATCCTCCCAACTCCATTCCCCCTTACGAATCGGGAAATCCGGATATCGTCGCTGTACTTCTTCTTCGAAGTACACACCCATTCTCGCCATCACTTTAAGATTGCGCACCACGGTCCGTCCGATTCCGGCGGCGACCGCCTCTCGCTCCTTGCACAACGTGTCCATCGCGACCAATAACTTCGCTTCCAGGTCTGGATCGTCAACGTTCATCAGAAGATTCTCGTGACCGCGTTCCCGCATCAGATTGCGGATACGCTCATCCATGGTGATTCCCGCCGACGGCACTAGCCCCGGCATCGAAGTCACGATTCCGTGATAGCGCGAGGAAACCATCATGTGACAGGCGCGCAGAATACTCACTAACTCATAAATGTTGTAGTCATCCGAGGTGAGCACGGGCACACCTCCCAGCTTCTCTGAAATGCGTTTCCCGGGACGCGCATCCAGACGTTCCGTCGCCACCAGAACAACAAAGACGTTCCGCCGTTTCCGAAATGCGTCGACCGCATTCGCGATGGCCGTCAAATATTTCTGGTATGCACGTTCCGCAGCCGGCCCCGAATTATGAAAATAGACCGAACGGTAATGGCTGTCTTTGTACGCCCCCGTAAGCCCGTGCAGCGCGAACTTGGCGACCGACGCCTTCACCGGCCACTCAAACGGATTAATTGGACACACCACCAGCACCGGCTTGCTTCCATCCCATCCCGCTTCTCGTAGGGCTTTCTTCCCGTACTCGCCGGGATGGGGCTCGAACGTCCAAGCCGTGTCTGTGCCCAACTCGGTCGGCACTCCCAGTTCCCTCAACACGGTTCGCGACTCTTCATTCCGGGTAATGACCAGCGAGTTCCGGCAATAAGTGGCACACATTTTGGCAAGCAGCGGATCCATTGCGCCCGCTTCCGCGCCATATCCCACGGAAAGCTTGTTCTGTGCCGCTGCAATCCCCAACGAGCCGATCATCATCGTGGTCAGCGCGTTAGCAAATTTGCTCTTGAACATCGAACCTTCACAGGCCACGACACCATGATGTTTGGGAACCTCATCAAAAAGAAATGGAGGGAAAATATCCGGAAGGTGTACCTGCTTGCTACCCTCAAAATATTCCTGAGAAAACTTGGAGTTCTGCGACATTACTGTGCAAGCTACATTCTCCGCCCCTAGAATGTGCCGGATCTGCCGCAACATTTCTTCGACTCGCGTGTCAGAACCCATATTCCGCGTGCCGTTGTAGCCGGCAAACAGCAGCTTCAACTTTTCTCCCGGCTGCCAGGACGTGCCTCTTCCCAGCATCCACCCCATTTTAGAGATTTCAATCAGGCTGCTGACCCACGCTTCGAGGACGAAGTCCATCATGCGGCAGATCCCCCAGCCTTCACCGGCCAATCCTGATACTTGTAGCTGAAATCTGCATCGCGGCTGAACTTTAAAAGAGGATAGCTGTATCTCGAAAACGGCACCGGCTTGCGGCCCAGTTCCGCAGTGACTCGGGTATTGTCGAATACCGTATTCCAGACCAGATAGGGCAGAAACACTTTCATCAATGACGCGCCCTGCGCCAGGGAACCTTTCCAATTCGCCGATGCATTCACCGCCGCCGTAAACGGGCGCTCCAGAAGCGGCATAAACACCGGCCCCCGCTTATTTTGCTCAGCGGCGAGGGCATTCGTAACTTCGCGGAACGTCTGTGAATCCCGCCCGGATGAAAGATGGTAGGTATCGTATTGCGGATTTTCTTTCTGATGCAGCGTAGCAATTGCGTCGGCGACAAAGTCTACGTTCACAATGTCGATTTTGTCCGACGGGCGAAATGGAAGCACCGGCAACCCTGCCAGAAATACAAATGCTTTCACCATCTCGAACTGGGTAGTTTCCGCGTAACGGCTATCTCCGAGGACGATGCTTGGACGAAAAATAGTAAGTGGGACTTCCGGCAGAAGTTGCCGGATCATGTGCTCGCAAAACTTCTTGGTCCGCGCATAGGGATCGTAATCGGAACGATCCCAATCGATGGCCTCATCTTCCCCGACGATCTCATCGTTACGTTTTCCCGCCACCGCCACCGTGCTGACCTGGCTGAACCGCCGCAACCCGTGGTAATGATTCGAGCGCATGGCCAACTGCACGACTTCGAGGGTGCCCCGAAGGTTCACATTCAGACAGCTTTTTTCAGATTTGCGGTTCAGCGACGCCGCACAATGCAGCACTGAATCCGTGGTGTGGATCAATCGATCGTAATCATCATCCGTCAATCCAAAACGCGGATGAGTAATGTCACCGCAAAAAATCCGCACCCGCGCCTGCAAGTGTTCGTAAAACTGCGGAAAACTCAGGTGTAACTGCAGCGCCTGCCACAAGCGCACCTCAGCCTCGTGTGGGTCGCGTGCGCGCACCAGCAGGTTGAGTGAAGCGCTGTGCTCTTGCAGCAGGTTGGCGGCGACGTGTGCGCCAATGTATCCGGTGGACCCGGTCAGGAATATCGCCACGTTGCTCCGTTTGTCCCTGTCTTTACAGTTTCGCCGTTCGTGGGAAAGGCTGGGGTCAATTGGAAGCTGCGCGCCGGACGCGCCTCCAATGGACGTCCTTCAATCAAAGGATAAGTCCATTTCCGCAATGCGGGAATGTGCACATAGATCCAATACTCCCACCAGTCGATCGATCGTGTGTCATAACCGAAATCGTCTTTCTCCTCCGGCACCAAAGCATAGGACAACTTTTCTACATTGTCGGCAACGAAATCATGCTCGTTGTGAAGTATGAACGGCTCGAACAGCCCAATCAGTTTTTCCACTTTTTCCAGGCTGCGCTCAGCCCGAGCCAGCGGCTTTCGCAGTTGCAGAGGAGCCATGATCCGCTGGATTGACTGAATGATTGCCTTCTGCGCCGGCGCCGACATGCGGTCGTAACGCTCCTTTGACACTGGAATCGCGTCGAACCGCAGACGTAGCCAGTACTCCAACCCTTCCTGCGCCCGATAATACTTGCGGTGCGCCAAAGAAGTAAGCTCGATTGATCGCCGCATATCGCAAGGATTCGTAACCGAAGTTGCCAACTGATACACCCGCCGGTTTCGGCGTTCCACGATGGCCGCTGCAATCAAGGTCATGCCGCTGCACACCGAATCCACCGGGATAATGTCCAGCCGCTTGCGCTCATTGGTTGGCAGTTGCCGGAAATAAGTTCCCAACAGATAGGACAACGAGGCCGACGTATTGATGCCTTCATTCCATCCCAGAAACGGCTTCTTCAGCGAGGTTTCAACGATGCTCGGACGCACCACCGCAATGGGCAAGCCATCCCCGTTCTTGCAAATGAGTGATTCAGCCAGACTCTTCGTAAACGTGTAGGTATTGGGCCATCCCAGTTCATTGGCCCGCTTGGTTCCAGCCTCGATCAAATAATTGCGCAGCCAGCGAATCCGATTCTTCCGTATCTGATTGTCCAGCGCCACGCCACTTAGATCTTTGGCTGCGTGTTCTTTCTGCAAAGCTTGCTGGCAAAGCTCTTTTGTCACTTCCGGGCTCACTGCCAGCCGTTCCGCGTGTTCTACGAATGCCTGCAGTGATTCGCACTCTTTCTCCGCGTCGAAATTCGGCACACCTGCCGGAGTGTAATTGGGACGCAGCGTCTCGCTCACTCTGCCATCCCGCGCCCCAGCTACGTAACAAGTGGACAGATGGAGGAGTCCCGCATGGTCCGACTGGCGAACAAAATCGAGAATGTTTGAAACAGCGCTTACATTGGTCGTCAATGCGTCTCGTAGATCGGGATTGAAATCGGTAAGGCCGGAGCTATTAATGATCAGGTCCAATTTGTTTCGCAGAAATTCCGACGCTTCCGGAGCCAATCCCAACCCCGGTTCAGTCACGTCACCCTCAATGATTTCCACGCGCTCGCCCAGAAAACGGGGCAGATCGACGCCGTGACGCTTAAACATCGGATCGAAAACAGGCGAGCCCTCTACCAGCTTCTCGAATCTCTGGGCTGCTGGATTCGATTTTTGCCGCCGGATCAACAGGTAGATTCGTCCGATCTCCGGCAACTCCGTCAGCGTGTTAACTAGCCACACTTTGCCGATGAACCCAGTCACTCCGATCAACATCACATGCTTGCCTGCCAGAGCGGCGCGAACAGACAGCGGAGCGGTAGCAGGATCACCATCGAAATGAACAATAGGCACAAAGCGTTTTGGCGCTTCCCGCTCCGCAGGACTCACCGCTGATTCCAGGTCTTCCACGCTGGGTACATCCAGATCGCTGGTCAGTTGCTCCGCCAAACGCTTTCCATCCGGACCGGCTCCAGTGATGCGCGCAAACAATCCTCGCGGACGGATAATGGGCTCAAGCAAACGGCCTGTGGCCATGCCGTTTCGAAATTCCAAACGGTTCACCACCAGCCACCTTACCCCTAAATGCAGCGCCAGAGGCCGCATCACGTGATCCAGGCCCTGGCTCACCAACACCACCTCAGCCCCTGAATTTATTAATGTTTCAAGCTGCCCAACTCCGTCGGGCTTTAGATTTGGCTGTAACTTGTACTTGAAGTATTCTTCACCCAACAAGTCCAGCCGGTCACGACTTACCCCACGCAGCACCGTGTGCACCACCCGTGTAGCAAACACTCGGTTTGCGGCGTATAGGAAAGGACGCAGCGCCGCCATCAGAAAGACCAATCCCCGCCGCACCCAACGCTCCAGAAATGTTTGCGCGTTCCAGGTGAAGAAGGCTACCGGCCGGACAGTGGTGAGGTCCAGCAGACTTCCTTCCACGCGCCAATACACAAAGGCGCTGGCAGGGCGAGATTTGTGGTGTAGCATTTCCAAATTTTTTGTCCCGAGACCGAGGGCCTGATGACACACCCATATTGGAGGGCGGACTTCTTATTGTAAACAATTGGAGCCAAAGGGCGAAGTCACCAAACTCGAACCAATGTGGCGCGGGCGCCCCCGCCCGCGAACCTCAAAACCTTATCGCTTCTCCTGGCGAGCCAGTCGAGGCGAAGGGGAGCGGTGTTCCATGGCGGCACTCGCTTCGAGGACGCGTGAACTTCCGGAAGTCACCGGAGCTTTAGCCCCAATCTGTGCCGAATTTCCTTCACCATATCCGCCGGACTTTGATCCACATCCACCGCGATTCCCTCCTCCGGCTCCTCAAGAATTGCAAATTGACTGGCCAACAACTCTCCCGTTGCAAAATGCCCCTGTCGTAAACCTAGCCGCCGGTGGATGACGTCATATGTCCCCTGAAGATAAACGACCTTCACATCAGCGCCGCCATCAAGCTCTTCACGGTAGGTTTTCTTTAAGGCCGAACAGGCCAGAACCACATCTTGCTTTTTCGCGATCCAGCGGTCCATGGCTCGGCGAATTGCCTTAAGCCACGGCGCCCGGTCGGCATCATCGAGCGGAATTCCGAGCCTGATTTTTTCTACGTTGGCCGGCGAATGGAAGCTGTCGGCATCCACAAATTCCCAACCGAGCTGCCTGGCTAGCAAGCTGCCTACGGTTGTCTTACCTGCGCCAACCACACCCATAATGAGGACAATCACATAAGCAGTATATTTCGTGTAAAAAGAAAAGCCCCGGCGATGAAGCCAGGGCTTTGCGTGCATCGCAATGGAATGTTATCTCTGACCAGCCGCCTGGATTCCGAGATTGATTTCCTGCAGCGCCTGATTTACGTCCTGCAGGGCGGTTGTGCGATGTCCGCCGAAATTATGAGCAGCCTGCTGCAAAGCACTTCGAGCCTGCTCCAAAGCCCGCTGCGCATCCGCCATCATCGGATAACTTGTGTTATTCACACCGGATGCCATGGGCTGCATATAACTTTGCTGGCTTGCTCCACTATCCCGGCTGGTAATTCCCTGTTGGACCGCAAACTGCATCCCCACATTGATCTCCTGGATCGCGTGGTCCACGAGGTCGATTGCTTTCTGCCGGTGGCCGGCGAATTGAGGAGGAGCTTGTTGCAGGTCGGCGCGGGCCTGCTGCAAAGCTTGTAGCGCCTCTCGCATCCTGGGATGGTCGGCTGCTCCGGCTGCCACTTGCTGTCCGGATCCTACTTGCTGCCCACTACCTTGCCCTTCGGATCTGACCATCTGAGGCTGCTGTTGCCGAATCGCTGCCTCTCCATTATTAGGCGTCCGGAAACTGAAAATATCGCTCTCTACTTCCGAACCCGCAGCCTGTCCCGTCTCTGCCTGGAAATAGTACGTCGTGCCCGGCTGCAAATTCTTCAACTCCACTCGATGCGTAAGTCCGCCGGCACCCCATGGCGCTTCGGCTAACTTGCTCATGTTCCCCATCTCCGTGCCATACGTGACTCGCGTACTTCCCTGGATGTTGGTGGTCCAGGCGATGCGCGCGTGATTACCATCCGCTTCTTCAATGATCGGACCATTCGTAATTCTTACTTTGCCGTTTTCCTGCATGCCGGCAGCTGCGTCACT
>Ga0070697_100003146_pt1 | contig 12688 bp, 12 predicted proteins | sample KBSK1501metaG_FD_65475 | JGI IMG/M metagenome (GOLD analysis project Ga0070697, IMG submission 65475) | Corn, switchgrass and miscanthus rhizosphere microbial communities from Kellogg Biological Station, Michigan, USA - KBS K1-50-1 metaG | ecosystem: Host-associated > Plants > Roots >... | reverse complement strand
GTCCTCAAGACATGCGTCGTCTGCAAACGCAAGTTCCTAGGCTGGTTCTCAGAGAAATACTGCAGCGACGACTGCCGCATAGAAGGAACACGGTTAAAGAATAGAAACCGCCAACGGAAAGGCAGGAAAGTCCTCGACCTCCGCGAAGGAGCTATCAGCCAACAGCTAGGCGAACTAGGCCTCGGCGACACACAGTATCCAATGTACAATCACGAACTAGTCCCGACAATGTACTCTAACCTAAGCCTCTACCACGGCCGTGACGGAAAGCGGCACGTCAGATCCTACTATGATCTTCTCCGGGAAATCGCCAAGCTGAACGGCGGCGACACGAGCAAGATACTTGCCAGGCTCCAACCTCGCGAACAAAACTAGTTGTTCAGATTTTCACTGCGCGAGACGTCGTAAGTCCTGAACCTTGCCGAGAAACGTTCCATCAAACAAGTAGGCTTCCCCGTTTTCGAAATCCACCGCACCAGAACGCAACACGGGTCCCATGTACTCCTTGTACAGTTCCGTCCAACCTTCCTGGTAACTCTTGTTGATAGGCTGTCCTCCCAGGTAATCGTTGAATGACGGCATAATGATAACGTCAGCATCAGCAACAGCGACTCCGAATTTTTTCCTGACCTCTTCCGTGGCGTTTCCCTCGAACTTGACATCTTCTCGTTTCAAGACTCCCTCTGCGAGCTTGTTCCCATCACTCTTCGCTCTCACCCAGGCTTGCCTTGTAATCCGGAATCCTAACGGGTCCTTGAAAATCACTACAGGGTGCAGATGACCCATGATTAGGAATTTGCAGCCGAGCAGTGGTGGCGCTGGCCAAGCGTGTCCATGGAATAATCCGACAGAATCCCAGAGAACCATACCATTTGACTTGTTGATCTTGACAGACGGCGGGGTCAACGGTTCTAGGTTACCATCATGGTTTCCGGGTACCACCTCTACATCGGGGATGATCTCGACGAGCTTATCGAAGAATTCTGGGACATACTTCCATTCTTCCAGCTCAACTTTCGAAACAGCATGCTTCACATCACCTAACAAGACCAAGAGCTTCGGATGGGTCTCCGCGAGGATCGTTCGTAGCTTTTCCAGCAGCCGCGGCACCTGAGAGGGAACGTGTATCCCTTGGTGCGCCAAGGTCACCTCCCAGCCGAGATGGAGGTCAGCTATGACCAGGACCCGCTCTCCCTTGCGCTCCAGGAGAAGGGCCGGTTGGTCAGCCACTGGTTTTACAGTAACATCGTCAGTCACTGATATGCCTGCTCGCTCCAAATCGTCTATCTCTCATGAAAAGGTATTCTTAGCGCAGCAAGACTACACTAGTAGGGAACTAGTTCGCCACCGACCGTAAACGAAAACAGGATCCTCAAAGGCGCCTGTCAGGAGATAGATCGAACGAAGATCTTCTCCGAGGATCAGAAGCAAATGCTAGCCACCGTATTCCAGAAAAGACTGCCGCAAGCTCTCGGCCTCGTCGAGCGGGAAAAAGTTCGGAAGTACCAGTTCTCGCCTAGCCGCCGAACCGTCTGGGTGGTGACCGGGCGCGGCCGGGATTATCAAGTACTCCCCGATAGTCTGTTCTGCACCTGCGACGATTACTACTTCCGGGTAATGGAGCACAAGAAACAACTATGCTACCATATCATCGCTCAACAACTCTCCGAGGCCATGCGCAAGTACAGTGTAGTGGAGCTAACTGATTCGCACTATCCAGAGATTACTTCCAAACTTACCACGATCGCGGCACACGAGTAATGTCAAGGTTTTAGTAGCCGTTTCCGACGGTTGTCGAGAACGAACCGGGTAAGCCGATATGTCCTACAGTCTTCCACCGGACCAGGGGTACGCGCTCCTCCAGCTCCTACTCTACATCTTCAGCTTCGTCTCACTCATCCTGATCTTCCTCTACATAGCAGCCGAGCGCCCAGGCGAAGCAAAGAAGAAGGCCGCAGAGGAAGAAGAATAAATCGTCCCATCGACGATTACTAGAGTAGATGCGGAACTCGGCATTCTCAACCCTCAAGCCACCAGTCCTACAGAGGCTAGAGAAAGAAGGATTCCTCGAAGCCAGCCCGATACAAGAACTCGCGATCCCCGCAATTCTAAGCGGCGAAAACGTCCTACTCATCGCTCCAACCGGAACCGGTAAGACCCTAGCCGCCATCCTCCCTGTACTGGACAAGCTAATCGAGGCCCGAGCGGAAGGAAAACCTCGCGGAATCTCGGTACTCTACGTAACCCCACTCCGGGCTCTCAACAGAGACCTTCTCCGCCGACTCGAGGAGATGGGAAAGGATCTCGACATCAAGATCCAGGTCCGACACGGAGACACTCCCGTGAGCGCGAGAACTCGCCAGGCGAAGAGTCCTCCAGACGTCATGATCACAACCCCCGAGACTCTCCAGGCTATTCTGATCGGGAAGAGGATGAAAGAACATCTCCGCTCAGTCCGATGGGTCGTCGTAGACGAGATTCATGAACTAGCTACGGACGAGAGAGGTGTCCAGCTGTCCTTCGCCCTAGAGCGACTCAGAGAACTTACCAGTGTCGACTTTCAGAGAATCGGCCTCTCCGCCACCATCGGCGAGCCTGAGCGCATCGGTCAATTCCTAGTCGGATCAGGACGAAGAGTTACAGTATTACGTTCCGACGAGACGAGAGGCCTCCAGATTAGCGTCCGTTCCGTTCACCCCAGCTCGGGAGACCAGAAAGAATCTGTCAACCTAGGCCTACCAGCGTCAACGGTTTCTCGGGCTCGAATGATACTGGGCATCATCCAATCCCATAAGTCAACCCTCGTTTTCACCAACACGCGAGAGCACGCAGAGGCGTTGGCTGCCCAGATTCAGGCAATCGGGGCCGGAATCGCTGTCCGAGTACACCACGGTTCCCTATCGCGAGAGTTGCGGGAGGAGGCCGAAAAAGAATTCCAGGAAGGCAAACTCAAAGCCCTCATCTGCACAAGCTCTCTTGAGCTAGGCATCGACATCGGCAGCGTTGACTTCATCATACAATACACATCTCCACGAGAGACGACACGGCTGGTCCAGCGCGTCGGACGAAGCGGACACACGCTAGGCGGAACTTCCCGCGGAGTCATTCTGACGATCAACACAGACGACATACTAGAGTCCGCTGTTCTGATCCAGCGCGCCAGAGAAGGTAGGCTGGAACGACCAATTATACACGAGAAGGCGTACGATGTCCTCGCCCACCAGATAATCGGTCTCTTACTCCAGAAAGGTCGGATGACGATTGAGGAGATCGGCGAGATCGTTCATCGATCCTACCCTTTTCGCGAAATCGATCCTGTGGAGCTCGGCCGCGTCATCGCGCAGCTCGATGAGCTGAGATTGTTGAGGAAGTTCGACCAGTTCCTCACCGCACGCAACCCAAAGGCGATTCAATACTACTTCACCAATCTCTCTGTTATACCCGATGTTCAGAAGTACACTGTATTCGACTTCTTTCGAAAGAGACGTATCGGAAGCCTCGACCAAGACTTCGTCGCCCGAAGATGCGCGAGCGGGACAGAGTTCATTCTGCACGGCCAAACCTGGCGAGTGCTCTCAGTTGACGAAGAACAATATCACGTTGAGGTTGAGGTCGCTCCTCCAAGCCTGACCGCCATTCCCGGCTGGGAGGGAGACATGATTCCTGTCCAGATCGATGTTGCAGAGGAGGTGGGTCGCGCAAGACGGCTCCTCTCTGACGGAATGGTTCTGGAGGGATTTCTGGAAAAAGGAGAGGTCGAGCGAGTAGAGTCCACTCTCTCCGCTCAGAGACGTCAGGCCGCGATTCCTTCCGACCAACTCGTCCTCGTCGAAGGCTTCGAGAACAGCGTGGTAATCCACTCCTGCTTCGGAAACCTCGTCAACGAGACCCTCGCCACCGCCATGGCGGCTCTCTTCGGGTCCCGGCTAGGCTCCAATATCGGCACACAGGTTGACCAATATCGATTCGCCCTGATCTTTCCACGTCCTGTCAGCGCGCTCTTGGTGGCGGAGGAGTTCCGGAAGCTCTCGGCAGATGATATGGAGAAGATTGTTCGAGACACTATCGATGCTTCGGACCTGTTCGCTTGGAGACACTGGCACGTCCTGCGCCGGCTCGGTGCGGTGAGCCGAGAAGCCGAGTACAAGGCTCGCCAGGCAAGGCTCTTGGTCGATATTTTCAAGAATTCTATAGCTAATGATGAGGCAAGGAGAGAACTTTTCACGGAAAAGCTGGATGTCAAAGGCGCGAGAAGTGTTCTCGAACGGGTTGGATCTGGAACTGTCAAGATCGAAACTATTCAGGACGTCGGTCAATGCACTCCGTTCGCTCTTCCGCTTCTCGATAGAATCGTTCCACATGGTCTACTACGACCAGCTGTCGAAGAGGCTTCTATCATCGAGGTTGTGAAAAGCAGACTGTTGTCCACCAACCTTCGACTTCTCTGCATGAACTGCGGAAACTGGGACAGCGTCCGTGGAGTTGATACTCTTCGAGAAGTAGTAAGATGTCCAAAATGCAGATCATCCTTGATCGCGGCTACATACCGAAGCAATGATGCGTTGGGCTCGATCATCAACAAGAAAAAGAGAGGAAGCAAATTGACTCCTGAGGAAGAGAAAGAATGGATGACAGCATGGCGGTCTGCTGGATTAATTCAGAATTATGGAAAGAGAGCCGGTATAGTTCTGGCAGCTAGAGGAGTCGGCCCGACCACCGCGACCAGAATTCTCCGAAACCGGTTGGCGAGAGAAGATGACTTATACCTGAGTGTTCTAAGGGCGGAGCGAGAGTTCGAGCGTACCCGAATGTTCTGGGACTAGACCCAATGACAGAGTCTTCTGAGAATCTCCTCAACCAAATTCTCGCAAAGAATCCTGGGATGCCGAAACAGGAACTCCTCTCGATGATCGAACGTAAGAAACAAGAATCACACGGTCTCCTCTCTGACGAAGGGGCGGTACGGCTCTTGGCACAACAGCTTGCCGGTCTATCGGGACAATCAGTCAACATTTCCGACCTGCGAATCTCAAGCGTTCAAGCAGGACTGTCAGACGCGACAATCTCCGGAGAAATTCTCTCGATAAGCCAATTGCGCGAATTTCAGCGGTCCGACGGATCTGTCGGCAAACTAGCAAGAGTCAAACTAAAAGATGGTTCCGGACAGATCACATGCGTCCTCTGGGATTCTACGGCGGAAATCGTCGAGAAGGAACAACTCGCAACCGGGTCCAAGATGCGTCTTGCGCACGGCTACACCAGGTTGGGACTTGCAGGCGAGGTCGAGTTTCACCTCAGTTCTCGCAGCAATATCGAAATCCTGAGCAAAACCCCCGCGACAAGTCTCGCGTTAAGCTCCCGCGAGACCCAGGAGAGCACGTCACTCGGAATCTCTCCTGAGACCGTACGAGTCCGCATCAGAAAGCTGCAGAAGAGCCGCGGAGAGAACGGGCCAGCATGGGCATTGTGCGAGAACGAAGAGGGTCTCACGATGGCAAAGTTCTGGGACGATAATATGGAGACCGTTCTTTCCATTGGAGAGGGGAGCATAATCACGATCAAGAATCCATGGATCACAGAGAGGAACGGGATGGTCTACTTGAACGCTGGAGCAAAGTCCTCCATAACGAAAGAGACGCTTGTCAACATCGAGTCTCCTCCTCCCGTCACGATTGCATCGATCAAACCGGGTCCCAAGCTCTACACTACGCGTGGAGTAGTCATCGAGCGATCTGATCCTCGGGAGATCGAGACAAGGGAGGGTCGGAGAACAAGGGTCTCAAATATTAGGGTGGAAGATGGTACAGGTAAGATCAGGATCGCCCTCTGGGATAATCATGCCCAAATTGTGGAAAGTCTAAGGATGGGAGACGCGATAAGATTGACCGGGATCAAAGCCCGGGAATCATCGAGCGGAGAACTGGAAGCGTCAACCGTGTTTCTAACGCAGATCGAGAAATCATAGAGATTCTTGCTGAAAGCCCATGATGGCGTTAAGAGTAGGAAAGGACCCTTTCGACTACATCAACGAGGTCAAAGTCGAAAAGTCCCGCCAGTCTATGAAACGCCGACTCCAAGAGTACCATCCGAATGCTAGCTCTATTGACACCCTTGAAAGGGTCGATGAGAAACATCACCTGATAGTTTTCTCAGCAGACTGGTGCTCCGATTGTATCTCGTACATCCCAGGCCTCGCAAAATCGTTGATAATGGCAAAGAACAACATGCTGCAGGCACGCGTCGTGGACTATGACGCCTACCGAGATATGGCTGAAGAGTTCAATATCAGAGCGATCCCCACAATCATCGTTTACGACAAGAACTGGAAGGAAATCGGAAGATTCGTCGAGACCCCGAAAAAATTCGGCACCGTCGAAGAAGAGCTCTGCGCTATCCTGGGGTCAAAGAGTACGACCAAGATCTAGTCATTTCCTGGACATGAGAGTTTGTGCAGTGCTAAGCAATATCGTTAAATCATAATTCTCCCGGATGATTCTTCCGCTGGTCTAACGTGCGGGTTCGACGGCGCTATCCTGTGATTCTCGTATTCTTGATGGTGCTTCCTGCGGTCCTCGTTGTCGTCTCCAACAGTCTAGCTCAATCCACCTCCCAACACGTTCGGCCCGTGACGTCGCCTCCTTCGCCTCAATGCCGAAGTGGTATTCCCTGGGCCGGAGCCAACAATCCTCTGCGTTACCGTGTTGTCTCAAACTGCGTGGTTGCGAGCGGGATTGTAGAATCCGTTTCCCTCGAGGACAGTCTTGACCGGCGAATCTATGTCCGTCTCGATACACAGTATGCAAAACTGATCGACGATGCGAGTCCGTCCTACCAGAACGCATCGTTAGTGCTGCAGTTGATTCCACAAGACCAAGCCATGGTCCCGATTCCAACTGTAGGGCAGCACATCACATTCGTAGGGCCATTGGTCTTTGACACGGATAACCAGTGGAACGCAATCTACCCGGTTTGGTCGATCCAGGGTAACTAGACGGTTTCTTCTATCTTGAGGCGTCGGGTTCTCCCAGCCTCTCTGAATCGGCCTGCGACAAGAATGCGCTAGCCATCCCAGAACATGCCCGCGGTCCTAGTTCCGCGGCTTCATCGGTAGACGAGTCGTGATAATAGTAGGATCAGTCCGATCGAGTAGGCTGCTGCTCTGTGGATCTTCAACAGCCACCGGGCGTTCTTTGTCAAGTCGGCGCTGTATTCTTTCTCGTTGGTCAGCACCGCCATGTGGTGCATCTCGACTACTGTTATTCCGAGGAAAACTGCCAAGCCTAGGCCCAGCAGGTCTATCCGTGTTCCCTGAATGTAGTAGCTGGCCAGGACAGGCATGAACCCCCAGGCTAGACCAAAGCCCGGATATGTGTGAAGCCACTTGGGCTTCTCGATTGGATAGAGGAGGGCGAAGAATCCTCCCAGTATCACAAACACTAGGAACCATAGGGAGTAGAGGAGTGACATGTAGACTCCCAAAGCCATACCGGCGAGGACCGCGAGAACGCCGACTTTTCTGATCGCTCCTCGGTTCATGTTTGGGAAGTAGGGAAGGTACTTGTCTTTGCTTGCGGTTATGTCGATATAGTGTGCTCCGATGACGAGCCCGAAGAATCCGGCCAGCAACGTCAACAGATAACGGTCAAGGTGAAACTCGGGGGCCAGCGTCGACGCCACAGTGACCCAGGAGAAGAGGACCATGCTGAATGGCCAGCGGAAACCGAACCACCAGACATTCTTCCTCCAGATTCCGACAAGATCAGGTTCCACAAGGGGAAGAACCGTTTCGCCCATATCCCACGCCCTTTCTCTCGGCATATTTAGGAGGTTATCGCTCCTATCTGGGCTGGGCTCGCGACTCGAAACGGAGCGTCTCATCCGATTGACCCGGAACATGAAGATAGGAACATACCGGATCGAGTCTTAGGTGCACGTCGAAGAAGAGCCAGTCCCCGCGGGGGCGGTCGTAGGCTAGTTCTCAGTATCTGATCACAAACTCGCCCATAATCAGCCCTGTCCTCGAATCTGGGACGGATTACTAGACTCTCCCGAAATTCGTTCGGGATTGTCGTCATCTTTCTGAGGCCAGCTGAACCAGAATTGTGCCTTGATCAGGTTGTCTCGCCCGTTATCCACGCCGGACAGGAAATGTTTTTCGGAAAATAGGGGGGGTCTTAGCGAGTGAGCCTTGCGCCGCATGAGTGCTTTAGTGGAATCTTTCTAAAACACGAAATCGCTCATTATCAAGCCTGAATGGAAATCTGGGGCTGTGTTTTTTGCTCCGCCGAGAAACCGTTCGTGAACGTTGAATGAAAGGGCACTTTTTGCCCTGGCGTCTAAGCCAGAATCATGCCCTGAATCACCAGACTCGCCCAGACTCACTATCAGACAGCGGGTGTTCTAGAAAGAGGGGGGTATTGCACAGCGGTCTTGCGTGGCATGAGTGGTCCCTCCGGAGCCTTGTGAAAGTGAGCCCGCGGCTCGGCCAATCGTTTCCTACAAACCAGGAGAAAAAAAAGCTTCTACTTGCTTGATTTGGCTACTTCCTTTACCGCGCCTTCTAGAATCTCGAGTCCAGAGTCAACAAGGTCCCTTGTGATGATAAGCGGAGGTGCGATGCGTAGAGTCGAGTGCCCCGCTGTGATCAATGCGAGGCCGTGACGGAACGACTTCATAATGATCTCGTGCGCCTCATTGTCGCCGGATTCTTTCGTCTTGGAGTCTTTCACAATCTCCGCTCCGACCATCAATCCCTTTCCCCTCACATCACCAATAATATCATATTTCTCCTGCATCTCCTTCAAACGCTTGATCATATACTCACCTTGCTTCGTCGCGTTCTCCATCAAGTGCTCGTCCCTAATCGCATTGATCACCTCGAGAGCAGCGGCACACGACACTGGATTCCCCCCGAAAGTGTTCGCATGCGACCCTCCATCCCAATCCATGACATCCGTGTTCGCAACCGTCGCGCCTATCGGCATCCCCGACGCCAGAGCCTTCGACGTACACACGATGTCAGGCTCAACACCCCAGTGCTCAATCCCGAACCAGCGTCCAGTCCTACCCATCCCAGCCTGCACCTCATCATCAACCATCAGGATCCCATTCTTATCCAACAATTTTCTGAGCCGGTTGAAGTATTCAGGTGGAGGAACCACGTATCCTCCCTCTCCCTGAATCGGCTCGATAAACATCGCCGCAACATCCTCCGGTGGAAGATACTTGTCCAACACCTGCTCCTGGATGAAATCGACACAGTACATATCACACTCCGGATAAGTCATCTTGAACGGACACCTGTAACAGTACGCAAACGGAACATGGGTGTCGCCTGGAACCATGGGGAGAAAATGTCGACGTTGGACAGGCTTGCTGGCAGTGAGGCTCAGAGAGCCCAATGTTCTTCCATGGAAGGCTCCGATGAAGCTGATGAAGCCGTGCTTGCGGGAATGCCACTTGGCCAGTTTCATCGCTGCCTCGATCGCTTCAGTACCGCTGTTGCTCAGGAAAACTTTCTTCTGAAAGCTCCCCGGCGTTATCTTGACCAGTTCCCTCGAGAGCTGAACGACCTTTTCATAATAGAAATCAGTCCACGAATAATGAATCAGTTTCTCGGCCTGCGCCTTGATCGCGCTCACGACTTTGGGATGGGAATGTCCTACCGCGAGACATACCAGACCAGAGTTAAAATCGATGAACTCGTTTCCATCAACATCTTTTACAATACAGCCCTGGCCCGAGTCCGCGGCGAGCGGGTAGAACCTAACTAGAGAAGGTGAGATCAGAGACTCGTCCTCTTTTAGCAAGGCTCGAGCCTTCGGGCCCGGAGGAGTAACCACGATCTTCGGATATTTCACGGCTGGCATTTGTGGCGACGTGCTCACATCTCTTCCACTATTAAGATTGCGCAGAGTATCCGGTCTGTAAGAGGGTTAGTTGCCTAGAGTTATCTCGATCGTGGAGAGACTTGCAAGCGAACCGTCCTCTCGCTGAACCTCTTCTGTCCCTATGTCGACTGAATGGATCTGAACGTTTTTGAAAAAAGCCCTCCTGAGCATCTCAACTGTCTCCACGGCTTTGTTAATCGATTGGCCGCGAGCTCTTACCATGACTTCAGGGACTCCCGTATTGAACAGGGTCACGCAGGCAACGACGTAATTCATCGTGGGTTTTTTTCCGATCCGGACAATATTTGGAGCTGGCTCTTCGTCCTCGAATCCATCGTCGATGTCCGTCTCAGGAAGTATGTTTGACATGGTGACCTCAGTGTCGATTGTTTGTAGCGAGTCAGTTCCTGCAAGATTAACCTTGCCAAACCGGAGGGGGTTTGAGGAAAGGACTCCTCGATGCGTTCGCTCCGGTTTCAAGCGGTCTTGCTCTCTGCTTTTAAGGTACTGAATGTGGGAGTCAGCATCTCTTCGGAGTTGCGATCCGTTTCAAATGGCCTCCGTTAACCCTACTGTTTTTCACATGTTGGAGAGGCTGGTAGGGAAGAGGGTCCTGGCTGTTGTGAACCGCGATTTTGGCTATGAGGGATTGCTTGCGGTCGTCTCGCACGAGCCGCCAGGAGTATGGTTAACTGAGTCTGAAGCAGTGGTTCTTCGTTCCACGGTTGTTAGTCCTATTCCTCAGATCGTGAATCGGGAACCGAAGGGTGAAACTTTCTTGCACCTTGACGCGATTCAAAGGCTGGAGTCGATTTCGGAGGGAAAGCCCGGTGCGCGGCGATAGGGTAGCGTGGCTCGATGGGCTTTTCGTCGCCGCGTCCGGCGTTGCTATCGTGATGGACCCGGTCAAGCTTCGGAAGATCCCGGAGAATGCCAGGGTTTTCGTTTCTCATGCTCACAGCGATCACACCCGCGGGTTTGGACATAAGGGACTGAAACAGTCGACCGTCGAGACGAGAGATATTCACAGTGCTCTTTACACACGCGCGATTTCCAATTTCGTTGCGATCGATCTAAATCGCAAGGTCTCGGTTGATGGCGTCGAAGTTAGAGCATTGAACGCGGGTCACATGTTGGGGTCTGCCCAGTTTCTTGTTAGTACGCCAACGACTTCCATCTTGTATACTGGTGACATTAACTGCGTTGATACTTTGACGACGAAGGCGGCGGAGCCTCACCGGTGCGATGTTCTCGTGATTGAGGCTACATATGGCTCGCCGGTCTATCGTTTTCCATCTCGAGAGACGATCTATGCAGGGGTGGTTGAGTGGGCCGTGGAGATGATCAAGCAAGGTTGCATTCCGTGCTTGCACGTCTATGCTGCCGGCAAGGCGCAAGAGATGGTGCGTCTCTTCAACGTCTACACGCATCTGCCTGTTATCGTCAATCCGAGTCTTGCTGGTGTGAATGAAGCTTATCGGAAAGGTGGACACTCGCTGAACTGGTTGGCTTCAAATTCGGTGGACGGGGGAGAAGTCTTGGAGAGAGATCCGTGCGTCTACATTACTACTCCCGGTGATCGGAGGAGTATCGGTAGGAAAGTGGCGCGGGCCTTTGCCACGGGTTGGGCTCTTTCAATGAGAGGGCGCGATGCGGCCTTCCCGTTGAGTAGTCATGCCGATTTCGGGCAGCTAGTATCATTTATCAAGGCGTGCCAACCCGAGGAGGTGTACATTTTCACCGGGTTTGCTGAGGATCTGAGGCGAACGGTCAAGTCTGAGCTTGGGCTTGAGGCGAGGGCTGTTCCTATGATCAATCAGAGAAAGTTGTTTGAGGACTACTAGAGTTCTAAGCGGAATCGGAGGGCTGGTCAGGTAACAGGTAAGAGGAAGTATGCGATCAGGGCTAGGGCCACTAGTCCAACGCCAGATATGACGACGAGTTGAGGGCTGAGTTTTATTCCTGGCGTGTCTTCCTCGAAAAAGCGCAAGAGTCCAGCGCTTGCTGCAGGCATAGGTGCTTCGTCGCGGCGTCTTTTCTCGCGCTTGGTGCTCAAGGAGTAGTTGCCCTCTTTCTTGTCCTCGGGCTAAGGGTCTGTAATAAGGGTGGTGCGGTTATCGTAGCTGGATGTATTCGTAAGCGTCTCTTGTGGACTCAAAGGCGTATTGGACTCTTGTGAATTCTCTCCGGAATTCGTTGACGTCTTTGCCGACTTTTTTGGGATCATCGTTTTTGACGACTATGCGGTGCATCATGCGTGCTATTTCTTTCATCTCCGATTCTTTCATTCCGAGCCTCGTGACTTCTGATACTCCTGCTCTTATTCCTCCTGGTGCTTCGAAGTGTCTTCCTTCTTTGATGTCGTAGGGGAGGAGGTTGCGGTTGAGGATAATGTTGGCGTCTTCCAGTTTTTTCTCGATTGTCTTTCCGTCGCCGTACTTTGTTATGTCTGCGACTAGGAGGTGGGATTTCGTGAAGCCTTTCTTCTCGCCGAGGACTTTGAATCCGAGCTCGTGGAGCGCTTGGGCAAGGGCTTTGCTGTTCCTGACTATCTGGGCAGCGTAGTCTCTTCCGTACGCGAGCATCTCCGCGAACATTATCGCTTTTCCGGCGAGGTGGTGGAGGTGGTGGTTGCTTACGTTGCCTGGAAATGTTGCTTTCTTGATCTTGTCCGCGTTTTCTGGATGGGATAGTATCAATCCTCCCTGCGGTCCGGGTAATGTCTTGTGGGTGCTACATGTCATGGCGTCGATGCCTTCGTGCATTGGGTCTTGGAATTGGCCTCCGGCGACTAGGCC
>Ga0070697_100003145_pt1 | contig 12689 bp, 7 predicted proteins | sample KBSK1501metaG_FD_65475 | JGI IMG/M metagenome (GOLD analysis project Ga0070697, IMG submission 65475) | Corn, switchgrass and miscanthus rhizosphere microbial communities from Kellogg Biological Station, Michigan, USA - KBS K1-50-1 metaG | ecosystem: Host-associated > Plants > Roots >... | reverse complement strand
CAAGAGTTAGTAAAGGATGCGGCTGTAGGTGCCTCAACAGTGACTACGCTTGCGAAAAAGGGTCTCTTACAAATCAACGATGAGGCGATCCGTCGAGATCCTTTGGCACTGGCTACCGTTCCAGAGCTTGAAGAGTACGTCTTGACTGTGGCGCAGACAGAAGTGTTGAAAACGATCGAGGCACAAATGGCCACGAAGTCATTCGGAGCCTTCCTACTTCATGGAGTAACCGGCAGCGGCAAGACCGAAGTCTACATTCGAGCAATGCGCGCCACCTTAAAACTAGGTCGTTCAGCGATGATGCTTGTGCCTGAAATAGCTCTCACCCCGGTATTCTCACGGCGCCTGCGGGCACACTTCGGCGACCAGGTCGCAATTTTTCATTCATCGCTGCAAAAGGGCGAACGCTTCGACGAGTGGACCCGCGTCAAGAACGATGATGCTCGCATTGTCATCGGCACGCGCTCGGCGGTATTCGCACCTGTAAAAAACCTGGGATTGATAGTCGTAGACGAAGAACACGAGTCTACTTACCGGCAGCAAGATTCACCTTACTACAATGGTCGCGACACGGCGATAGTTCGCGCACAAAAGGAATCGGCGACAGTCGTACTGGGCTCAGCAACGCCTTCGCTCGAGTCTTTTCATAACGCACGTAATGGTAAATACAGCTACCTCCTTCTGTCTGAACGCATTGGCGCAAGACCGATGGCCACAGCGACGATCATCGACATGCGCGAAATCTTTGCTCGTCATGGCAGCCCGCAAGTATTTTCAGACGAATTGCTGGAAGCGATTCGAGAAACACAAGATAGAAAAGAACAGTCGATCATTCTACTGAACCGCAGAGGTTATTCGAGTTTTGCCCTGTGTCGTTCCTGCGGTGAGACAATTCAATGCCCTAACTGCGACGTAACGCTGACCTATCATCGGAGCGAGCGCGTTATGAATTGCCACTACTGCAACCATCGCGAGGCGTCGCCATCACAATGCCCCCAATGTGGCAAGAAATATATTTACTATGTCGGGGAAGGCACCGAGCAACTCGAGGAAATGCTCAAGAAGCTATTCCCTACGCTACGCATCGCTCGCATAGATCGCGATACAACTTCGAATCGGCGGCGTTTTGAGGAATCGTTGCAAGACTTCAGTGACGGTCATATAGATATGCTGGTTGGCACTCAGATGCTGGCAAAAGGTCATGATTTTCCTAATGTGACATTAGTTGGTGTCGTCTCAGTCGACGCCGGTTTGGCCCTGCCCGACTTCAGAGCGGCTGAAAGAACCTTTCAGCTCATAACGCAAGTTGCTGGTCGCGCCGGGCGGGGTGATCGTCCAGGCAGGGTTTTGATCCAAACCTATCACCCTTATCACTACGCTTTGCGACACGCTTGCGCCCAGGACTACGATGGCTTTTACAATGAAGAGATTCGCTACCGGCAGAACCATTCCTACCCACCGTTTGTAGCTTTGGCAACGCTGCTGGTCCACGGCACTGATTTGAGTCGCGTGCGCTCCGCATCAATGGAACTGCGGAAAGAACTCGACCTGGCTAACAAAGATCGTTTGTGCCGGCTGCTCGGTCCGGCGCCAGCGCCCCTTGCCAGACTCAAAGGCGAGCACCGCTTTCAATTACTAATCAAATCCCGAAGCAGGCGACAACTGCGCGCAGTCGCCGATACGGCCCTGAAAGCGCTTTTGGGCCGAGGTGTCAATCTTCGTTCAGTCAACCTGGAAATCGATCCGATTTCGATAATGTAAGCGCGTGCGCACACTGTTTTGATGCGCTAAACTCCAGCGCATGAAACTTTCAGAGCTTGCCAACCTGACTGGTGCCCGAATCGATGGCGGGACGGACGACATTGAGATTCTTGGTGCTGCCGGACTCGACGATGCAAGGCACGGACAAGTAACGTTTCTCGCTAACCGTCGCTACACGCCGCGCGTGAACTCGACGCTCGCCTCGGCAATTTACGTTGCGGAAGACGTCCAAATCGAAAAGCAGATTTCCATCTTACGGGCAAAGAATCCTTATCTGGCCTATACCCGGGCACTTCGTCTCTTTTTTCCGGAACGAAAACTCCAGCCGTTCATTCATCCTACTGCGGTGATTGATGCGACCGCTCAAATCTCCGACCGAGTAGCAATTGGCGCTTGTGCGGTCATCGGGCGCAACGTGGAAATCGCTGAAGGTGTCATGATCCATCCTCATGTAACCGTCTACGATGAGGTGAAGATTGGAAAAGACTCGGTGATTCACTCCGGTGTAGCCATTCGTGAGCGAACGTCAATTGGTGAACGAGTCGTAGTGCACAACAACACGGTCATTGGTTGCGATGGTTTTGGTTATGCGAAAGACGAAGAGCAGCACTGGCTCAAGATCCCTCAAGCCGGGCGAGTCGTCATCGAAGACGATGTAGAAATAGGAGCCGGCACGACCATTGACAGGGCGTCAGTGGGCGAAAGTCGCATCGGCCGCGGCTCAAAGATCGATAACCTGGTCCAGATTGGTCACTCATGCACGGTGGGTGAGGATTCTTTGCTGTGCGCACAGGTGGGATTGGCGGGAAGTTCGCATATTGGCAACCGTGTGGTGCTCGCGGGACAGGCTGGTGTTGCGGGCCACCTGACGATTGGCGATGATGTTGTCCTCACAGCCAAGAGCGCCACCAGCCATGATATTCCGCCCGGAAAGGTAATCTCCGGAATACCTGCGTTCGACAATCGCGACTGGCTCAGATCGACGGCCGCATTTCGTCGCCTGGGAGATATGCAACGAACTGTGAGAGACCTCGAACGACGAATAAAGGAGCTTGAGGGATCACTGAAAAGTTGAGTGGACAGGTTAGCACTGGGAAAAGGAAATCATTGGTCATATATCATTTGTCATTTATCATTTAGAGCGGAAGGTTGAATGGCTTTATCGGGACTGAGTGAGGACCTATCGATTGCAAATGACAAATGATAAATAATGATAAATGTCAAATGATATATGACCATGATGACCAATGACTTCTTTTTCCGAACTTAACTTATCAACTCAATTTTTCAAAGCTTAAGTAATCGCCCCGCCATCAACAATCACAACTTCGCCGTTCATAAAACTGTTGCGATCGCTGACCATGAAGGCCGCATATTCTGCGAGCTCATCGGGACGTCCAAGACGGCCCGATGAAGCCCAGAAGTCATGCATCTGGAGCAACCGATCGGGAAGAGCCTGCGCCAGGTCAGTGTCGAAGATTCCCGCCGCAATCGCGTTCACCTTTACCCCAAAAGTGCCCGCTTCACGGGAGAGACATTTTGTGAACCCAATCATCGCGGCTTTGGAAGTTGCGTAGTGAACGGCTGTCGGCAAAGCGCGCAAAGCCCCAATGGAAGTGATGTTAAGAATGCTTCCCTTCCGCTGGCGGATCATCTGCTTGTAGATTGGTTTGGTTACAGCAAAGAGACTATCGACATTGGTGTGAATCACTTCATCCCAGGCGCGGTCGGTAGTAGTGGCAAAGTTGTCTCCGCGGTTTATAGCAGCGTTGTTTACCAGTATATCTATCCCGCCCCACTTCTCAACCAGCTCCCTCGTGACACGCTTCATACCGAGGCGATCAGTAACGGAAACCATCGAGCTAAACGCCCGCCGGCTGTAGCCTTCGATCTTCCGGCTAATCTCTTCAGCAAGGTCGATACGTTTATTGTAGCTGAATGCCACGTCGGCGCCTTCGCGAGCAAATACCTCGCAAAGCGCTGCTCCGATGCCGCGCGTTCCCCCTGTGACGAACGCTCGCTTTCCCTCAAGCAACAGACTCACTCGCTATGTTGTCTCCTAAAAATCCACTGGTCGGACAGGTCTAGACAGACTTGTTAAATCTGTCCCGTAAAAGGCGATGTTACCAGGGATTAGATTCGTTTGCCGTGAGATTAAACCGTGAAAAGCGCCGTCAGTCAATTAATGACTCAGGCAACCTCACTAAAGATGGACTTCTCCGGAAGCGCCAAGGGTGGCGGAATAAGCGCCGCAATTTCTTCGACAATCTGACGGGTGGCATTCGGAATGGCGAGGCCGATTGTCGCAGTGCGCAGGCGCGAATAGTGTGCAGTGTCTTCCATCATCCTGCGAATTACAGGCACGATATCCGTTGAGCGTTTGAGCAGGACTCCGGCTCCACGATTGGCAATCATGTTGGCAGCACCGGCCTCTTGCGGCATAGGATCGGTGATAACGTCCGCAATGATCGGCAAACGGCAGGCAAGGGCTTCGAACACGGTCAGGCCACCCAATTTAGAGATCATTACGTTTGCCGCGCCCATCAGCTTCTCAATCTCATCGGAATAACCAATAACCTTAATAGGAAAAGGAGCATCATAAGCCATTGACTCAGCGGCGGCACGAAGTTCCTCATTTCTGCCGGCGAGGAAGATCGCCTGCACGTCTAACTCACCACGAATCAGTTCGCGGAAGATCTGCTGAATGTTTCCCCCACCAGCCCAACCTGCGTTCACGAAGACAGTAAATTTCTCTGGATCCAGGCCGAGGGCGCGCCGTGCCGCCTGCGCGGCATCCTCTCCCGGGTAGGTGAATTTGGGGTGTACCGGCATCCCGGAAATCTTGATTCGTTCAGGAGCAACGCCGTAGTCGATAAGTTGTCGTCTGGCTTCGTCGCTGGCAACTAGATACAAAGTAACATCGTCACAAGCCCATCCCCTCCAAAAACCGTAATAAGGATCCGTCACCACAGACACCAGCGGTACGCGCTCAGCGAGCTTAAGCTCCTTCAACACCCGGGCAAAAATATGCTGAGTCAGGGGGTGAACACTCACAACGATGTGGGGACACCAGCGCTCGAAAAGATTCGACACGTAACCAATGCAACGCTTATGAAAGAATTCTCGTGTCTCCGGGCGGACGCGGTTCATGCACCAGTAGAAATACTTCATCCAATGCTGCCGGTTGCAAAGGATCCAGTTATATAACCTGACGAGACGCGCACTCAGGTGATGGGATTCTTCAACAGCTTTGACGACGCGAATCGCGTACGACTCACTTGCCAAAAATTTCTGCACGCCAGCGACAATCGCCGCAGCAGCTGAACGGTGGCCACCGCCCGTGTCAGACGAAATGATCAGAATTTTTGGAACGCGATCAGAAGGCATTGGTAAAGAAGTTGGTCTTTGGTCTTTGGTGTCGTCGCAGCTTTAAATCGGCAATCGGCAATTGGCAATCGACAATCGCTGGACTCTCACCGATCGGTTATCAAAACGCCCTTCAGCTCGGCCCCAACGTGGTCCATCCCCGAGCGCGCCTTTTTCATCTCTTTTTCCAGTTTCTTGATCTGAATCAAGTGCTTCGGATTAAACGGCAGCGATGGGTAATAGCTGTTCGATTCGTGCGTGCAGAAACAACCGTCGGCAGCCTTCTTGCGACGTTCTTTCATCGCCGGCGACAACCAGAGTTTCTGGAAATTCCAGTCATACTCCCGCAGGTTTCCGATGGGCGCGAGATTCTCGCAGGACGAAACCGTGCCCTCGTCGTAAATCACTCCACCCGCCGTACCGGCGTAACATTTCATCTGCGCGGTTTGTGTCTCCTGAGTCTTGGCAATCAGGCCGTGCATGTAGATATCAATTGCGGCTTTGAAGAAACCAGCGCTGCCACCGTAGTTATTCTTAATCGCCGCGTGCCGGGAATCCTCGTCGATCATCTGCGCAAGTTTCGCGTAACGTGAATGATCGATCTCCAACTCAACCGGATCAGCTGACGGAGGCCGGATGTAGTTAAAGTTGACCTTGTCTGGTTTCAAATCATACTTCAAGAAATCGTACCACTCGAAGATCGTGTTCTGATTTGAGTTCATGAAACAGGTACATGTTTGGATATCGAGCTTGGGAAACTCCTTCTTTATCGATTGGAGCTGCCGCGCCGTCTCAATGGCGATGTCCCACGAACCCTGTTTCTGGCGAATCTTCTCGTGCTCCGTCTTCAAGCCATCGATCCCCAGGGCAACAGTCACATTCAGATTCGGACATTCCTCCAATATCCTTGTGATATCGGGAAAAATTCGTTTCTGGATCTGCCCGTTCGACATGATATAGATCGATTCGAGCTTGTTGTTTGTATAAAAGGACTGCGCGATCTCCGGCAGGTCCTTTCGAGTAAACGGCTCACCGCCTGCGAGTATCAGCACACCCAGATTGCCACCCAGGGTTTCGGAAATCCTCGCAATCTCATGCGTTTTCATCTGAAGTTTCTTGCGCGGCCGGTCGTCCAACTCATCTGTGAAAAAGCAGTGCGTGCAGCGCATATCGCAGACTGAAGTCACAAGAATGTTCAGCAGAACCGGCGAAAACGGTTGACCAATTGCCAGCTTGGCATAACGCTTTAATAGTTCTTTTGTCGTGAAATCCATTTCAACCTCAGAATCTTTCTCGCTTCGAAAGCGAGAATCCTACTGATAAGCTATCTACTGTTCCATTGTCAACGTTAATGTCAGCGCGCCTATTGATACGGAATTTTCTCATTTTCGTTGCACGGAAACAAAAACGAGAATGGCCGCCCCTTGCGAGGCGACCACTCTCTGAACCATTTTGGTCACTAGCAGCGTAAACGGACCTTGTCGACAAAATAAACCGGAATGTGTTTACAAAACTTTACATGGCCTTGACCAACTCTTTACACCATCGACCCTTCCCTTGTGGTAAGAATCATGCGACGCAAAGTTTCCAGTTGTTTGGCTTTAACCAACCAGCGCCCACCGGGAGAGCTTAGGCAAGATGGACCTCCTCACTTCGGAGAAGTCGATTAGCAGAAGACCGATCTATGCTCCGAATTCGGTTGTACTTGTTCCACTGATTGCTCCCACAGTTCAGAGACGCTTCAACTCAAAATGGGCCGCTCTCAGCGTCTGTCTCATAGCCTCGTTCGCCGGTGGCTTTGGAGCCTCGTCGTTATTGCGCCCTCGGAATCTGCCGCAAGAAATCAGAACGCAGGTTACTGACTTTCATATCGTCATTCCCGATGGGCAAACCATTGTGACGGTTTTCAATCCTCAGACGGAACAACAAGAAATCGGCCGGCTAATTGTCCAGCGCGAAGGGGATACGATTCAGGGGATTCCGCAAACGGAAAGACACATTGCGGCGCGTGCGCGTCTGAGCGCAGATGACGCGGTTTTTTTTCGTCGAGAACTCGCGGGTGTCTTTCTCGCAACTGACTCGCCCTGGCAACGCGCAAACAAAATACGCTCCTGGCTTGTGAACGGTCCTCATCGAGTGGCGATGCCTGGGCTTGCCACACGAGTCCCACGTGAGGCTTATCAGAAAATGCGGCAGGGCAGTCCGGTCCTGTGCGGCAATCTCGCTGAGATCTATGTGGCCCTTTGTGAGGCCGCAGGATTGACGGCACGCCCTGTCGGCTTGAGTGTCCTGGTGCGCGATGGTCTCTTCGGTGTTGATACGCATGCCGCGGCAGAAATATGGCTTCCGGAGATGGGCGGGTGGGTATTTCAGGATCCGACCTTCAACTGTTATTGGGAGATCGACGGCAAACCAGCCAGCGCACTTTCACTCCACGATGCGGTGATGGGGGGGCGCGCCATCGCGTTTGCTCCCCGAAGCAAAAGTACCGAGGCGAGGTTTCGCGATAACTATGTTGACCCTCGCTTGTACTTCCGCCACATAAGTTACGAGTACAAGGCCGGAGGAGCCCTACTCTACTTCGCTGATAAACGTCTCGAACCGCTTAGCATAACTGACAGGAACTGGATTCAGACAAGCAATCCCAGCGATATTCAGCGCCTCGACACCGCTGGCAACACTATCCTGGAAAGGCGCGCGCAGCTGGCGCCAGGCATCTTTGCGCAACTGCTCGGCGACGATCTATTCATACATGACCGCCGTGAACGGGCGCGAGGTCTGCGAGTGCGCTCTTCCAGCGGAACGGTTCAAGGCTGCGCCTATGCGCATCAGCGTGCTGAAGAGTTGGGTCTCTTTAGCGGTACAAACCTGGCAAGAAATCCATCGTTCCGGCTGACCAGCAAGTCTGGTGGCATCGCTGACGAATGGTCTGTTGCCGGGCCAGTTGAAGCCATGACTGTTGCCGGAGGACAAGCGATGGCTGCGTTGGCAGGCGGAAAGCTCTGGCAGCAAATTCAGGTCCGACCACATGAACGATATCTTTTGTACGCGCGAGTGAGCGTCGCGCGAGGACTTATTACGTGGTCCATCGGCGATTCTGGTGGTGGTCCACAATCGATGGGCACGATCGAGCCGGAACGAATCAGCGAGATAGTTTCGGATGTGGTGGAGAGTCAGAGCGGTTATCTTGACATTAAGTTTGACGTTCCATCTGGGGGCGCCTTTCGCGTTATGGACGTGATCGTTACCCGAGCCCCGCGCTTCGATGCCGCAGACTACTCAAACAACGTACGCTAGGGTGCCACGGAGCGTTCACCACGATTTTGGATTCCCAAAGCACGCATACGACGATAGAGATGACTGCGATCCACTCCCATCAACTCGGCGGCGCGTGAAACGTTGCCTTCCGCTTCTTCCAGCTTTCTCTGAATGAATTCTCGGTGGTAAGCCTCGGTCGCTTCTTTGAAGGAAGGAAATCTGAAGGAAGCGGCGGGCGGTTCTTCCTTTCCATGCGGTGGCAAATCGCTGGCTGAAACCTTTGTTCCCGGATGCATGATAACGACGCGCTCAATCGTATTTTTCAACTCGCGAACGTTGCCGGGCCAGGAATAAGCCTGCAGCTCATCAAAGGCGTCGGGAAGAAACTGTTTAGGTTTTTTGCCGTACGACTTTGAGAAGTTCTGGTTGAAATGATCAACAAGAAGCGGCACATCCTCCAGACGTTCACGCAGAGGCGGCAGCTCAAAAGGAATCACGTTCAAACGATAAAACAAATCGGCTCGGAAGTTACCCAACTCCATCTCGACGTCGAGTCGTTTATTCGTGGCCGCGATGACTCTCACGTCGACAGTGACTGAAGTACCGCTGCCGACCGGCTCAAATCGTTGTTCTTCCAAAACCCGAAGCACCTTTGCCTGTACTTTCGGACTCATGTCTCCAACTTCGTCAAGAAAGATCGTCGCTTCATCCGCAAGCTCAAATTTACCTTTCTTCGCGGCAGTCGCGCCGGTGAACGCTCCCTTAATATGTCCGAACAGTTCAGATTCGATCAGTTCTTCAGGTATGGCCGCGGAATTGAGTTCAATAAAGGGCGCCGCGGCGCGACGTGATTCCGCATGAATGGCGTGCGCCACCAACTCTTTTCCAGTTCCCGATTCTCCGTAGATCAGGACGCGACCGTCAGTAGGTGCGACCACCGATATCTGTTTGCGCAGGGCGCGCATGGCGACTGATGCGCCGACCATCGCATATTCCTTCGCCAAGGCAGCCGCCATGTCGGCATTCATTAATTCGAGGCGCTGTTGCCGCAACGCGTTGCGTACGGTGAGCACAGTCTTCTCGATAGAAAGCGGCTTTTCAATAAAGTCAAACGCCCCTAACTTCGTGGCGCGCACGGCAGTTTCGATATTGCCGTGCCCGGAGATGATTACGACCGCGGACTCAGATCCCAACGCACGAAGTTGCTTGAGAGTTTCAAGTCCGTCAATCCCCGGCAACCAGACGTCAAGTAGAATGCAGCCATACGCACGTCGCCCGAGCGCTTTGAGGCAGTCTTCGCCCGTGGAGACCGCATCGGCGACGAAGCCCTCGTCCTCCATTACGGCACAGAGTGTTTCGCGGATACCGCGCTCGTCATCAACTATGAGAATGGAGTCCATGAATTAGTTAGTAGTCCGTAGTCCGTGGTCCGTGGACTCCTGCTCCTGCCTCCTGCTCCTGTTCTTCCTACGCCCCCGCCGGCAATTCAATCACAAACCTGGCTCCCAATGGATGATTCGTCTCTGCTCGAATCCTACCGCGATGCTCGAGTACTATCCGTTGAACGATGGCCAATCCGAGACCGGTGCCGCTGTCGCGTCGGGAAAAGTAAGGCTGAAAGAGTCGTCTGAAATCCCCTGGTTCAATTCCCTGACCTGTGTCAGAAACTTCAACCAGCAGCAGACTTCGTTCGCTGTCGTGACTGGTCTTGATCGCAATTCGCTTCTCCCCCTTAACCTCGACCAGAGCAACCAGTGCGTTGTCAATGAGATTTACAAATACCCGGCGCATTTGCTCCGCGTCCAACATTGCAACGGGCAATTCCGGGGCGAGATGCAACTGGAGGCCGACTCCATCGAGACGTCCCTCGTAGAGGCCAACGGCCTGCGCTACCACCTCATTCAAATCCGCGGCCTCGAGTCGCGCGGCAGGTAAGCGAGCAAAACGCGAAAATTCGTCCACCATGGCTTTCAATCCAGCCACTTCCCTGCTGATGGTCTCAGTACATTCATCGATGACCGCCGCTACACGCCTTTCATCCACCGAGTCCTCGATCCTGGACTTGGCTTCGCCATTTTTACCGTGCCCATTGCCGATGCTCCGTTTATAGCTCTTAGCGATTCGCTCGGCAGAAAGTTGAATCGGAGTGAGCGGGTTCTTGATTTCATGGGCCATGCGTCTGGCAACCTCGCTCCAGGCCGCTGCTCTTTGCGCGGCGAGTAATTCCGAAAGATCTTCAATGACCAAAACAACACCACGACCAGGACCGGAAGAGCCATGCAAGGCAGTGGCTGTCATCGCCACAGGCAACGGCCCGACAACGCCAGGTGAACCACCTTCAAGTTGAGTTTGTTCGGCAGCGTGGCCAGTCCGGCGCGCGCGTCGCAGCAAGCGGTCCACGACAATCCAATCATCACTGCCAATCAAATCGCTGAGCTTCTGATTACCGTTTGGCTTGTCGTCCAGGCGCAGCATGCGCGAGGCGGATGCGTTAAGTGTCGTCACCCGGTCGGATTCGTCGACTGAAACAACACCGGTCGACAGCGATTGCAGGACTGTTTCGATGTAGTTCCGCCGTTCTCGCAAAGCGAGATTCTTGTCGCGAAGTTCGGCTGCGCCCGCTTCAATCCGGTTGCGATTTTCGTCGAGTTGAGCGGTCATCTGGTTGAATGATTCAGCCAGCAGTGCCAACTCGTCGTCAGCAGCCGTTGAAACGCGATGCGAAAGATTTCCACGGGCAATTTCCTTCGACGCTTCTGCCAGGGCCTTGATCGGAGTGGCAATGCCGCGAGCGAGATAGATGGCTACCCAACTTGAAACAAAGAGCAGGATCAGCGTCATGAGTCCCAGCGTTGAGAGGCCCAGCAATCTAACCCGGCGCTGCTTCTTGACCAGTTCCTGATATTCACTTTGTGACCCAGTGATGAATTCGTTGAGGTCGCTTTCAATGCGTTTCTGCGGCGCGATAATCAAAGTCTGATCACCGTTTAAGGGGACCGCGATCACGTCGTACTCCTTGCCGTCCGCAAGTGTGTCGCCAATGTTGCTGCCGCCGGCTCGCGCGCTGGCAAACAGTTCGTCGAGTTTTGCCATGTCTGCCGGCGGCAAGTTTGCACGACTCTTAACCAGAACCGTGCCGTCGGCCCCAATCACCTCGGCCGCAGTGACCTGCCCTAAAGCCACAACCTGATCGAGCATTTCTTGTGTATCTTTCGGCGGCTGCTTGTTCAAAAGCATCGCTACCAACGAGGCAGTTTCATGTAACGTGTGGTTTTGATCTGCCAGAGTCTTGCGCTTAGCTTCGGTGACCTCGGGAAAAGGATAGAACCACTTCTCGAGTGAGCGATTGAGAAAGAGATAAGAGAACACGGCCATCGCGGTGATTGGTAGAAAGCTGATTGAAATGAAATAGATCAGCAGCCGAGTCTTTACTTTCGAGCCGAGCTGGCGCTCGCGTCGCTCACGTCGCAGCTTCAGCAGGTTGCGAACAAAAATAAATGAGAAGACTACAAAGGCGACGAAGTTAAGCGTGGAAAGCGCGTAAAGGCCGAGTGTGTCTGAAGCGGTATCGGGCCGGATAACGGTCCACAGCCACAGTTGTTGGGAAACAATTATTCCCAGGAGCAGCAAGACGGTCAGACCGAGCGCCCACAACAATATGACGCGCCGGCGTCTCAATCGTCTCGGTTGTTCCGAACTGGAGTTTTCAGGGGTATCGCTCATCAAAATGCCTATCGAAGTTTACCATAGGGGATTGATCGAGCCACTTCCCCCCCTTTGAGTTTAAATGCCACTCAGTAGAAATCCAGCCACTCACCAGCAGTGACTAGTGGATTTCTTTTGAGTGTCCAGCTAGGAGTTCTGCAAAAAGGTGACCTCAGTTAGAATGGCCACACATTTAATCCCCCATGGAACTTCGCAAACTCTTTATTAACGACGTGGGGCGCCTTCGCAGTGGCTGGCGCCTACTACTTTTTGTCTTTGCTTTTCTGGGTATCAGTTTTCTGTTGGCATCCGGACTGCGCATCCTTTACGCCATCGGCCACCAGTACTTCCCAACCGGCTCACGTGGTGCCCTCATCGCAGACGTTATCTATCGACTGACGCTTTTATTCTCGGCGTTGGCTGCCGGTTACTTGTGCACGCGGCTGCTGGAAGGTCTCCCGTGGCGTGCATTAGGCCTGACATTTCACGCCGGTTGGCTTCGAGATTTACTGATCGGCTCGGCGGTCGGAATAATATCTCTTGCAGTGGCCGCGGCGATCGCTACGGCGGCTGGCGGTCTACGCTTCATAATAAGTGGA
>Ga0070697_100003142_pt1 | contig 12693 bp, 18 predicted proteins | sample KBSK1501metaG_FD_65475 | JGI IMG/M metagenome (GOLD analysis project Ga0070697, IMG submission 65475) | Corn, switchgrass and miscanthus rhizosphere microbial communities from Kellogg Biological Station, Michigan, USA - KBS K1-50-1 metaG | ecosystem: Host-associated > Plants > Roots >... | reverse complement strand
ACCCCCCAGGTGATGGCGAGCAACGTGACGGTGATGCGGACACCGTTGCGCACCACCCGCTCGGTCAGCTGTCGGCGAGAGGAGACATAAATCCACGCACCCCGCAGCAGCGCGGTGAGCACCACGGCGCTGGCCCAGCCGAGCAACAGGCCATGGGGCGCATCGGGCCAGGCGAGCGCCACGACGACCGCGATGAGGATCGGATGCACCCAGACGCCGAGCATGCTCTCGCGCACGAGCCGCTCCTGCAGGAGGCGGGCAAGGTCGGCGCGGATGCGCTCGTCAGTGGCGACGGCGTCTTCCGGGCGGGCTTCGTTTACGAGGGCGGTCGCCATGAGTGCCTACATGCTACGATACCGCCGAAAAACGGACCAGGGCGTTTTTGGGGCGTGGGCGGGCGTGCCCGCGGCGGCCCCACGGACCCACGGTCAGTTGAGATCGCGCGACAGGATCAGCTTCAGGGTCATTCTGTCCGACGCCTCGGTCAGCCCGATCCCCACACCAGCCTCGATCTCCAGGGACTTGGTGGTACGATCGACCACCCCGTAGAGCTGATGGGCCTGCTGATTTCCGGCGTAGAACTGGTGTAGCGGCCCGAAATCGTCGTACTCCTCGATGGCCAGTCTCCACATACCGGAGAGATCGCAGGCGACTCGCGTCGCGGGCGCAAAGTCCAGATTCTCCAGGCCGTCGTACGCGGTGTCGAAAATCGGATTGACGATGATGTCCACCGGATGCAGGTGCCAACCGATGATTGGTCGAATCTCCGAGGTGAAGCGCCTCGGGTCCCAATGCTTCGCGTTGTAGCTGAATTCGAAATTCACGCCGTAGAAGAACCTACGATCATCCGCACGCGGCACCGCGAACAGCAGGCGCAGCTTGACGCCGTTAAGCATCGCGCCGCTATGAGCGGTTGTCTTGCCGATACTGTACAGGGGCAAATACAGCCCCCCCTCGAACCACGAGCTTACGCCGTATGCCCATTCCGGCACGCCGTTGAGCGACCGGTCGGCAACGAGAGCGCCGGCAAATGCCGGGGTCGTCCGGCCCTCGGGAATGAAATTGGTGTGCAGCGTGAGATTGAACCGGCCCCTCGCCGCCAGTCGGCCGTCGTACACCTGGATCTCGTCGGTCTGGGCGGAGACCATTTGAGGTACCGCAATGGGAGCGAAGGCCAACAGGGCGAGTACCTGCAGATCGGAGGCGCTCATTTTTGGTTGATGGTAGTGTCCGACCGCAAAGTGGACTAGGGCGCCTATGGCGCCGAGATTTCATTAAGTTTTGGGCGGCCTTGGCTCGCGCCCGTAGCTCAGGTGGATAGAGCAGCAGCCTTCTAAGCTGTTGGTCGGAGGTTCGAATCCTCCCGGGCGCATAGAGTTACAAAAAGATTTTTCGGAAAACGCGCAAACCGTGTGACGAACTGTGGGAAGTACGGAGGAAAAGTTGGAACTGGACTTGGGTCTGTTAGCCGATGATGCGATCAAGGATGCCGGGGACAAACTCTACATCTTTGGCGAATTCCGATACATCTTCGCACCGGGCGTGCCGGCTCGGCAGGGGCGGTTCGCGATCGTGGCTCGCTTCGTTGCGGACGCAGTCGAGGTACGAGATCGGGAGAGCGCTGTTGAAATCGAGATCGTTGACCAGGACGGCAATCTCGCCGCGAATCTGCCACGGTCTCCCAAGATCCCCTTGAAGTTCGTTCCAATCGGACCAGCGAATCGGGCGAAGCAACAGGCGATAATCATCGTCAAACTCGATGGTCTGATTCTTTCGCAGTATGGTGATCACGCCATTCATTTTCTGGTGAATGGGGCACATGTCGGCGAGGGCCTTCATTTTCACGTCGTGCAGCTTCCAGCGGGCGGCGGGACGCCCGCCACCGAATGAGCGCCAGACCACCACAGCCAGACTACCTCGCCATGCTCCTAGATGGCCAGGAGCCCAGCATTCCCTACGGGGAGCTGCATGTGATCTTGAAGCGTATCACGGGGTGTGTTATGGTAGCCGAAGGCCCATTTCGTTACTGGAAGCACCCGGAGAACGCAGAGTTCCTGCAAGTCAGGGACAACGGGCAACGGCCGATGTACCCGGGCTATGTGCGTGACGCAGCCACATGGTTGCGTGTTTTGCGCGATAAAGGAGTCCTATAAAAATGGCTAGACCATTGACAGTTGACGAGTTCATGCAGCTGCCGTGGAAGCCGGTATTCACGCCGCAGGCCGATGGCACCGTGTGTGTGACCGTTCCACCCCTTAAGGACTTCGCGATCTACGGTCCGGAAGCGGAGGTTCGGGAGGAATGGTCCACGGCGTTGCGCGGCCTGTTGAAGGCGTATATCGCTAATCAGAAGGCCATCCCGGTGCCCGGGGAGTTCGCCGTCACCAAACGGACGACGGGCGAGTTTGAGGTAGCGTGGATAATTCCAACGAGGGAACCACAGGTAGCCTGACGGTCACTTAACTCACGAAAACAGGGGGCGGCGACATTTTCACAATCCGCCCCCTGTTTTCTTTTTCCTCACCGTGCCAGTGCAAGTCTCTGCGGCCCGAGCTGCGCCCGCATCTTCTCCGCGTCTCCGCGTAAATAGTCGCTCACCTCGTACCGCTCGTACACGTCGCCAATGTCCCGCTTGCCGTGGCCGCGGTACACCTCACGCCGCGCGCGCGGGATCTGTGCGTCCTCGAGCCAGCGGGCGAAAGTCTTGCGCGCCTGGTACGGGGTGATCTTCCAACCCTGCGTTGAGCGTCGCGCATCGGCCAATTCCTCGGCAGTAGGCTTACGCTGCAACCGCTCCTGCAGCGCGTCACGCAAGCGCCGCTCGGAGCAACGGCGTAGTGCTGACGTGAACCCGTCGCGCGTGAGCTCCGGCCGCGTCGGGTAGTCGACGAGCGGCACATCCCGTACGCGACCGAACGCCTCGTCACGCCCCTGTCTGACGACTTTGGTCCCGACGATGTGAACGCGGTCCTGTTCGACGGTCCAGGAGCCCCACAGCTCGCCGGGGCCCATGCCGGTGAGACACATGCTCCACCAAATGCGACCGGCCTGACCGCCGAGCCCATCACGCACCACGATCGCCTCGGCAAGGGGCAGTCCCGGGCGGCCCTGTTTCCGCTCGCGTAGCGGCGGAACGTCAGCCACGGCGAGCGCCAGCGGCTTCCGCTTCCCGATCTTGTCGCGCACGAACGCCTGCACGGCGGTGCGCGCGACGTTGAACACCCGGGGATGCGCCGCGGCCTCGCACTGCGCCCGGTAGAGCGACAGCAGCTCGGGGAGATCGCGAAGCAGGGGAGCGCGCCGCACGAGTGACTGCAGCACTCGGAACCCGTCGCGGCGATTCTGGCGCGTGCCCTCCGCGCACAGCGCGGTGTCGAGCCACGGTTCGAGGAGCGGCGCGAGGGGTTGATCGTCCTGGGGCCCGCTGAGCTGCGCCAGCGTGCCAGCGGTGAAGTGCGCGTACACCTCGAGCAGTTTCCGCCGGCTCGTCTGAATGTCCTGGACGAGCGCGACGTGGCCCTGCTTGGGCAACAGCCGGAGCATCGCGACGAGGTCGTCGCGCTCCCCGTTCGTGAAGACGCCGGATTGTTTCTTGATTCGGCCGACTCCGGGGATCACCAGGTCGATCGGGAGACTCGCGCTACGGTTCATAGGTTCCTCTCGTGTTCGGGCCACGTCACCGCTTGCCACTCAGCCGCTCGGCCTCTGCCCTCCGCAGTCGCCTTGGCGGGTTCAACTGGTCCTTCCGCATCAATGGCGGTGCTTCGTAGACATCGCGCGAAGAGCTGCGGTATCTCGAAGCGTCGCCAGCCTGCTTCGCAGTTCAGGGGTCACGTTCAGTAGAGAGTCGAAGAGTATCCGCGTGTGCTGACTATCGATGGAATCCAACTCGGCGTCCGTGGCCAGATGAGATGTGTGGTTGTAGGCCACTGATGTGTCGTTCAAGGTCGCTTGGCACATTGGCCCCTTTGATAATGGAGATCGAACGATAGATACCGACTCTTCAACTCGCAGGATTCGAAGCACGCTTCTCTTACACGGATCATCCACTGGCTGGGAGCGTATTTCGATATCATCCCAGACCTGAATGTCGAAGCGATCGGTCACCGGGATCAGTTGCATCCCGTATTCGGCCTCGGCGATCGTACATTCTCGTCGCTCGCGGAAACACTCAACAGCGGCTGCGGCAGGGTTTTCCACTCCTGGCGCTACCCATGGTCCCTCAGCCTTTAGGTAACCCTGACGCCAACCCTCAAAGAGAATGAATCGCTTGCCGAGAATTTCTCCGCGGCTCCGGAAACTCAATCGCTCAACGCGAGTGGCTTCGCGGTCAAGCCTGGAGTACGTGGTCGCGGCAAACGGATTCCCTGTAATCCGAAGTCCTCGAGCGCGTTCATAGGATCGAGTGGCGTCCCGCGTCGCGGCATCCAGCTCACCCGAAAACCTGGAGGGCCCGAAGCCGAGGCGACTCAGGGAGACTTGCGCTTCAAGCGTAAACATCGATTTGAATACCGGATAGAGTTCCGGCGCAGAGTCTTTCAACATCTCCAAACGTGCGATTGTGGTGTCCAGGAGAACGGTACCTTTGCCCTCTGGTTGACCACTCCGGTCACCACATCCAGTCAAGCCGATCGAGAACACGAGCCCGAGGAGCGCCAAGGAGCTGATCGCCATTCCGATTTGACCTCGTGTTGAGAATCGCCCGTTAGAGTAGTCACACATCATCGGCTGGCCTGCTCAAGCTGTGCAGCCAAGGTCCGGAGCTTCCCCCCCCGCGCCCGGAGCACCCCAGCGAGCCGGCGAATGACCGCCGGCGGGGGCGAGCGCTGGCCGCGCCGATATTGCCGGATCGCAAACCAGGTGACGCCCGTTTGTTTCGCGAGCACCTTGAGAGAGGGAGCAGCGTAGTCGAGCACCTTGGCAAGCATCTGACGTAGCCTATCTGTGTCCTTTTTGGACACAGGTAACTTGCCACCTTTCGCTCGTCTCGGCAAGGTCGTCTCCTAGGTTGGCGTCAGGGAGCGAAGATACCGCGCGCCGTGATCACGGACGAGCCGCCCGAGTCTCGTCATCGCGCGATCGCCCGCAACCGCGCAGCGAGCTCGCGCCACGCCCGGGCATCGGCCGGCGACGCCGTTTGATCAGCATGACGCTCGGTTCGTTCTGCCTCCTTAGCCGCTCCACCCGCTTCCTCGAGTCGCCGCTCACAGTGCCGCGAGCAGAATGGCTCTGCCCCAGGGCGCCCGCATACAACACAACTCGGTCCCTGCTCGAGCACGATCACATGGCGCTTGTTGCGTCGCTGGCGGCGACCTTCAGGCTTCGGAAGTGGTCCCGACATCATTCACGAAGGTCGATTTGTTCATGGCGTACCACCTTGTCCGACCGCACGGTCGGTTGATTTTTGTATGTACGGATTGGAGTTTTTGTTAGACCTGGAATCCGTACATTTGCCCGCTCGATTCGCACCCTGCTTCTTTCGGCAAAAAAACCTCCGGGAAAAAACGCCCAAAAACCCGTACAGAATCGAAGGCGACTGGCGTACGGTCTGAGGCCCCCACCCCCTGAAAGAAAATCGGAGTCATTGGAGCAAGCTCCGGCTGGCCTTCTTCTTGGGGCTGGGCACCCGTACCCTGGTGCGATCGGCTGGCGTCAGTCCGAGCTTTGTGAGAATGCTCTGCAGCAGTCGATGATGCGCCGGCTTCCCCTGCCCGCGGCGCAAGATCATCATCAGCTTGCAGGTCATTTCCACGATGATGCGATCGGGGCGCTCCAGCCACGGCGCCACCTGCGCCAGTTCATGCCAGCAGGCAACTTCGTCCGAGTCGAGGACGCCCGGTGGCGGATCACCGAGCGGCCCGCAATCGCTCGGCTCAGGCTCACTTATAGGGCGTTTTCCAGGATTCCCGGCCAGAAGCTTGAGCCGGGCCGATTTGGGCGGCGGTCCACGTCTACCCATTAGCAAAGCCTCCAGCAATGAGAAATCCTAACCTGCGGTCGCGTGCGTTTGACTGCCGTGCGGTCGTGGCAGGGGGGGGGGGCCTGATGAAATCGAGTCGCATTACGCGGCATTCCCGTTGCGTCGCGACTGCAACCAGCTCACCACGTCGCTGAGCAAGTAGCGCTTCGTGCCTACGGTCAGCGCCAACGACGGTGGCGGGGGGTTGAGCCTGTCCAGCGTGCGCTCGCTGACTTGGAGCCAACTGGCCAGCTGTCCGCGAGTGAGCACGCTGAACGGCCCCAGGGGCTCCGGTTTCCGCTTCATGCCCTGCCCGGAATTGATTGCGCGCAGACTACGTTTTTTAATTGCGCGCAGTCTTTGGATACCGTCTTAGCGTACTTGTACGGATCACCCCGCTTGCCGGTCCCCATCCGTTGAACGTCGCCCGCCTGCCACATCGCCTTGAGCACCACACGGGCAGCGCTTGGGGATAGTTCCTCTGACGCCGCGGCAATCTCGTCCGCCGTGCGCCAGTCCTCACTCAGCACGGCGACCACCTTCGCGGTCTCGGTCTGGCGCCGTACCTGTCCAGGCGTCCCACAGACGCGATAACGCCCGTCCTCCCGCTCGATCACAGTCTTCGACGCGCCGTAGCGCGAGAACACGTCCAACACACGGCGCGAGTCGCTGTCGGATTCTGGCGCGTAGCGCTTGAAGATCACGATGATGTCGACGCTGGCGGCCAGGGCGCCTGAGCCCCGCAGATCTAGCCCCTCCGCGCCACCCGACTTCCGCAGGTGGTGGATGAAGACCACGGCAACGTGATACTTCCGGGCGAAGTCGAGCCACGGCTGCATAGCCCGCTCAGTCTCTACCTCGTCGTTGGCATCCTCAACGCCCTTCCGGGCCTTCGACCACGAGTCCACGACGACGAGGTTGACCTTGGCTTGTTGGCAGAAGGCCCCGGTGGCGTCTAGGTCCGGCAGGGTGCCCCACTGCACATGTACCGGGGCTGTGGGGGCGCAATGTGCTGCCAGTACGCTCGCTGTGAGGCCCCTCGGCTGCTCGAGGTCAATCCAAAGCACGGCGCCGCCCTGTGTGGGCTTGCCGAGGAAGTTCGCCATCGCGGCATTCATGCCGGCGAGTTCGGCGCAGAACGTCGTTTTCCCGGCTTTCGGATGTCCGGCGATCACCGTCACCGCATCCTTCGCCGCAATACCCTCGATCACCCACTCGACGGTTGGGGGGTTCTCGACGATGAAGTCAGCCAATACGGGGGGGGAAATTGATTGCGCGCCCACACAATCTCTAAGAGCGCGCAATAATTCGGGAATCCGATTCGTCGCCGTCTCAAGCGTCCCATCGAGGGCCTGAGGAGTCACGAGGACTTCCAAGAACCCAGCCAAGAACCCGGCTAATTCCCGCCGAGCGGCATGCCGCCGCACGATCGCTGCGTGATGCTCGATATGCGTCGCGACCGGCACCACGTCGATGATGCTGGCCAGGTATTCCAGGCCCCCAGCGCGGTCGAGTTCGGGACCCAACTCGTCGCGTAGCGTCAGGGGATCCACGGCCACGCCGCGTCCGTGAAGGGCCACCGCCGCACGAAAGAGCAACTGATGGCGCGGATCTCTGAACATCGCCGCCTCAAGCCCCAAGGGCGGGGCGGCCTTCTGCATCATCGCACAGAGAACGGCCTGCTCGGCCGCACTGTCGGCCGGGACCTCATAAGGGAGTGTTCCCGATCGCTCGATGTGCAGTGACACACTCATGCGGCTCGTCGTTCCAGCAGCGACACCAAACGCTCCAGCGTGGCCGTCAGCCGGTCGAGGCGATCCACGAGCAGCAGCTCGCGCCGACGCTCACTCCAACGGCGGAGCGCATCAGACGCTTGCGGCGAATCCTCGGACGAGTGTATTCTCAATGCACGCACTGCGAGTTTTCCTTTCGGCCCCTGGTTCCCGCCGGGGGCTTTCGTTTTTCTCAAGGACTACGTGAGGGCGCGGTGGAGGAGGCGGTCCCCGGAGAACCCGTTCGTGTGCTTGCCCACGCCCGTCGCGCCCAGCCCCGAATCAAAGCCGGACAACCGCGCGCACCTCCCCACGGATTTGCGGTTCACCGCGACGGCGCCGGCGCCGTCAGCGGACGGATCAGGACCAAGCGCCCGAGCGAATCGCGCTCGAGCTGGCCGCCGGTGTCCGCCGCCATTTGCTCCAAAACCTGGTCCGCGCCGCTCTGTTGCTGGCGGCCCCACTGCGGGTTTTCGCTGCTCATGATGTTTCCTCCGTTGGTGTGTTCATTGGCGCGCCATGATGAGCTCGAAGGCCCGCTCCGCGAACGACGGCTCGTGTTTGCTCGGCGGCGGCGGCGCGGGTTTCAGGCGCTCGCCGGGCCCAGGCCGATAACCCCACGGCACGACGCGTTGAGGCCACTCGGGAAATACCCGGCGCAGCACCCGCTCTAGATCCGGGTTCTTGCCCGAGAGCAGCCGGCCCGCGTACACGTCCCGCCGGGCGTGCTCGAACTGCTCGCGCGCAGCCGCGATGCGCGCGTCGCTGGCGACGCCGGAGGCGCGGATCTCGCCCAACGCGATCCGTAATTCGTCGTCGCTGACTTCGCCCCGCTGGGCCATTTCCCGAATCCGCTCGGCTTCCACTAGGCAACGATCGCGCGTGGGCCGTTCCTCTTGTTCCACGTGGCGCAGGCGGAGCCACGCCGCGACGAGCCGCGCGGTGTCTCCCGGTCTCGGCGGCCCGAGGATCTGCGGCGCCGCTGGCGGCGCGGCACTGGGCCGCTCGACTATGGGACGTTCCCACGGCGGCGGCGCGGTGAAAAACTCGTTGGCAAGCGCCAGCGCATGGCGCGTGTACTCCTCAAGCGGCTGCGGGCGCGCACTGGCGCGTTTTTGCCGCCGAGGCCGAGGCTTGCTCATGTTCCGAATCCGAAATTGAGGCCGGCGTGCCGCGGGTCGTCAATTTCCGGCAGCAACCTGCGCGCCATGGCCTCAGCGGCGAACTCGTTCCGCGCGGGCGCGTAATGATCGGCCTCGTCGACGTGCCAAAGTTCATGCAAGGCGGTCAGAGCGGTCTGTTCATCATCGAGGCCCGATGCGATCCAAATTTCTTTTGGCTCGCGATCGAGCAGCGCCTGGCCCGAGCACCGGCCATTTGGCCGGAAAAAATGAATCGTCGGCAGACTCTTGACGCCCCAGCGTCGGCGCCCCACAGCGATGACCCGCCGCGCGATAGCCTCCTGGCGAAAGCCGGGAATCCATTGTTCGAGATCGGCCGGTCGCGGCGCGGGCTCAGGAGTAATGTGCTTGCCGCCGCAGGCGCAGGCGCCAGCGCATTTCGCTGAGAGCGTGCGGCATGCTGGCCCGCACGCGCCGCGGGCGACTGGAGAGATCTCGATCGGATTCCAACCGACGATCACACGCCTTACATCCGGCCACCGCTCCAGCTCGCTGGCATTCGGCGCGCGGGCCTTGAGACCAGTCCATGCAACGGACCATTCAGTATGCTCGCCCTGCTCGCGGAGTCGGCGACGGAGCGCGAGACCTGCGGACGAGTCGTCGATCCTGCCGGCCGCGATGGCCGCGTAATCCGTTTCGAAAAGTCGGGCCTCACCAACGGCCGCCCGACGCCCGTAGATGGCTGAGTGGTCGCCAACGCCATCGGAAACGACGACCGGGTGCCCGTCCTTGATGGTCTTGGGAAGTTCGATATCGGCGTCGGCATCCGGGGGACCGTTGATAACCCAAATCCGGGCCACGAAGTCGCCCGGCTCCGTCGGCGCCGCGGAAAATGCCTTACGGTCGAGCGCGCTCATTCGTCGTCCGCCTTTCGCTTGGCGCCCTCGAGCAGTTCCTCCGCAGCCAGCAACGCGGTTTGGCGAATCCAAGTGCTTTCCGCCAAGCGGGAAACCTTCGCGGCTTTTTGGATGAGGTCGCGATCCTCGGGCTTGAACGCGATCGGCAACGTCGTGGACTCGGTCTTGTGTCGCATGTAGCAAGTCTACAGATTGACGTTGTTGGCTACAACGACCAGGGGCAACGTGGTATGGCTACAACAGGACGGCGACACCGCACCAAGCTCGAGGATCCGCGCCTTCCAGTGTCGGCGGATCGCCTCCGTCAAGCGATTCGATGGGCAGGGGTTTCCGTGAACGAGCTCGCCAGCCGGGCCGGGCGAGAGCGGACCAGCCAGCAGAACCTCGATTACCTTGTGCGTGGCCGGAACAAGAGTTGTCGGGTGTCACTGCTCGAATGGCTCGGGAAGGAGCTCGGCGTCGACGCCGCGTTTCTCAGCGGCACTAGCAATGAGATCCCCATGGCGACCGCTCTGGGGTTCGCAATCGAGATCATCAACGCGGAGATGCGATCAATCGTGAAATCGCATTCCTCAAAGATCACTCTGAGGATTTTTCGGAAGGTCCAACGGGACCTTCATCACGCGTTGCTTACCCTGAGAACGCTTAGCGGATCGACGTGGGGCCCTTCTCGCTCTTAACTCTTTTCGGCTCTGGCATACGAGCGCCCTGGCGGCTGGCGGCCCTGAACGCTCTTTTCTACCGGATGCGGATCTCCTCCCTCTCGCTCATTCTCGGCGCCCTCCTCGCTGCTCCGCTTTCCGCGCAGCGCGGCGGTCACGGAGGCGGCTACTCCTCGCGCAGCCATGCCTCTGGGGTTCCGCGCGCCCGCAGCTCGAGCCCGCGAGTCCGTAGTGCTCCGCGCACCGCCTCACCTCGCTCGCCGGCGATACATCACAGAGGGACGCCGCGTCTCACGACTCCCGGCACGCGCGATAGCCGCGGTCGGCTCGTGCGGAGCCGGGAAGCGAAGGACGACTTCATGCGATCGACGGGCCATCCACACGGCTGGCCCGGGCACGTCGTCGATCACATCAAGCCGCTCGCGTGTGGTGGCGCGGACGCTCCGAGCAACATGCAGTGGCAGACGACGGCCGAGGCGAAAGCGAAGGATCGGGTCGAGCGGCAGGGCTGCGGTCGGCACTAAGAAACGACAAGGCCCCCGAGCGCGTTCTAGCCCTTTAAGGCTTTATCCGCGCCGAGCTCCTCTCGCATCGCATCGGTTAGCGCGTTCGAATCGCCATAATACTTCGGCATGACGCCGGGAATGTCTGCAATCCTGTCGTTTACTACGTCCGTGACCAAGCCTTGGACGGGAATCGCAGCATCAATAACGGACTGTGACGCAATGAGTTTAAGTGTCTCAAAGTTTTTGTTCATCCGAGCTAATCCTGCCACCCAATTGTTTCCTGTTTGTTTGGCGGCCAAAACCTCGCTGGCCGCCTCGTTGAATTCGGCATAGACCTCGAGTCGCCGCTCGTGGAAACGTGTTCGATCCTCATGTTCGAGCTGCCGCTTTTGAATCTTCCAGGTCACAAAGGCGCCGAGGCCGGCACCTAAGAGCGTGCCGATGATGCCGGCAACGATGCCGACAATGGCGACGGTATCACTAGATCCTGGCGGGGAGACCGTCATTAAGCACACCACTTTGGCCTCCGATGACCGTGTGGCAGACTGTGGGACCTATCCCCGATTCGCTACGGTTTCCCGCTGTTCCTCTCCTCTATAATGCAGTAGAATGGCGCTTGTTGGCGCTCGGAGTCGCTCGCTGGCGTCTGGCGCGAGCCTTCTAAGCTGTTGGTCGGAGGTTCGAATCCTCCCGGGCGCACTCTGATGAATCTCTTGCTGGCCGAAGACGACGCGGTCGCGCGCCTGACGCTGAGCGCCGTGCTTAAAGGTCTTGGCCACGAAGTGACCGAAGCCGAGCACGGCGGCGAAGCGTGGGCGAATCTCCAGCTCGGCTACTTCCCGATTGTCATTTCCGATTGGTCGATGCCGGAGATCGACGGACCGGAGCTCTGTCGCCGCCTGCGCGCGCGCCCGAACGACCGGTACACGTATTTCCTGTTGATCACCGCGACGGGCGGGAAAAAACGCTATCTCGAAGGCATGGAGGCCGGCGCCGACGACTTCATCACCAAGCCGATCGACATGGACGAGCTCCGCGCGCGGCTTAAAGCCGCGGAGCGGATCCTCGGCCTGCGCGAGCATGTGCAGCAGCTCGAGGGCTTACTGCCCATCTGCTCCTACTGCAAACGCATCCGTGATGCCTCGGAGAAGTGGGAATCGATCGAACGCTACGTAGAAGCGCGCTCGCAGGCGCTGTTCAGTCACGGCTATTGTCCTGACTGCTACGAAAAGCACGTCCGGCCTCAGATTGAGAAACCTTAGTCTCGCTATCGTTGTGGTGTTGGCCGCCCGACCGTCCGACCGTCCGACCGTCGCACAGTCTCACCCGATCGCCGACAACAGCTTCCTCGTTGAAGAGGCGTACAATCAAGAGCGGGACGTCGTGCAGCACATCAGCGCCTGGCAGCGTTCGCTGCGGACGGCCGCGTGGGCGTTCACGTTTACCCAAGAGTGGCCCGTCGGCACCCAGACCCATCAGTTGAGCTACACGATCCCGGTGCAACGCACCGAGAGCCCATCGAGCACCGGGCTGGGTGATGCAGCGCTGAATTATCGATATCAATTGCGCGGCGCCGAGGAACGCGTCGCGATCGCCCCGCGCCTCTCGATGCTGATCCCCACCGGCAGCACCGCCCGCGGGCTTGGCACCGGTCATTTCGGCATGCAGCTGAGTGTGCCGGTGAGTGTGTCACTCGCGTCATCGCTCGTGAGTCATTGGAACGCCGGCGTGACCGCCGTTCCAAGCAGCACGACGA
>Ga0070697_100003141_pt1 | contig 12694 bp, 15 predicted proteins | sample KBSK1501metaG_FD_65475 | JGI IMG/M metagenome (GOLD analysis project Ga0070697, IMG submission 65475) | Corn, switchgrass and miscanthus rhizosphere microbial communities from Kellogg Biological Station, Michigan, USA - KBS K1-50-1 metaG | ecosystem: Host-associated > Plants > Roots >... | reverse complement strand
GAATGATTTTACGAATCGCTTCCGGTTCGTCCTCCCCTGCCGCACCCGACAAAGTATACGACCGTTCGAATCCGTTCGGTCCTTGGATTCTCATATCCCAGTTCTCAGTTGCGCGCGACCCGGTGATTGAAACCCGCCACTCCCCTGCTTTCTCAGTTAGCCCATGCTCGATGTTGGCGACAATTTCCCTGCACAGCCACACATTCCCTGCCATGTCACTCACACCATACGGGCTGTCGCCGCTCGGAAAGCTCCCGACATCCACCGGTGCGCCTCTCGCTTGTGCTCTTCCGTTGTACGCGGCATTTGTTGGTGTATTGCCCCAAGGCCACGCGCGACCGTCTGTCCCTCGGGCAGCTTTCTCCCACTCCTCCTCGGTGGGGAGGCGCTTTCCTGCCCATTTTCCGTACGCTTCGGCATCTTTCCATCCGACCCCAACCACTGGTTGGCGGAGACCGTTCAGAAGCTGCCTGCGCCAGTATTTTGGCTCCCTGTGGCCGGTCTCTTTCAAGAATTGTGCATACTCGGAATTAGTCACTTCGTAGCGGTCGATGTAGAAAGCTGCGACTCGCCCTTGTTGTTTAGGCACCTCAAACCCATAAATTTCCGCCCAACCAAACTTGTATTTTCTCAGGAGCTTCTTGATTTCCTGCTGGCTCATTCCGTAAACAAACGGACCGTCAGGAATCAAGATCATTTCCGCGTGATCTTTGTTATCGATGACACGATTCGGAGGGGTTGCCGGTCCTTGTGCAACAGCGATTAACGCCGCTGATCCTAGCAGCAAAGCCGCCAAGACGAACAGAGGTCCGTTGGTTGTTGTTTCCGATTTTGACCTCATAGTGGGTCCCTCTCATTCCTGAACCTTGGATAGGGTTATGGGGACATTCTGCTCGTTCGCCACGATCACCTTCTCAACCGGCGAATAACCGTTTCTCTTTATGGAAAGCTTTATGCGGTTTGCCTCTGGCGTAATGTTCATCGGATCAAAATCAAAGTGTCCTTCCTGATCGGTCCTTGCATTTACGGTGGCGTTCGTTACGACATTGATCGCCGTTAGCGGCGTGTCCGCCAATTTTGCCGCTGAATCGGAGCTGTCTTTTAGTTCCCCAGAGAGGTAGATCGTAGCTTCCTTCGCGGCAGGCTGCGGGCTCAGTTTGAGTTTGTATTGAAGAGCGAGTGGCGCCACGGCCACCGTTGCGGAAACTATCAGGAGCAACATGATCGAATTGACTCCCAGTTCAAGGTTCTTGTACTTAACCACCTGGCGGTCTCCACGATCTCCGGGTATTCGTTTCCCGCGCACCAGAAAGAACATGAAAAATGCACAGAGTGCAACACCAAGAAAGAAAACGCCGATTGAAAGGAGGGTTAATGAATCCATGTTTTGCTCCTTTTCCTTACCATCTAAGGAAAGAGAACCAGCAATCCGATGGGTGGTTTCCGACCCCACCAAATCAGAGCTCCCAGCGTTGAGTCTTCTTCGCCTAATGACATCGGCGAAACTCGTCGATTCGGCGCCGCCCGATGCGATTCACTTCCAACAATATAAGCGCAATCTCCAGAAAAGTCCGCCAACGATGGTAGCTACTTTGGACTTCGGGAAGGCCGCGCAGGTCGTATGTCTCAACGCGAACAGGTCGGAGAAGAAGGCCCTTTGCGTGGGAATTGCCGAGCGTCCACACTCTGCTCAGGGCCGACCACCTGGCTTGCCACCAGTGGGTCGGAGACATGCACAGGTGACTTGTCACTTCCCTACTAAAGAGATAGCCCGATCACCTGGGGCTTTTGCACCCTCACTGTAGGCAAAATTGAGACGGTCGCTACACTTCACCTGTAGAGGGTCTCGCACACTCTTGGCACACCACCTTGGCTCTGAATAGGAAAGACTGAGCGATTACGCAGAGCTGACAGTCCGTCGGTTAAACTCCAACCTCCACGTTCACCGTATACTCAGCGCTGTTGCGCTCCTTCCATCTTTTCACCGTGTAGGTGGACACATGCAGGCGAGAGAATTTCGTGGAGTTGGCCAAATGCTCGAACACAGTGATGTCGCGGCCAGGCTGCCAGCGCAGGACCTGAAACGTGCGAAGGCCTTCTACGCAGACAAGCTAGGGCTTACGCCCAACGAGGAAAGGCCTGGTGGCCTTCGTTATCGTTGTGGAAACGGTTGGTTCTCACTATTCGAGTCCTCAGGCAGGCCATCGGGAACCCACACTCAGATGGCGTGGGAGGTCGATAACCTCGAGCCAGTGGTCGCGGAACTGCGAGGGCGTGGAGTGGTTTTCGAAGAATATGACTTGCCCGGACTTAAGACCGTTAATGGCATTGCGGAGGTGGAAGGCAACTACCCGAGTCGCGGCGGTGTCGGAGAGAGAGCCGCCTGGTTCCGAGACAGTGAGGGCAATGTACTGGGCATCGGCCAGGCTAAACGGTGAGTTCTGGGCCGCAGGGAAAATCGCGACAAAACTTCGTTCAACGTGTGTCGATTCCATTGAGTCCCATTCGACGTATCAGTAGAGGCGCAATTCACGAACCGGAGACGCTGCCATGCCAAATATAGTAAGAATCCAAAAGTGCTCAAAATGGGCTGATAGGAGACGGTCGGCTAGCGCAGCCACAACCGCCCTTGTCGCCGCAATCCTGGTAGCTCTCGCAGCGCCCGCAAACATTTACGGACAAGGAGAGAAGACTGTGACCAAGATGGAGACAGGCAAGCCGGTGCCCGTCAAGAGCGGGCACATCGAAGCCAACGGCGTGAACTATTACTACGAGATCCATGGAAAAGGCGAACCGCTGCTGTTGCTCCACGGTGGCCTCGGATCAATTGACCTGTTTGAGCCCGGGCTGCCGGTCCTGGCGCAAAGCCGCCAAGTGATCGCGGTCGACCTGCATGGCCATGGCCGCACACCACTCGGCAACCGCGCGATCAGCCTGATCGACATGGGCAACGACGTGGCCGCGGTCCTGACGAAACTCGGCTACAAAGAAGTCGATGTGATGGGCTATTCACTCGGAGGCGGAGTGGCGCTTCGCCTCGCTGTCCAACATCCCGCGAGCGTGCGCCGGCTAGTACTCGTGTCCACTCCCTTTGCGCAAGCAGGATTCTATCCAGAGATGCTGCCGCTACAGGCGCAAGTCGGTGCCGCCATGGCCGAATCCATGAAGGAGACACCAATCTACAAATCCTATATTGCTGTTGCACCGAAGCCGGAGGATTTTCCCAAACTGCTTGACCGGCTGGGCGAATACATGCGCAAGCCTTATGACTGGTCGGAGGACGTCAAGAAGCTGAACATGCCGGTCATGCTCGTCTACGGCGACAGCGACATGATCAGGCCCGAGCACATCGTTCAGTTCTATCAATTACTCGGCGGCGGCCTGAAGGATGCCGGCTGGATGCGGGAGCACATGTCGCGGAACCGGCTCGCGGTCCTGCCGGACGTGACGCATTACGAGATGGCCCTGGCGCCCCAGCTGGCCAGAACCGTTCTGCCCTTTCTCGACGGAAAGAGCGGTGCCAAGAACTGGTCCGATCAGGTGCAAGGAAAATGACGCAAGCAAACGCCGTGCGATGGTCTGCTCGGCTTTGGTCTAAGCCTGTTTCGCCTGCAGCCTGCCTTCAGTCGAAGCACGGCATCTGATCGTCTAAGCAAAATCCCACGATCCATGAAAGGGCGTTGATGCTTCTAGTCTTCCAAATCGTGGCTACCTTTCTCGTCTCGGTGGCTTTTGGTCTGGCGCTGGCGCACGCCCTGGAAAAGCCTGGGAAGATGCGCCTCAATGAGGAAACGTACCTTGCGGTGCAAACCATCTACTATCCGGGATTCACGATTGGCGGTGGGTCCGAGCCACTGGCCATTGTCACCATGCTCGTGCTTTTGCTTCTAACGCCTACAGGGACTCCAGCGTTCTGGTTGACCCTCACTGCCATTCTCTCAATGTCGGCAATGCAGTTAGTTTTTTGGGTAATGACTCAGCCCGTCAACCGGTATTGGCTGAGGAGCCAGCAGTTGAAAGGACTGGCAACCAAATTCTTCTCCGCTGATATGAAACTGCGGCCGGCCGAGGTTGAAGGTGAACCCAAGGACTGGAAGGTGATGAGAGACCGATGGGAGTTTTCGCACTTTCTACGCACCACACTCTCTGCCGTTGCCTTGCTGTCTCTGCTTATTGCCATTGCAATGTAGACCGCACGACGGCAAGAGTTTGCCTGTCTGCTATAAGTTTTGTTTCGTCAATCCCGCGGGCACCTTTCCCTCGAACGCTGCGGAAATTAAGGAGGTCCACCCAAGTGATAACGCTGCACCGGGAAATGATCTATCGCTTACGACGAGCGGTCCGCTGGCCTCGACTGCCGGGTCACCTCTGGGCGAGCGGCAGTATTTCGAAATGACGGCTGGTACACTTAGGGCGATCGGATTGACGCACGAATCGCCATGCCCGGCGGTGACTGGATGGCGCGGAGCCCCGACGGTTTTTGGCGACCTGATGTCCGTGTTCAGCTGGTCACGGACGATGATGCGATCATCCTTCTCCACTACACCGGGCTGGTGGAGCCAACCGACAGATTCAGCGCGGCGGCGGAGACGAATCGACAGACTGACTGGGCCGATCAATACATGCGAATGATCTTCCGCTTCGACACCGGCGCGAAAAAATATGCCTGGCTCAATACGAGCCTGTTCATAGCGCGCGGTCGGCTGATCAGCGCTGCCGAGCTCGAATACGAGATTTATCGTGTCTATTGATCCCCAAGCAGCCAATGCGCACGCTGTTCTTTGGGAAACAAAATTTGGGCCACGATCCACCGATTCCCGCCAGAGGAGGCTGATCCCCTGAGCCACGCTGTCGAGGAGGCTAACCGCAGAATGCTCCGCGCCCGCGATGCGATGGACCGCAATTACGCCGAGCCACTCGATATTCCCTCTCTAGCTCGGATCGCCAATGTCTCCGAAGCGCACTTCATCCGGACCTTCGCTACTACCTTTGGCGAAACGCCACACCGGTATCTTCAGCGACGGCGGATCGAGCGGGCGATGTTCCTGCTACGCGTGACCGACCGAAGTGTCACCGACATCTGCCTGGATGTGGGATTTACCAGCCTGGGCACATTCAGCCGGAAGTTCCGCGAGATCGTGGGCGAGGGACCGGCGGTGTACCGGCGGCGCGGCCCCATTCAGCCGGTTCCAACCTGCTTCGTGATGGCCTGGACGCGACCGAGCAGTTTTGGAGAAGTCAGGACGCGAAAAATCGTCTAGCCTAGGACGCATCAATCACAAATCTCGGAGGCAGCTCTAATGTTGAACGCTCTTTTGATCTCATCGATTTATGTTCTTGACCAGGACAAGGCGCTCGACTTTTATGTCGGCAAGCTCGGTCTAGAGGTCAATACCGACCAAGACCTGGGGTTCATGCGCTGGCTGACGGTTAACGTTCCGGGCGACACTCGCCAGATCCTGCTGGAGAAGCCGGGTGCCCCGGCGCTCGACGCAAAGACAGCCGAGCAGGTCCGCGAACTCGTATCCAAAGGTGCAACGGGTGGCCACCTGTTCTTCACGACGGACGACTGCCGGAAGACCTATCAAGAGTTTCGAGCGAAGGGCGTGGAGTTTACCGAGGAGCCCACGGAGCGACCCTATGGGATCGACTGCGGGTTACGTGATCCATTCGGTAACCACATCCGGTTCTCGCAGCCGACCCGGGTCCCCGCGCCGGTCGCAAGTGCCAAGAAGGGCAACCATTGAGATTCGATCCCAGATCGAGCTTAAGGTCAAGATCGCGTCGACTCACCCCGCATCAGTTGATACGTTGGCAATGATGATTCCGGATTGGTTGGCTTGCCGACAACATCATGCTCCATGTCGATTCATTGCTCGAGATCAATACAACAGGGCGATTGAAACGTGCACGATACTTACGACGAAGCCAAACTCGCTGGTCGCCGAAGTCATGATCGGATGCCTGTGATGCTGAGCCCGAGGACTACGATCTTTGGCTGGGTCCCGGCATTACCGATTCCCAGCGCGTCGTGGATCGTCTGAACGCTTTCGAACGTCGTTCCTTGATCAGTGCCGGAGCAGGCTTCACTGTTCTGGTGAGTGAGTCAGGCGGAAGAATCACGTTTGTGAATGCGCAGCTTTACAGTGGACATCAAATTGGGCCTGCAGCGACTTCTGATATTCCTCGCGGCTTGGGCGATGACCGGCTCCTTGTCCCTTGAACGACACCGTAGGGCACTCTGTGCAGTGCGCCTCAACCGGAATATCGCCCAACCATTTCGTAACCCGCAGAAAAGGTTTTTTCATTACAGTATTCAGTTTCGCACAAAAGGATAAGCGGCTTTTTTCGGCATCGAAATCCGGGAAGAAGAGATCGTTATATGTAGTCAACCCGCTCCAGCAGAGTTTCGGCCAACAGCCGCTTCAGCGCTCTGAATGCACGTTCGGCTTGCGGAGCATTGTAGGCGGCGCTATCCGTCACCGTCCATCCGTGCCGTGCGCCGTCGTAGACTTCACTCTCATATTTGCCACCCCAGGCCTGGAGAGCGTGGTTGAAATTGTCGATTGCCACTTGCGGCATGCTGTTGTCGTTGACCGCATGCCCAAAATAGAGCCGGGCCTTGATGCGAGGCAGCAGAAGATGGGGACTGGTTGGCGCGTCGGTGTAAAGGTGCCCTCCGTGAAACGAGCCACCCGCCGCAATTCGATCCGGGCGTGCCGCCGCCATGTGCAACACGGTCGCACCCGAGACACACAGCCCGACAGCCCCGAAGGGCCCCTTCTTCACCACAGACTGGGGGGCAAGAAAATCGACGTAACTGGCTGCGTCCCGTTCGGTGGCTTCTGGTGTCAATGGGGACAAAAGCTCGGCCATGCGCTTCATGAATTTTTCATCGCCGAATTTCAACCCGGGCTCGAACAGTGGTGGCCTTCCCGCGCGGTAGTACAGATTTGGCATAAGCACCGCATACCCTTCCGAACAGACTCGTGCCGCCATGGCCCGCTGTGAAGCGCGAATCCCGCTAATATCGGTAAAGAAGAAAACTCCAGGCCAACTTCCGTTTTCTTCCGGCTGATAAAGCAGACCATCTGCCGTGCCGTGGGACGTGTGAATTTCGATCTCGGTCTCGGTCAAACTACCCCCGAACGTGCCGCTTGCAGCCTTGGATCGCTACTCAGTGGATTACGCAATCCTCCTTGCTGGCTGTTCGTCGTATTTGCCCTCGATCGCAGCTACATATCGCTCAGCCGAACGGCGGATAATTTCCTTGCCGCCATCGGGAATCACCGCATCCCACCATTGGCCGTAAAGCCGCCGGACCTCGAAGGGAGCGACTGCATTCGCAACGCGCCGAACTTCGGCAGCCGACACCGGAATGTAATTGGGAAAACTGTACGTCACGGTTACGTTGCGATGATCGGGGTTGACGTACAGGGTATCGCCCGTGAACAGTTCGCCTCCATCGCGGTCGTGGTGCAATACGGACGATCCCGGAAAATGACCACCGCAGTGGATAAGCGTCATGCCCGGCGCAAGTTCCACCCTCTCCCCATCCCAAAAGTGTACTGAGGGATCGGGTCCCATCACCCACGGGCTGTTTGCTGCGTGAATAAAGACGGGACACCCAAAGGTGTGCGCCCAATCGACCATCGAGTTGTGAAAATGAGGATGCGAAACGGCGATGCCGCGCAGCCCTCCGGCTGCCTTGATCAGTTCTGCCGTTCCATCATCAAGCAAGGAAACACAATCCCAGCTGAACGGTTCGTAGGTTCAGTGGTTCAGTGCTCATTCGCTCATTCGGGGAGGTTCTGGGAAAGCACTCTCAGGACGTTCTCTCCCATAATGAGGCGCACATCGTGTTCAGACAGACCAGCTTTCCTGAGCTCATCGGTGATTAACGGGATTCCGGTTACATCGAATGGCATAGTCGTGGCGCCATCGAAATCAGAGCCGAGGGCCACGTGCTCCTCGCCGATCGCCTTGGCGGCGTACTGAATCGCACGTGCCACCGCACGGGCGTCACGACCACAAACCGCAGTTTCCCAGTATCCGATGCCGACCACTCCGCCTGTCCGGGCGACAGCTCGTAGTTCGTCATCGGAGAGGTTTCGGGCGTTGTTGCATGTTCCTTTAACGCCAGTGTGGGACACGATGACAGGCTTTGTGGCGATTGCGGCAACGTCACGAAGAGTTGCTGGGGAAGCGTGTGCCAAGTCGATGAGCATGCTTTTCGCCTCCATCGAGCGCACCCACTCCCGTCCAAGGTCCGTCAGGCCACCCTTCCGCTGGCCCGACGCAGAACCTGCAACTTCAGTATCGGTGAAGTGAGTCGGTGACATCATCCTGAACCCTGCCGCGTACAGGTCATTTAGATTTTCGAGTTTGCCTTCCAATGGCTGCGCCCCTTCTGCTCCCAGAAGAGCCGCAACCCTGTGAGGTTCCCGTGAAGCCACGAACTTCTGCAAGTCCGAACGAGTCCTTAGGATGACCAGCTTGCCATTCGACTCTGACTCGAACACCCGCAGTCGGCCAGCTTGATAGAGAGCTCGTTCCTTTGGACTATTCCAAGTGCGTGGAGGCCAGCGCTCTGTTATAGCCAAGTACCGCACCATGTCCGAGGAACCAGCATTCCGTTCGATGTTCACACGGCGAGGGATTGTACTGACGACCGTGAAAGCTTGTAAGGACACGTTGGCTTGTTGCAGTCGGGGAATATCGACATGCCCTGTCGTGCTTCGGCTGAGCAGATTCCGTCCCCAAAGCAGGGAATCCGCGTGAAGGTCGGCAACGAAGAGGTTCTGTTGCAGTTCCGACGTGGCAGCAGGCACGGCATACGGTGGCTCTTTGCGAATCCGGTTGTACTTTCCTTCGATGATGCCCGGAGTGGCGAATACTCCGCCAATGAGAACCAGGAGCAGCAGCGCGAGGAGGAGAATGACCCTGTATCTGGTCATGTGGATGGGAGTTCTGCCACTCCGTCATCGAGCAAGGAAACACAGTCCCAGAGCACATTGCCTTCCTTCCCGCGTATCAGTAGAGCACGTTGTCCAATGCCAACCTGCGGGTCCACTCCGACGCCAATGACTCCGGGCCCTTGCTGGTGGACCGTATTCCGGTACCAGCGCTTGAGCCACTCGTGAGTCGTCCACTGCTGTCCATGAGGATTTACAGACTGCCGCTCATCGGTGCAGATCGTGCAGCTCTCGGGGGGGCGCATTTTCGGCGTATTGTGTGCCACATTGGGTACAGATGTAACAATTCATGTCTCTCCATCTCTCTCCGTACAGTCAGAATCAACTTTTGCTTTCTCGCGGCGGTGTCATCGGTCGCCGGCGTCATACTGCGGCAGTTCCAGCTTCGCGTTGCACGTGTGGCTTTGAGTTCCCGTAGCCAAGGGTGAAGTGACAGCGTGCGAGGAGTCTTGCGTACCCAAGAGTCTTCACGTTGCAAACACGGATAACGGGGTTACGCTTCGCTCGAAATTCACGAGATCTGGGTATTAAATCTGTTTCTCCTGTCGTGGTGATCTATTCCGCAAAGCACAAATCGGTACTAACCGAGAACTCAGCAATTAGCTCTGATCACTCCTCTCTTGCCATAACTGCTCCTGACCGTCGCTGCTCCAGCAGCGTGATGTGAGCCATGGCGATTAGGGGCACAAAGAAGCAAGGGATCAGAACGAACGGAAGTCGCTGCATCAGGGCAGTGTTCACCCCTGAAGTGAACCCGGGCCAAAGGTATAGAGTGCCGAGCAAAACGGCGTCCACAAAATCCGCGATACCGAACAAGTTCCAGACCAGAAAGACTTTTTGGAAGCGAAATTCATCGTTTGCGGCGACACGCGCCGCGATCCAAGGGGCGGTTGCGCCCATAGCGATGTCGCCGAGCCCGGCAGGCCACGCAAAGCCACCGGGGAGGAGTCCTTCCGCATAACCCATCAAGAAGCCAAGGCCGATGAATCGCCAGCCATTCAGGCAGATCAGAAACACGGGTGGGATTGAGACGATTCGAGCGCGCCAACCGGGAAATTGTCGCACGCTCACCAGGAACAAGACGACCGGGCTTGCAAACGCGATCGCGAGTGCAAGAGGGCGTTCATTTGGCGCGCTGATGAACACGCCGTTCGCAGCCAACCAAGCAACGACCCCGAACCACAGTGCGACGCCGAAGTACAACGCCAGCTGCACATTCTTGTCGAGAATCCTCATTTTGGAATCAATCGTGGTGGTCTACCTGGCGCGGCGTGAATGTCATGATCCAGTTTGTGTCCCAAGTCTTTCCCCCGTCGAACGATACCGCCTGCTCCCAGCGTGCGGACGTGGATGTGATGTTAGACCAAATGAATCGCATAGGAACCGGCTTCCCATTAAGCATGATATCGCCATAAAAGGCTCCGACACCGTTGTTGAAGCCGCCTTTCATCGGCGGGTCCATTGGCAAGTGCGGGTTGCTCCCGTCGATCCACCAGATCGCCCACTGTTCAGTCTTCGGATCATAAGCACGAATGGCCAGTCCGCGGTACGTCTTGTTTGACTTGGTGAACACATAGTCCTGCGCATTGGCGGATCCATCCATGAGCGCGCGTTGAGTTGCTACGCCCTCATATTCTGACCAAGTCGGATGATCTTTCGATGAACTCTTGGTGCGACTGTGCAAGGTCCACTCTCCCAATACAAAATCAAAGCCGCGTGGACCGGAAAGGTTAGCGGGTTCATCGTGCTTCACTGTTGAAACATTTTCGGAACGGGCGCCATCATTCTCTTTCTCTTTACGCTGGAACTCCATAATCCACGTAACACCCCAACTTTTTCCGGCATCAGATGAGATGGCCTGTTCCCACCGCGCCGAGGTGGCGGTGATGTCGGTGTAACGGAATCGGGTTCGAACCTCCTTCCCATCCCGCACAATGTCGGAATAGAGGGTGCCGACGCCATGGTTGAAGCCCCCGATCTCTGGCGGATCAAGAGGCAAATGCGGGTTCCGCCCGTCGATCCACCGGGCCGCCCATCGCCGGGTTTTTGGATCGTAGGCACGAATCGCAATGGCGCGTGAAGTACCAGTAGGTCTGTTGATCACATAGTCTTGGATATTGGCGATACCGCCCAGATATGCATGCTGAGTCGCGGTGCCGTCAAATTCCAACCAAGGCTCGCCCTCGCGCGATCTGACGCGGTTATGGACACGAAATTCACCAAGAAGGAAGTCGTAATCGTGAGATCCATCGTTTACGACGCTTGCGTCGGATGGCTTGAGGGTATTCGATGGCCTCTCCGCAGCAGAGTACGTGACTACGAATGCGCTCGCGATGAGGGCTAGGCAAATACTTTTCATGGCTTTGTTCCTCCAACTTCATCTTTTGCAAAACGCCATGTACAGTGCATCACCTCAAGTGCCCTCGCATAGTGGTTCAGTTCATCTCTGGGGTCTTGCGATGGAATATGTAGGAGCTCGCAACCAAAAAGAGTGCAACGAGCGAAAATCCAGAGACTTTGAGAGGATCGCTGACGCAGATGTGCGAGTAGAAAGCACCCACAAGGTCGAACACTAGCCCCGCGTAAGCCCATTCCTTCAGTAGTCTTGGAGAGCTGGGGTAAAGAATGACGGCGATGCCAAGGGTCTTAGCAATCCCGAGGAACGGAAGCAAGTATTTCGGGTAGCCAAGATGCGCCAGGAAAATAACTGCACCAGGGAGGATCAGCAAATCAGGAATTGCGGCCATGAGCACAAGCGTTGCCATCAGGCCTGTACATAGCCAGTAGATGAGCCTTGTCGACCTGGCCTTCATGAATTCCACCTCATTCCCCCCAAACACGGGTCCCTCTAGCGCACTTTCAACACATCGCAAGTATTCACAGCGCGCGCAGCTCAAAGTGGCGACTATGTCCCAGGTGGAATTGACTTTTCTGTCGTGGGAAACTTCCAGCCTGTCATTGCTTACTCTCTTGTAGTGAACCGCTCTCTTGTGACACCAGGCCCCTATCCCAAATCAATGTCCCGTCACTCCAGGCGCCTGACCAGAGATCCGCAATTTGCCGGTCGCGTCTTGCACGGTTGATACTTAACGCCAAGTGGCGGGGTCCCAACCCACTCGGCCAAGTGCGTCATTGTGCTTAGTACACGAGCAAACATTCATCTCCCTTTCATCAAGTGCCAGGCGCCCAGCCAGTCACCGCGATTATTCATCAGCAGGGACCGAATGGTGTTCGTGGACGATGGTCCAATTTCCGCCGATCTTTTTGAGACCGACCGTTAGGCGGAATCGGAGGTCGGTTCTGCTTCGGCTTCCGTCTTTCTCTAGTCCCGCGCACCGCATCCGCGCTACTACAAAAGCCACATCTTCTCCGGCGATGATGGTCATGTCATCGACATCAAAGACGCCACGGCCACCGTTGCACGCGAAAAATTTATCCCACGTCTTTCGGTAGGCCTCCAGGCCGACAGACTCGAATGGCGGTGGCACATCGAACATTACAAGGTCAGGCGAGTGATTGGCGAGAATGGCGTTGATATCCTCTCGGCGCACCGCCGCAGCCCACTCTTCCACGAGAGTGCGGATCTTGTGCTCTTCGGCAGGACGGTTGGTAGTTTGCATATCTACTCCTAGTGTCCCGTCCCGGAAATACGCTCACATAGTCGTTGCACTTTGGCAAAGATCGAATCCGCCGTCGCCGTCCAAACGAAAGGGTGTGGG
>Ga0070697_100003138_pt1 | contig 12700 bp, 11 predicted proteins | sample KBSK1501metaG_FD_65475 | JGI IMG/M metagenome (GOLD analysis project Ga0070697, IMG submission 65475) | Corn, switchgrass and miscanthus rhizosphere microbial communities from Kellogg Biological Station, Michigan, USA - KBS K1-50-1 metaG | ecosystem: Host-associated > Plants > Roots >... | reverse complement strand
CTTTCCGCAGAGTACGTGTGACCAACCTGTCGCGCGCTATGTTGCTATCGAACTTTCGCGTCCAGAATTCGCTTCGGCTCTTCGGCACGTATGCAAATCTGCATCCGGCATGCCGATGCCAAAAGCAGCCATCAACGAAAACGGCAAGCCGCTCGCGACGAAAAACGAAGTCAGGCTTGCCAAACAGCGCTACGCTTCTGCGCCAACCGCGAATCCCCGCAGCTTTAAAGAGTGTAATCATCCGCAGCTCAGTGCCCCTATTCCCCGCACCCCGTATCTTGGACATGACGGACGATCGTTTTTCTCGCGTGAAAACATCAGGCACGCCCGCTTCCTTTCGTGTCGTTAGCAAACTCAAAGATCGCGAGAATGGCTCGCTGCTTACTGAGTCCAAAGGCCCGCTTTAACTGCATTTGTTCCCACGACAGTTTCGCATAATCGCTCAAGGTGTGCTGCCACCTGGCTGCGGGCCATTTAACTTTGGCCTTTACTGCAATCTCTCCAACTGTTCGCACATCGTTCGCAAAATGATGACGAATCTTTTCCCATCGCTGGCCCATCGCATCTCCTTCTGAATGCGGTGAGTGAATCGGCTCCGCGCTTAATTCTGCTTCCCAGCCTAACGGTAAATCTATTGCGATGCCGCGGAATGCCGTCCAGCACTCTTCTTTCTTACACCACTCTGTGATATTTGAGCCGCCGGGCGGATTTGTAATATGTGCCCGTGCCGCGTGGGCGACAGCGTTTAATGCATCCGCGATCTTCGTCGGGAGCGCTTGTGAGTGCCAAATCTCATCTAGCGGGATGCGGCGGCCGCTTCGTCTCGTCAGCCACGCGACACTGTATGTAACAATATTTGCGCGGTAGCCAGGGTACTCTTGCGCGCTGACAATCTGCTCGGTGCGGCGAAAGAGGATTACCTTTGCGACAAGTCGTCGAAAGTACTCTTCGTCCACAACCGGCCATCCTCTATCTTCGCGCGCTGCCGTCCAGTGAGCGAAGTTCTTTTCGGCTCCGCGGCTCACGTAGTGCGGTAACTCATCCCAAGTGTTCTCGAATTTCGCGAGATCCGTCTTGGTGAACTTTTGCGGCAGAGGATGTTCACGCTCCCATTGTCGCGTCTGGCTTGGCGTTCCAGCGCGCGATTTTTCGTCCAGATACGACCCGCGAGCGCGCTCGTAGTACCATCGTGTTCCTCTTTCAAGCCCTCCAACCGCCGGCGCCCAAATCGTTCGCGACAGCGCCTCGAGTTTTTGATGGAACGGACCGTTAGCCGAAAAGTCTGCGGTATTGACCTTGTTTTGGCTATTCGCGTAAAGCGAAATTAGCGGCACGAACTCCGCCAAGCGGCTTTGCTCGTTCACTAGCGTCAACTTCACCTGCACATCGATCTGCGACACGTCCATTCGCTCCTTTTTCCAAGCGTGGAAAATGCTGGCAGTTGTTTGTCCGCCGTTGACGATTTGAAAATCGGTCGCGCGGTTTAGTAGCCAGACCCCGTCGCCCATCTTTTCGAGATCGACGTGTCGCGCGGTCACCGAAATGCCATTATTATACGCAAGAAACCGGTGCGGCACATCGGCGATTGTCTGTTGTATACCTCGATTAATTTTTCCGCGCACCTGCAGGAAGGCGCGAACATTTCGTTCAAGCAGTCGAGGTCCATACTCTCCATAAATCCGTGCCAATACCGGTCCGGGGAAAAACGCCAGAAACGTCCGATATTCTCCGGTAGCATCTTCCTGCCCCAAACAAGGAATTGCTTTCCCGTAGTCTCGCTTGAAATCCAATGTAATTTCTTCGCGCTGTCTTCCTGACTCGTGAAACTGGTGAAGCTTTGCAATATCCCAAAGCACCGGCCGCAGCTCCAGTTCGCCAACCGGATCGGCCTCTATTTTCGCTCCATCTGGAAGGTTGGCCTTACCATCTGTTAGTAGAAATACTCGCACAACACTTAGGCCGTCCGCCTGTTGGTAGATGCGTCGCGCTACGTCGAAGGCTTCGTGTGATTCCTCTAGCTGCGTGTAGAATCCATCGCGTGCACGCGACAGAAACCCGCGCGCAAGGCGGAAATAATCCACTGCTTCAGACAGAGGCACGGATTCGATAGCTCCATCGCCGTGATAAATGCAAACGAACAGATCCAAAGTGTCGCCGTCGCCCGAAAAACAATAGGCGTTCAACTTCGTCGCTGGCTGACTTGGCCTGCCCTTGGAGCGGAAGTAGCAAGGCTCGGCCTCTGAAATCTCACCGGCTTCCGTTAGGTCTTCCAGAATTTCTTCGGTAAACGCCTGTTCTCGCATCTGCCCGTCCTCAGCATATGCACAACGGGCAAGCACCTGCTGATGATAATTTTCTGCGAACTCCTGTAAGTTCATTTCGAGATGCGGCGCCGTGCTCGCGATTTGTTCTTCAACGCAGCCATTAATTTTCCTGGTGAAAGGACAAATCTGCGGCATGCATCCAAACTTAGTGTGTATCCAACTTTCCCAATCCCCGGCGGCAAAACCGCCTCCGTTAGGCGAGGAAAACCGCCCGTTACGGCAAAATCGTTGGTCTTGCGTACGGCATACCCGCGATTCTCATATCGCCATGCATGGCCGTCCAAGTAGCCGGCGGCGAGGAGCTCATCGTCGAACTTATCCGCGACCGTACTCATCAACTGAAATTGCCGACGCAATGAATCCACGATCTGGGGAAGTGTTTCCCCGACTCCTTCACGCACTGCCAGCGCGAAATGACGCAGATACAACGCCGGCAACCCCTTGTCATCCAGCTGGCGTTCACTCGTGATTTGAACGACGTGAGGACCCTTAGCGGTGGTAGTCTTGATCTCCACTGCTCCCTTTGAGAGAAGAAAGTCTTGGTGAGCGGCCCGACTGCCCTGCCACGATAGGACGGCATCTTGCGGTCCAAACGTAACGACCAGATGATCCCGAAGAAAATGAAGTTCTCCCCAAAGGCCGCGCTGTCGTTCTTCACTGAGACCTTCAACACCCGCAGTGAGGAATTTTTGCCAGCGGCGAACGCCGCCCAAAAGTGATGTTATCTGCGCCTGAGCTCGACTATCGGCCTCAGTCGCGCGCCTCGCGAGATCATCGGCCAGTGCACTAAACACATCTGCCTGACGGGCATCTTTCAGCGCCACTCCAAATAGCGCCAACGGGCCCTGCGTTGGCAACTGCACCCAGTCCAAACCGCGGCAGTGGGGCCACGCCTTGCGAATGGGAATCGTGTTACCAGCAACCTCAAGAAGAAGGCCTCTGCGATTGGTCGCAAGCTCAATGCCGACCAGCAATGGACATTTCGCACTCGGGGTCGCCCGCCGAAGCACCCAGAGATCTTTACGACCTCCGATTTTCGGAACGCGACGATTTCGCGCCGACTCAAGCTGCGTCCATAATTGGTCAATCCTCATAATCGCCATCGCGAAGCTGTTGAATAAGGATGGGGTTAGCTTCGTAAGCGATACTTCGCGCGGTGTGGCTTGTTGGAAAACTCAATGCGAGGCCAATAAATGGAGGATCGTTAGGCCCCAAATCGGCTGCTACTGGAGCAAGAGCGTAAATTAACAATAATCCGCGACTCGTTGGTCGTAGTTCTCGAATATATACGCCGTTTGGCCGATCCGGCTCTTCCCTGCCGTTCCGCTTTGCTCTATCTTTCGTTAGGGCAAGTGCGACTCTATCTAGGGTCTCGCCAACATTTGCGGTTAGCAGCGCTAAATCAGCCTCGTTAAAAAGAGGCTTTCCACCACGGTGCCGTTTTCCCAAAAGTTCTCCTAACAATTCATCGTTCAGCTTAAGCTGAGCTAAATCGAAGGCCTGATGTGAGGGGCTCTGAATATTTGCTTTCGTTGTGCTGTAGACTCCCCGCTGTATCTCCGCTTCGTCCTCGGGTTTTCGCTCTGTAACACCGATCGCCAGTCCGCCAATCTTCCGAACGATTTTCGTCTGCGAGTTTGAAACCAACGCGACTGTCCAATTCGTTAGTTCTCCTTGGTCTGTCTGTCGCTTGATAAAATCGCAAACGCGTTTCGTATCCAGTCGGATGCATCGTGGATGCACCCTAACCTGGCTTAGTAATTCATCGCAGACTGCCTGTGCCGAAACATCAGTCCACAACCACGCCTGCGGCGTGCCCTTCGGCGGGTACGCGATTGCCCGCCCGTGTTTGCTCGCAAACCCTTCAATGGCACGCACGTTGTCGCGCCGAATTTTTTCATCAGTGTAGAAATGACCGGTCTGGACAAGCTCGCCCGAATACGACAACTCGAGCGTTTGCGCATGACACATCTTATTAAGCGCTGTGACTAGAAGTCCTTGTGAGTGCGAACGCACACGCAATCCGTAGTTTTCAGGTGTGAGTCCGCTTGCGGCCATGTAATCGAATTCTCTGCGAAGCTCCTCTTCCGCGAGTGCGATGTGACGATACCAAGTCGCTAAATCCATTGTTGTAAACAGCCGACAAACGTCGAGGTATCCTTGACGATATCCAAACCAACGGCCCATCTGCATGAGCGTGTCATACATGCGCGAGGCACGAAGGAAGTAACTCACGCTCAAACCTTCCAGCGTTAGTCCGCGCGAAAGCTTGTCTCCGCCAATCGCGATAACGCTGAACCCATCGGGATGATTGACATAGTCCAGAACATCGCCGGCCGTTCCATTGATTTGCTTAACTTCTATTTTTGACGCCGCGTCATGCAACGCAGCGTCAACCTGTCTCCAAGTCAGCGCGCTACCAACTTCGTCGGGAGCCTCGCCTTTTAGGCCATTGTATTTGGATTCGTATTCTGTTTCCCAGATCTGCTGCAGTTCATCCCGGATACTCTGCTTTCGAGTCCCATCTCCGTAGCTGATTCGTTTCCGAATTTGGTCGAGATATTCTTTCACCAATTCCGTAACACACCGTTGGACATTAACGAAGCGCGTCACGTGTATCAGCATTGAGTTATGTTCATAGCCTTGACCACGCGCATGCCTTGCTGCGCATGCTAGGACAAAGCAGCACATCGCCCGTTTTAACGACTGCGGTAAAGACGGCGGCACATGATCGATTTTATGCTTCGGCGGGAACGCAGTTTCATAATCGTTAACGATCTCGACAACCGGAAGAGCACCGGCACCTTCAATTCCTGCATCAGGATCAGCGTCGAGTCCAAACACCCGCGCCGGGCCAAAGTATGTTCCCGGTGGCCGAACATTCAGAATGAAGCTTCGCGGGAAAATGTCATCTCCCAAGTTGTCCGATTGGACCGCAGGATTGATGAAGATATTTGCGAAAGGTGTAGCGGTGTATCCGACGTATGCGCTCCTTTCAAAGCTCCGCAGAATTTCACGTATCCGACGATTGATCGTCGTAACGTCATCATCGCGGTTACCGCCATCGGGCCTGCTCTTGGTATTAATACTTGCCTGATCAGCTTCGTCGTCGATTAACAGCAGCGGCACCTCACGAATAATCTTTCCACGGCGCGTCGCATCGTCCCTTCCCCCCACATGAAGCAACCATTCTTTTAGCGTGCGCAAGATTCGCCCATTTTTCTTTACTACCAATACAGTCGGCATCCCACCCAGAGTTGCCGTCAGATTATTTGCGATGTTCTTTCGAAAATCGCCGATCTCCGCGCTGCTCGTTAATGACATTACGTGCAACGTCGCGCCAGATGGTAGCAAACCCACACCCTTGCGAATCGTATTTTGGTTTAGTGCGCGATCTTTTTCGGTATCAAACCCCAAGAAGCCTTCATCGATACGAAGCTGAGTCTGGCTTCGCAAACTATTATGCATGCCTGCGAGAACAATTATCAGCGGATACCCCGCATCGACCGCCTTGCAGATCAATCCTATGTAATTCGCCGTTTTGCCGGACTGAACGCTTCCGACAACCATGCCCCGGCGTGTCCATGGTCCCTCGCGTGCGGGATCCTCAAGCCGCTTTAAAATTTCGTCAGTCAGTTCTCCTAACCCTCGGACAACGGGCGGCGGTAACTTTCTGTCCTGTTCCAACCACGTCTCGTATCGGTGCCAAAAGTGCCAGTCAATATCCGCGCGTCTGTTCGGCAGCCAATCAATATGGCCGCGTGGATCATCAAGCGCAGTCCCGCTCCCGGCAAAGATGTCAAAGCTGTGCAACAAATCGGAAGTCAGATCCTCCACGGCCACGTCAGGTGGGTTGCCAGCGGCCAACAAGCCGCTCGACGCAGCTGCCTGGACTTGGTCCGCGGTCGGATTCTGTATCGGCCGCAAAATTACAACGGCGATATCGCGTGCAGCCCGGTAGTGATCTTCACGACTCATTGATTTTATGTCTCTCCAAGAATGTTTGCAGCTCGGCAGGAAAACGCGGAAACGGTTCCATTCCCCGCAGTCGATTGAACGCATCGCTACCGGAATAACCGGTTGCTGTAAGCGCGGCGAACGCTTGCTCCATCACCGCAAGAATCTCCGCACTCCTAGCACCCTCGAAAGGTCCCAAGGTGCGATCTGGTTTTTCCCGATCGGTGACCGTGATCAACGGCACTGGCAAAGTTTCCTCGATCATTCGAAGCAACGCCGTAAGCTTCGATTTATCCGCACACTCTTTCGAAACTGCCTTCACCAGCGGGTGCTCACGATTAAGCCGATAAAAAATGTGATCGTGCCTAGCTCGTTGTTCCCAAAGAAATAACCGATTTTCATCGCCCGCCGGGGTGAGCCGCGCGCCGCGCTGCGTATATATGCGCTTGGCTACGCTTCTTGTATGCAATCCGATCCGTTCAAAGTCTGCCCGGAGCTCGCGAGGAGGAGTCGCTTTCGACTTGGTGACATCAATAGCCCATGCAAGGTCGAGGCTGTTAGGCAGATCAACACGTATCCTTGCCAATTTATAAGTTCCTTCTGGTTTCCACCCTTTGAGGCCCAGCCAATCGCCCGGAATTATCAGCCGGCGGTTTCGATATATGTAAAAACCCTGGTGCAAGTCCCAGCCGCGCGCGCCCGCTGTGCGGTGGTGCATCTCAGCGTCAATCTTCGACAGATGTGGCAACACGAACGGGCGTACTTCGACGATCGCGTCGTTAAAACGCAGTCTTTCAACTGGAAGATGCTGCGTCGCAGGTTCGTCCTCTAAAAACGGATCCCAAGGTTTGATCGCATTCCCATTCAACTGGATCTGCAGCGAACGTGGGCCTGTTAAAAACCGGTGGTAGACCGCAGCTAAATGGTCCCGAACACAATCGGCGCGACTGAAGAAATTACTTTCATCTTGGTCAGATTCCGTGACGGCGCCTTTAACAAGGCGATCAAGTTTTTCCCACACGACGGCAGTGCCGTGTGGCAGCTCGTCCAATTTTTTGGACAAGCTGGCGGCTCGATCACCGCAGGTTTTCAACAACTGCCACGCATCCACCTGCGCGATGTGGTCAAGGTCCCAACAGCGGGCAACGACTGGCGAATGAATCTGTCGTGTCCGCACAGTTACTTTTCGGCACTGCGAAAATGAAGCGGTTTTCAACCCCAACCCAAATCGGCCAAGATCCCTAGGATCCCTGACCTCACGTGGATTCGTCGTTCCTGGCCGCATTGCTTCCAGTAACGTTGGTTCTCCCATCCCGCAGCCATCATCGATTACAACAATCGCCGATTCTTCACCCGCCCAATCAAAGTGAATCCAAATATGCTTCGCCCCTGCGAAAATGCTGTTGTCGACGAGATCCGCCAGCGCGGTCGGAAGTTCGTAGCCAAAGGCTCGTAGACTTTCCACTAACGATGCCGCTCGGGGCGGCGCCTCATCATACGGGACCGCATCCGCTCTATTGCCCACCTGTTGGCTGGCCGTCATTTCGACTCGAGCTGGCGGACACTCGATCGTCTCCTTACATCGCGGTCACGGCAGGGCCGTCCACTCCGCGCAGCAAGAAGTCCGAGCCACTGCGCCTCTACACAATAGAATTCCTTGTCAGTGAGTTGGCGCGCCAGGTACCTGCGCCAAGCCTCTATACCGAGCAGTTCAAGCGCAACCGGCCAGCCGCTTCTCTCGAAGCGAACTGAAGCAAAGGATTCGAACCCCGGCAGCGCCACCTGTTCCGGCGACCACACCGCATCAACATCACCGTGATCAAGCGCATTCAGCGGGTGTAAATTCGGGAACAGATAAAAAAGTGAATACCAGCCGCGCAGGAACTGCGGTTTTACACACAAACGTAGCTGCCGCCGGTCCAAAGCGGATACCTCTTGTAACCAAGTTGCAGCAGCGCGTCGCGACTGCGGCATCGTATTGCGCGCGGGGTGCGCTGTTTCACGGAACCGATTTCGCCTTTCGCGCTGCCGTCTCCCCGCCGCTCGTATAAACGTTTTGACCTCCACGCCTACCGCTTCGCCGACCAGAGGCGGAACAGCGTTTCCGATCAGCCGGAACTGCCAAGTTTGGAAAACTGGAAAGACAAACCAGTCCGGAAAGCTTTGGATACGCGCAGCCTCTCGCGGCGTGAGAGACCGCCTTTGGGTGGGATGAATGAACATCAGCCCATCTTTGCTCAAATGAGCCACGATCGTGCTGCACGGCTTCCAGCGGCTTTGTCTCGTATAGCGGTCCTTGAAATTGTCTTTGCTATACGGAAACTCGAACTCGACGCCGCGTCGCATTGCGCTCGCCGAGCTCTCGCCTTCGCGTAATCGATCAAAGTCGCGCAGATCGCGTGCGCTGTGCGGTCGCGCGCGGTGCGCCGTCAACCGTTCGGCCTTCGAGACCTCCAACACCTTTTTGAGGTACCTTTTCGCAGTCTTTCCCCACCGCTTCAGATGTGCCTTTCGCCGGTCCAAATCATAAGCCCACTCGTCGAAACCCTTGCCCGCGGCGACCACCGGCAGGTCGCCGATTGCCGCGCCGACGGTGATGCCAACGACCGTTCTTTTGGGCGGGGTAAGAGAACTCGGAAAGAAACCCGGCAAATCCCCGCGCACGCCTACGATGAATTGCCGCCTTCGCTTTTGCGGAACTCCCAAATCGAAGGCGTCAGCGATCTGGGATGTTATACGATAACCAAGCAGCCGCGCTTCGTGTTGAACGCGCGTAAAATACTCGCCACCGGCTGCGGATTGCAGCCCCAACACGTTCTCCATAACAAAGACGCGAGGCCGGAAATACGCGACGTAAGCCAGGAACTGCTTGTAAAGCCGCCGCCGATCATCAGCGATCAAACGTTTCGTCCCGTGGTTCGCACCGTCGTGCTGGCGCGCAGTCGAGAAGCCTTGGCAAGGAGGACCGCCCGCGATCAAATCCGGTCGTGCGTTTCCCAACAGCCGCGCCAGCTCCGAAGGAGGATATCTCGTTAGGTCCTTCTGAAGAATGTGCGAAACCTCGGGCAAATTTATTCGGAAGATTTCGATAGCCGCGGGATCACTGTCCAGCGCAGCCAGGCATCGAAATCCCGCACGATGCAATCCGAGTGAGAAGCCGCCGCAGCCACAGAACAGGTCTATGAAACACAGCTTTCGCATGCCGGCCGCGCGAGTCGAGCTCATGGCCGGATGTCCTTGCACAGTTCGGCAAGAGGAACGCCGAGGGCCTTCGCCAAACGAACAATAATCAGGAGCGTCGGGTTGCGAACCCCACGTTCAATTCCGCTGATGTAGGTTGGGTCAAGATCAGCTTTATCCGCGAGGCGCTCTTGTGTAAATCCTGAAACGCCCCGCAATCTGCGAACATTTTGCCCAAAGCATGTGAGTGATCGCTGCCGGCTTGACATTGTTCGAACAACGGCCAGCATAGACGATAAGTCTATGGACGATGAGTCAAGTCGCAGGGGAGGTGTTTCGAAGCAATCGGCTGCCGGGCAACGTAGCGGTGGCGCCGAGATGGAAGGTGCCCGAGTGCTCATCCTGACCGGCAAATTCAAAGGAGAAGAAGGCGTGTGCCTGGGCCAGGGTTCAGCAAATAACTTGTGGAATGTTTCGCCCGATTGCACGGCCGAAATTCTGTCGTTGGTGTTCGAGAGAGATTTCGCATTACTTGTTGATTTATCCTCCGACCCTGCCCGGAACTAATGGGCACACCAAACACAACCGCCGTAAAAGCAAACGAGCCAGTAAAATACTCGCGGCCGCAAAACGAAGAGGAACGCAAATTCCGCTTTCGCGTGCTCGAGGTTCATCGAGACGTTGAAAATCCGCGAGCACACATCCAGCTAATATGCGACTGGCGCGTCAAACCCGTGGAAGTTGTAGCGCTAACCGACATCGCACCGGCAGCGCCATAACGGACGCAAACTGAGGCAAGCACTTGCCAGACGTACCTCACAACTGATACAGAAGCATATTGCGCCGTTGGAGGATCCAAAAATGCAGACTTGGAACATTACTCGCACCCTTTACAGAGTGAGTGATTTCCTATCTTGGCAGCGGAACGATTCACTCGTGTTGAGTCCAAGCTTTCAGCGCCGACCAGTCTGGCAGATAGGCGCCAAGTCTTTCCTTATCGACACAGTGATTCGTGGTTTGCCGATGCCAATCATTTTTCTGCGAGAGCAGAAGACCAGCTTATCCACCCTCGAACCGTGCAGGGAGGTTGTGGACGGCCAACAGAGGCTGAGAACCATTATTAGCTACGTCGAGCCAACATCGTTGAAAGATTTCAACCCGGCGACGGACGCATTCACAATAAACAAGAACCACAATCCAAAGTTTAAGGACAGGACCTTCGCCCAGCTTCCAGCCGACGCTCGGCAGCGAATTCTCGATTACCAGTTCAGCGTGCACGTTCTGCCTGCCGAAGTAGATGATCGGGAGGTAATTCAGCTGTTCGCCAGAATGAACGCTACCGGCGTGCAATTAAACCCTCAGGAACTACGGAACGCGGAGTACTATGGCGAGCTAAGAACCTTGATGTATGAGCTTGCCGCCGAACAGCTCCAGAGGTGGCGAGAATGGAAGATTTTTACGGAGCATGACATCGCACGAATGCAAGAAGTGGAACTGGTCAGTGAGTTTGCGCTGCTTGCAGAGAAAGGTGTGACTGGCAAAGCACAGAAATCTCTCAACCAGCTCTACCAGAGGCATGACGAAAACTATCCGCGAAAACCCGAATTCGAACATCGGTTTCGATCCGTAATGGATTCGATCGACTCGATGTTAGGCAAAGATATGTCGAGCCTTCCGTTTCGAAAAAGGACGCTCTTCTATAGCTTGTTCGCGTTGTTTTACGGCCGTCAGTTCGGCTTTCCGGGACCGCTGGTTAGGAAGCGCGCCGTGACGAGCCGGACGACTGCCTGGTTAAAGGAAGCGGCGCTTCAACTCGACGATCGCACCGCACCAAAATCGGTCTTAGATGCCGCCGCAAGTCGTACAACGCACCCCAGTTCGCGAACTGAGATTATTCGGTTTCTTGACAAGTCCTAGATGTGGCGAGAAACACCCGCGATTGTCTCAATAGTCTTATTTCGCGTTTGGATTCGATCGAACGTTCGAGGCGACGCATCGAGCAGCTGCTCAGCCAGAGCGGGATTCGTGTCCGAGATGCTGAGGTAGTTTACGAAGCCCTTTTTCTTCGATCTGTCGTTTATTTCGAATCCCTCATCGAAGAGGTTTTTATGGGTCTGCTGACGCGCGCCGTTAATCATGATTCTGCAGCAGTCCGACCTCGCATTAACCGCGTATCTCACGTTGCAGCGCGGCATCTCGTCTTTGGCGAAAAGGACTATATTGACTGGCTGCCGTTCACAAGAACTGAGGCATTGGCGACCCGGTTCCTCGCGGGCGGCCGACCATTCACTCTTTTAGAAGACGTAACCCGGCAGCGTTTGGGCCAGATCATTGCCATCCGAAACGCCATAACCCATCGCAGCGCTTTTGCGATGCGCCGTTCCAGAGAGCAAGTCCTCGGGTCAACACCACTGCCCCCGAAGGAAAAAACACCAGCCCGTTATCTGCGCAGCGTTTTTCGAATCGCTCCGCCGCAAACGAGATTCGAGTTATTTCAGATTGCCTTGAGAGATAGTGCAACTGCCATCTGCGGTTAAATCAGTACTGCGCTTAAGCAGACCAGCCCAGAGGACGGCGACTAGTGGTTTGAGTGGATCGATTCAACGCGGTAAAAACCGACGTGATGCAAGATGCTTACAAATCCATCCCCGCAAAGATAATCGCGGCGTCGACCTGCTCTCCGATGTTTTGCCATTCGGCAAGTTGTGGTATGCCGAGCCTAACGCGGTCGACAACGCAATCGGCTACGCAAAATTCTATAGTCGTTCACACGACGCAGTGATCCGCGTCTTCGACGCAGCCGGTGCCGTAATCAAAACCGAAGAACACACCGGCGACTTTCGCGAATTCTAGGCGACTGGGCCACGCACCGTAATAAACCTTCTTACCCCTTAGTCTTGTTTTGCATCGTCACATCCTCAAGAGTCAGGTCGTAACTGTAATCGCTGCCACCATCGGAGATCTGCAGCAACGCGGTGGCCTCTCTAGGAAGCGGAACGCGAATCTGACCGTAAATCGTCAAACCGGGAATCTCTGACCAAAAACCCTCTCTAGCAGGTGCAACGTTGAATGGAACCGTGCCGTAAGGATACGTGAGCAACAGCGTAATGAAGTAATCCGGTCGATTTGGCCGCGCACCACAAAGTAAATCTCCGATCTCCAGCATCGCTGGCGGGAAATACGCGTTAGTCGTGCCGGAGAGCTTAACCTTGACCTTCCGGGTCTGTGTCTTACCTAAC
>Ga0070697_100003137_pt1 | contig 12700 bp, 9 predicted proteins | sample KBSK1501metaG_FD_65475 | JGI IMG/M metagenome (GOLD analysis project Ga0070697, IMG submission 65475) | Corn, switchgrass and miscanthus rhizosphere microbial communities from Kellogg Biological Station, Michigan, USA - KBS K1-50-1 metaG | ecosystem: Host-associated > Plants > Roots >... | reverse complement strand
CCCAGACGTCACTTGTGGAGCTGGCCGCGACGCCCGAGAAGCCGCTGGATGTACCTCCCTTGGGCGGAACGACCATGTTCCAGCTGCTTCCGTCCGAGTGCTCAGTCATCGGGCTGTTCGAACCGGAGGCGTCCTTGAACGACCCGACAGACCACACGTCGTTGGCGCCTATGGCGGCGACGGCGGCAAAGTTGCTGCTACTGCCGCCGGACGGAGGGACAGTAACCCTCCACGGGTCAGGAATAGGCCCGAAACCGATCAGATGGCCGTCGAACGTGCCGGCGTAGATCTTGCCCCCGCTCGAAACCGGTACGGCGAATTTGTTGACCTCGCCCACGGGAGCGTGCCAGAGCAGCGGCAGGCCAGTGCCGTTTGGTACGGCGAGATGCGCCCTGAGCTCCGCTCCTGGACCTCCGTTGATCGGCTCCACGTACGACCAGACGAGGGCCGAGCCGGACTGTGTCCCGTTCGAGGTGACAACGGTGCCGCCGAATCGGTAGCCCAGCGAAAAGGCAAACCCCGCGACCAGGTTCAGCGCAACGGCGCCTCCGCTGGTGGAAATCTGAAAGACATACTGGTTGTCCGCGCCGACATAGATATAACCGCCATCGCCGGGCCAAATGGATACAGGCCCGTAAACGCCCGCCGCGAGCGCCCGGTAAGCGGCGACATCGAGGTCCGTTCCTCCCGGTCCCTGCGCCCGACCACCGAGGTTGTCACGATCGAGCAGGTAGACGACTCCAGACTTCGAACCTTGAATCAAGAGATGTGGATGACCGGTAACTCCCATGCTGTCCGGGAGCGCGACCGGGCCAACAGATCCCAGGTCGAGGTCGTTAGTGTTCAGGTCGGATGCGTTGTAAGGGGCGAAGTGATCCGCGTGTGTCATCGTTCCGTCTGGGTTTGCAGTTAACCGCACAACCGATTCACCCATGGTGGGTTGTGATGTGGTGCCGGGCCCGACCAATGGAGCGTCGCCATTTCCCACTGCGACGAAGATCCGTCCGGGCCCGTCGGACATGAGCCCGCTGCCTGTCTGCCAGATTCCCCCGAAATTGTTGGTTGCGGGTGGCTGAGCTTCGGTGGTCCACAGGCTGACCCCTCCCGTCGTCGTCGACACGCTCGAAACCCAACCTCTGTAATTTCCGTTGTCACACCAGCTGGCGAAGGCCGCGTACACGAAGCCGCCCAGCAGAAGCAGACCGGGCCTCTGGTTCTGAACGGTCGGATCAAATGTCAGGCCCGCGTCATTGCTGGCTACGCCGCTGATCGATACCGGCCAACCTGCCTGCTCAGCGCCGGTCGTGGCATTGAGGGCGTTGAGCATGTAACGAGCCGACCCCGCATTTGTGCCGTCCCAGGTCCTGGCCATCGCATAGACAGTGTTCGTCGCGGGGTCGTAAACCGGAGTGGCGAGAATACCCACTGTGTCGGTGACAGCGCTGCAGTTGATCACTGACATCGGTTCCGGCACGCCGAGTGAGGTCTGCCAGTTGATCGTTCCGGTGGCGCCGTTGATGCTGTACACCATGTCGCGCATGGTGGAGGCAATCACGCTTGACCCGATGGCTAGAGGCTGCGCGTATTGCTGGCCGGAAACCGGCGTGCTGAAGATCTGGCCGAACTGGCCGGAGCCTATGAAGCTGGGAGAGAGACCCGGCTCGTTGGGATCCCAACCATCTCGTGCTGTGTCGCCGCTCACCGTCTGGCTGTCTGCGCGGACGGTCAACGGCGTGGTGGCCGGCGTGGTGGCGATCGTCCCCATTGCAATGAGGCTCAATCCGGCGGCCATGGCGGAAATCGACCGAAGCTTCGCGGTCATTGCCTCAGCCTGGGCCGAAGGGCAAATTCACGGCCTAGAGTCTTGCGTCCGGATCGCCAACCCGCAGTTGGAATCGAGTGTCAACTCCCGGAGCGCATTCCAATGACCGTGCGGCCATCCGCGGGCGCCAGGCCCGGAACTCCTGCCTCCAAACGGGCGCCCACCGCTCGCGCGCCCTCTTCGTCCGTGAGCAGGGTGATCGTCACTACATCGCGATCCACCGTGATCCGGTCGCTCGCGCGCACCATTCTCCGGACCCTGGCCACAGAGCCTGGATCGGTCCGCCTGTGGATGGTCCGATCACTGTCGCCTCGCTTCAGCCGCACGCTCTGAAGCTTCTCGTGGTGAGAGCGCAGGACATGGCCTAGAGCCAGCACCTGCTTCGAGCTCCGGATCGGCTGCCAGATCCCATCATGGCGATCGCGACGGGTGAGCCGATCGAGGTGCGCTGCTATCCTCGCGGCTGCCTCGAGGGCCACGGTCGTCAGTAGATAGCGCCGGGAATGACCGCGTCGCCATAGTCGCCAGCCCGCGATCGCCGCAGCTCGAATATTCATCGAGGAGACGCGATAGCCGGTCGCGGAAGAGAGGATCAGATGGCCCACATAAACCCGCTTCCGCTGGCTGATGAACTCACGGACCGTCTCGGGCCCGTGGTTTCGAACGATCGCGGTCGGGACGTATTCCAGGCGCAGGCCGTGGCGGAGGACCAAGTGTTCAATCAGTGCTTCATCAACCAGCGTGCCACGGTCGATTTCATGCAATACACGCCGGAACGCGACGGCCTCGCCAAGCTTGGGTCGGAACTGGGAAACCTCGTGATGTATGTCCCAGAGAATGTTCACGGCGTTCCCTACGAGTCCGGCTCGTGCGTTTGTCGGCACTGGCCGGGCCCCTGTCATGCCGACCGAGGGGTCTTGAAAGGGCTCGAGGAGCCGGGCCAGCGAGCCCGGCGTGAATACAACATCCCCACCCAAGACGACCACAAGTGGTTCGGACGTTTGAAACAGCAGCTGGTTGAGGGCGCTCGCCTTGCCCGATCGCTTAGGCTCAACGACGACCCGCACGCGAGCATCCTGTGCAGCAATTCTTCGGACGATCAGCTCCGTCTGATCGGTGCAGCCACTAGCAACCACGAGCACCGATTCAACCCGCGCGGGGCCCGCGTCTTCGTCCAGGATCGCTCGTAGACACCTCTCGATATTCGGTTCCTCGTTGTGCACGAGGACCCCAATTACAGCTGAGCTCAAAGGATGGCCGAGGCCGTGGAGCCCGTCGAGCTGAGGTGGTTTCACGGGCTGGATGGCGGGCAAGCCGACTCCCTTCGTGCTTTTGAGCTTGGATCCCAACGAGAAAGTCGAGGGTGCCACCTGACGGCGTGTTTGTCAACCTCGGGAATCCCCTCGGGTCCACCATCTAGAGCTGACGGAGATCCCTAACACTGAGGCATTCCAATTCACCTGAGGAGGAAGCCCAGTTGACCGAACGAGAACTAGCCGCCGTTCATGTCAAGGGGTCTCGAGGATCCGCTTGATCAACTTCGACTAGCTTCTTGCGGCTACGCCAGCCCGAGCGAAGCCTGACCCTCGACGCTGGCACGCGGAAATGTCTGGCCACGGCGGCGACCACCGCTTTGTTAGCGGCGCCATCGACCGGAGATGCGGTTACCCAAACCTCCATCACGCCGTCGATCCATGAAGACCGGGCCTGCGAAGCCCTGGGGTGGACACGGACGCTGATCACCAAACCGGTTCTCTATACACCACGGCTTCAGATTGAAACCCGCCTGAGACTGACAGTGAGACCCGGCGACGGGACAATTCCGTGCCATGAAACACCACCCTCCGCGTGTCCGCATCGCCGGGGTCGCCTCGTACCTCCCGCCCGCCCGGCGCAGCAGCGCCGAGGTCGAGGAGATGGTCACGGCCTGCAGCCCGAACGTGCCAGTGCCGAGCGGGCTCGTCCAGGCCATGACGGGTGTCCGCTGGCGACACGTCGCCGACGAGGGAGTCAACGCCTCTGACCTGGCGGCCGCGGCAGGCCGCTCAGTGCTCGAGCGCACCCGCATGGCACCTGGCGACGTCGACCTGCTGATCTTCGCCTCGGCCAGCCAGGACATGCTGGAACCGGCGACGGCCAACATGGTCCAGGAGAAGGTCGGCACCTCATGCCCAGTCTTCGACATCAAGAACGCGTGCAATAGCTTCCTTTGCGGCATCCAGGCAGCGGAGGCCTTGATCCTCACCGGACAGGCGAACGCCGCCCTCATCACGTGCGGCGAGATCCCGAGCCGGTCCATCAAGTGGGCCGTCCAGGGCAAGCGCGACTTCAAATCGAGCTTTCCCGGCTATACGTTGGGTGACGCGGGTGCGGCCGCGCTCCTGGTCAGGTCGGATGACAACCGAGGGATCTTTCACCGTTCGTTCCAGACGATGAGCCAGTACTGGCACCTGGCCACGATCGCGGGCGGCGGCTCGGCGCATCCGCGCGGCGACGAGCACTCGTACTTCCAGAGCGACGGCACGGCGATGCGCGACGCCTTCGCCGAGATGGGCGCGCACCCGATCGAGCGCGCGCTCGAGCAGAGCGGCACATCGTTCGACGACTACCGATGCATCCTCGTCCACCAGGTCGCGATGCCCTACCTGCGGAACTTCCTCGCGGCGACAGGCGTGCCCGAGGACAAGGTGCAGCTGACGCTGCCAGAGCTCGGCAACATCGCCTCGGCAACGCTGCCGGCGGGTTTCGTCGAGGCGGAGCGGGCGGGCAGGATCGCGCCCGGCGACAACGTGCTGTGGATCGGCCTGGCCAGTGGAATCAGCGCCGGCGTGATCGCGATGCGGTATTGATGCGCGCGCTCGCCACCGACCGGCTGATGCTCGTGCTGGCCCTGCTCGTCTTCACCGACACGTTCGGCTACGCGATCGTCCTGCCGTTGCTGCCGCTTGCAGCCCAGCGCCGTGGCGCGGGCGCCCTGGCGGTGGGCTCACTGTTCGCCACCTATTCCGCTTGCCAGCTCGTCAGCGCGCCGCTGCTCGGCAGGCTCAGTGATCGATTCGGCCGGCGCCCGCTGCTGCTCGCGAGCCTCGCCGGCAGCGCGTTTGGCTACGCGCTGATGCTGGCGGGCGGCTACGCCGCGTTGCTGCTGAGCCGCTTCATCGACGGTGCGACCGCCGGCAACGTCTCCATCGTCAACGCGGTGGTGCTCGACCGGTACCCGCGCGCCGACTGGGGAGCGCGGTTCACCATCCTTTCCACCGCCACCGGCGGGGGAATTCTCGCCGGTGCGCTGGTCAGCGCAGTCGTGGCGCGCCTCGGTCTCGGCGCTGCCGCGCTCGTCGCCATCGTCCTGAACATCGCGTCCGCGGCCATCATGTGGACCGCCTTGCCCGAGACCTCTGCGAGACGGCGCGCGAGCAAACCCTTGCGCTTTCCGCCGCTCGGCCTCCACGCCGCGGTGCCCGCAGGCCTTGCCGGCACCGCCGTGCAGGCCGCGTTCCTGCTCACGCTGCCGCTGTACCTGAACAGATTGCTCGGCTGGCGCGAGATCCAAGCCACGATCGCCATCGCGGCCCTTATTGCGCTCGCGGCGATCGTGCAGGTGGCATTCGTCGCGCGCTTGATGACGACCGTTCGCGCGCGGCACATGGGCCTCGCTGGGTTTGGGCTCATACTCGCCGGCGGGGTCGTGCTTGCGCTGGCTTCGAGCGCAGTCCCGGCGATGCTCGGAGCTGCCATCGCCGTGATCGGCGTCGCGGTGTTGAGCCCGGTGGTCCCAACCTTGATCAGCCTCCAGAACCGTTCGCTCGAAGAAGGCGAGGTCATGGGCATCAACCAATCGGTCGCGAGCGCGGGCCAGATGACCGGACCGCTGATCGGCTACGGCGCGCTCCAGGCGTTTGCCGCTCCCGGCTATGGCGGCATCTGCGCCGGCGTGGCCGCCGCGGGCATCGTCCTCACATATGCGATGCGAGAATCGTGATGGACCGCTACTTCGTCGTCGTCCCGTTCTTCAACGAAGAGGTGGGGATCCTGGCCACGCTGGACGCGCTCGCGGCCCAGTCGGACAAACGCTTCGCGCTGGTTTGCGTAGACAACGCCAGCACCGATCGCGGCCCCGACCTCGTGGGGAGCTTTGCCGCGCGCCATCCTGAACTCGACGTCCGAGTCATCGTCGAGGCGGTCAAGGGCACCGGTACCGCCAGCGACACCGGCTTCCGCTACGCGATCGATGAAGGCGCCACGCACGTTCTGCGCACGGATGCGGACTGTATTCCGGATCGCGAGTGGGTCGCCCGCATCCGCGGCGCCTTCGATCGCGGCGCCGACTTCATCGCAGGCAGAATCGAGCCGCGCCGCGACCAGGGTTTTCGCGCCGCCGACGGCGTGGTTCTGCCCCTGATGGTCGGCGTCGCCGAGTCGTACGCCAGGGTCTTCCGTCGCGGACGCGGTTTCAAGACGGGCTGGATCCTCGTAGCCGGCAACAACCTCGCCATCAGGTCGAACGTGTACCTCGAATGCGGCGGCTTCCCGCACACCGAGCTCCGCGAGCTGAACGAGGACCGCGTGCTGTTCGACCGCGTGCGTTCCGTCACGGACCGGGTGGTCCAGTGCGACGACGTCGTCGTCTACAACTCGATCCGGCGCGTCCGCGCGTACGGCTACATCAACACGCTGCTGTGGTACTGGGACCGCAAGTACCAGCCCGCGGTGGTTGACGTGCGATGAAGGACGCCGCCCACGAGCTGCTCATCTACGCCTGGAGCCACCCCGTCGCGCTGCTTTTCGCCGAGGCGACCCGCCGGCTGGGCGACATCGTCGACGTGCCCTTCGTGGGCCGCGTCGTCAACCAGCCCGACCTGGCACGCGCGATCCTTTCCGACGACGACAACTTCAGCAAGACCGGACCTGGAAGCTTCGGCGTGCTGATCACCCAGGTGATGGGCAGGAAAGCCCTGCTCAACATGGACGGCGAGGAGCACATGGCGCTTCGCTCCAAGCTGACCGAGCTGTTCTCGCCGGCGTACCTCGAAATCGTGGAGCGCGAGGTGCTGTCCCCGCCTATCGAGGAGCTTCGGTGCCGGCTGGCCGCGGGCGAGTGCGTCGACATCGTGCGATTCGCGCAGCTGCTGACCGGCCGGACGACGTGGCACATGCTCGGATTCGCGCAGCCCGACCACGATGGCGAGTCCGACTACCTTCGGGTTTTCGGCCTCACGCGACAGTTGACCGGCTCAATCCGGCTTTCAACTCGCAAGCTGTCGCCCGGCCAGGTGGCCGCGAAGCGCCGCGCCTTCGAGCAAATGACCGCACCGGTCGCCACCGCATACGCCGGCGGCGGACTGCCCGAGCGCTCGGTCATCGCACGCCTCCAGCAGCTCGGAGTCACCGCGGACGAAGCGCGCGGGGTCGTGGCGTCGATCCTGATCGCCGGCACCGAGACAGTGACCACAGCGGTCCCGCGTGCCATCGCCTTGCTCATCGACAGCGGCCAGCAGTCGGTGCTGCGCGCCGAACCCAAGCTTCTACAGGGGGCTGTGGACGAGGCGCTGCGCGTCACCGTGCCAACCCCCGTCAACGTCCGCCGTGTGGCCCACGACTGCGAGGTCCACGGCGTGAGGTTCACGGCGGGGGACAGGGTCATGCTCCTGACCTACAACATCGTCAAGCACGGCGCCTCGTACCCACGTCCGCGGCGCTTCGACATCCGCCGCCAGCACCCTCCATCCGCTCGCAACCTGTGGTTCGGCGCAGGCCACCACTTCTGCCTCGGCTTCGCCCTCGCCCAGCGGGAGATGAAGCTGGTGCTGAGCGCGATCGCGTCGCTGCCGGGCGAGCTGCAGGTGCGGCACCGCGCGTACGCCAGGGGCAGCCTGATCCCGGGCTACTCCCGGCTCGAGGTCCAGGTGCGATGACGTCGATCGGCGACCTGCTCGACATTGTCGTTTCTCGGTGCCGCACCAATCCCGCCGCGCCGGCGCTCACCCAGAAGGGGGGGCGGCGCCTGACGTACGGCGAGCTGGGCCGCGAGCTGGACTCGATCACCGCCGGGCTGATGCGCGCGGGCTTGCAGCGGGGCGACGCGGTGGTGTTCTCGATCAGGGCCTGCCCGGAATCGATCATGCTGCTGCTGGCGATCGCCCGGTGCGGCGGAGTGGTGGTGGCGGCGGAGCCCGGCATGTCACCGCGGCTCTTCGCGTCGCGAATGAGCCTGCTGTCCCCGCGGTGGGTGATGACCGAGAGCCTGCTCTACGCTCTGGCCCGCACGCGTCCTGTTCGCTCCGCCCTCGAGCGGCGCGGCGTGAAGCTGCCGAACCTTGACATCCCCGGCGCGCGGCTGCTGCTCTTGGGGCCGAGGCTGCCCTGGCGCCCTCGCGCCCTGAACTACTCCGATCTCCTTCGCGGCGGACCCGAAATCGCGCCGCGAACGATCGCGCCGGACGACCAGGCCGCGGTCGTCTTCACATCAGGCACGACCGACGCGCCGAAGGGCGTGGTGCACAGCGGTGCCTCGATCGGGGCCGGCATCGCGCTGATCGCCGAACAGCTGGCGCTCGACCCCGCCGACCGCGTGTACAGCGATCAGCTGCACATGGTCCTGCCCGCGCTGATGGCAGGCGCCGAGGCTGTGATCCCGCGGCTGCGCCGCGACGTCGCTTCAGAGCTTGCAGACCTCAGCGCCATACGGCCGACTCACGCCTACTGGGTGCCCAGCGCGCTGGAACAGTTGCTCGGCGCAGCAGGCGGCGGCGGCCGCTCACTCCCCGCGTCGCTGAAGGCGGTCATCCTCGGCTCGGCCCCGGCGCCCGCCGGATTCCTGCGTCGCTCCAGGGATTCGGTCGCCCCCTCGACCCGCATCTACTGCGCCTACGCCATGACCGAGATGCTGCCGGTGAGCTGGATCAGCCTCGAGGAGAAACTGGTCTACGGCGGCGACGGCGATGTGGTCGGTGGGCCGTGCCGCGGCGTCACCGTGCGGATCGCGGCTGACGGCGAGGTCATGGTGGCCGGGCCCAACCTGTGCACCGGGTACCTGGGCCAGCCGCCTTTGACCGAGTTGCCCACCGGCGACGTCGGTCGCCTCGAGGGCGGGCGCCTCGTCCTGCTGGGGCGGAAGAAGGACATGATCATTCGTGGCAGCCACAACATCTACCCGGCGTTGATCGAGGGCGTGGTCGCTTCGGTGCCCGGCGTCCGCCGCTGCGCCCTGGTCGGCGTGTACGACGAGCGCACCGCGGACGAGCTGGTGGTGCTGGCGCTGGAGGCGGGCGACGGCGTTGATCCTGTCGAGCTCCGGTCGCGGGTTTCACGCGAGCTCGTCGAGGGCGCCAACCGGATCGACGTCTACGCCCGCCCCGACCGCATCGTCGTCACGCCCATTCCGGTCAGCGGACGCTCGTTCAAAACGGATAAGCCCGCGCTAAGGCAGCTCGTGTCGGCGTTGATGTGATGCGAGTTGCGGTCACCGGGGCCAGCGGTTTCATCGGCGGCCAGGTCGCGCGCCGGCTGGTGACCGGCGGTCATCACGTGGTCGGTTACGGGAGGCGGGCGGACTCAGGCCTGCCGGAGCATCCGGACCTCGAGTACCGCAGGTGGGACATCGCGCGCCCCCTGCCGGGCGATGACCCCGGCGTGGACGCGGTGGTGCACTGCGCGGGCTCCGTCACAGAGTGGGGTTCGGACGAGGAATTCGACTCCGCCAACGTGACCGGCACGCGCAACGTGCTGGAGGCGTTCGCCGGTGCTCGAGCGTTCGTGCACATGAGCAGCGCGAGCGTCTACGACCTCGTCGCGACCAAGAGCGACATCAGCGAGGACGCGCCGCTCGCGCGCGCATATCTCAGCGGCTATGTCCGCAGCAAGATCGCCGCTGAGGCGGTGGTGATGAGATCACGGCCTGATGCGGTCATCCTCCGCCCTCACATCGTGTACGGCCCCGGCGACAACAAGATCCTGCCGCGGCTGCTGGACTTCCGCCGGCGCGCAGGCACGGTGTTCGTGCCGGGCAACGGCCGAAACCGGCTTTCGCTCACCCACGTGGAGAATCTGGCTGCCGCGGTGGAGTTGGCCCTGGGTAGTCGCCATTCCGGCGTGTTCAACGTGGCCGACGCCCTGCGGGCGACGGTCGACGAGCTGCTGCTCCAGCTCCACCAGGCGTTCCGCCTGCGGCCTCGCATCATCCACGTGCCGCTGAGGGCGGCGTGGGTCGCGGCCGGGGCGTCGGAGGCGCTCCACAAAGCGGTTCTGCCTCACCGCTCGCCGGTGTTGAACCGGTTCGTGGTAGCGCAGATCGCGTACGACTTCACCCTCGACTGCACGAGGGCGGAACGCCTACTCGGTTACCGCCCACGCCGAGAATACCCGGAAGCCTTCGAGGCCCTTGCCGGCCGCCGGCCTCTTCTCGCTTGCTAGCGCGGGCCGGTCCGATTGTGGTATTCGCGCGCGCACGCGCGTCCTAAAACAAAGGAAAAGGAAACCAGCAGGGCAGCAAATAGAGCCAGGGCGCCTCTGCGGAACTTGGGGCGGGGTGGTCGCACTCTGGACCGACTTCCGTCAGGCGGCATCGTTCGCCGGCATCAGCCGCTCGGGCGATTCGATACGATCCGGCGTCCCAACGGGAGGCAACTCGTCGCGATGAGCCCTCGCCTCTCCGGCAAAGAGCGGTCCATCAGGAGCTCGGCATGGTTGGTTGGGGATAGCAAATAGAACCAGGTGCCGCTCCGGAACATGGGCGGGGTACAACCTCATCGGGTGCCAGGCGGAGAGCTGTGCCGAGATCGGCAAACAACTTGGTTGCTGGCAGGGCCCAGAGCGTCCGACCGTCACTGAGTTTGACCCCGCGACATCCTTGAGCCGAGACCCTCGCAGACCAAATCTGGCCGGTGACGGTGCTAAACGTGAGGATGTATCTGGTGCCGAAGTCGACCGGACATGAGATGAACCCAGGCGGGAAAGCCGGCAGCCCCTCGATGTCGCCGGCGAGTGTCGCCGCCACGTCGCGATTGGTGATCGTCTGATCGATTTGCGGAACCACCAACAGTCCTGGATCCCTGCTGATATGAACGGCAACGACGGTGTAGTCAAAAGCAACTGCCGCCGGGCTGGCAGGCTGCTCGCTACGAATCGCGACGACGATTCCAAGACCAATCGCAGTGGATGCCAAGCAGGCGAGAAGCAGGTGCGGACGTAGCCGGCGCTGGCGCGTGAGTGCATTGTTCTCGTGGATCGCCTTACTCATCGACATTACCCTGACATTGCGCGATGGCATCTTCGGCTGAGTTCGAGGCAGCCGAACCGGACTTCGCGTCGCGCGTACAAGCGCTGCCGACGGCCCGCAAGCACCTCACGAAGGCTAGCTTGCACCGTGACGGCTCGCCACCAAATCGCGTGCTCACACGGAAGGTTCCGCTGTCATGCGTGCTGTAACGCTGACCCGTACGTTTATCCATGGCGCAGGCGGCAGAGACGCGCTCTGCGGAGGCGGACCTCATCGCCCGATTGCGAGGCGGCGACGAAGCCGCGTTCTCGTGCCTCGTTCACACGTACGGCGCATCACTCAAGCGACTTGCCATCGCGTTCGTGCCTAGTGACGCGGTGGCCGACGAGGTGGTTCAAGAGACGTGGCTCGCCGTCCTGACTGGGATCGATCGCTTTGAGGGACGCTCGAGCGTCAAGACCTGGATCTTCAGGATCCTGACGAACCGCGCCAAGACGCGCGCAATTCGCGAAAGGCGAACGATCAACTTCTCCGATCTGGCAGATCCCATGGAGACCGACGAGCCCGCCGTCGACCCTGCGCGATTCCTGCCCGCCTCCCACTCGACCTGGCCCGCTCATTGGGCAAGTCCGCCCGAGCATTGGTCGGCGTCGGCTGAAGACGCTGTCGTCGGCCGCGAGACGATGGAGGTCCTGCAGCGTGGACTGGAGAGCTTGCCGCCGGCGCAGCGGGTCGTGGTGGCGCTTCGCGATGTGCACGGGTGGCCGGCGTCAGAAATTTGCGAGGTGCTCGGCTTGAGCGAGGCGAATCAGCGCGTTCTCCTACACCGCGGCCGCAGCCGCCTACGAGGAGCTCTCGAGGTGTATTTCGCCGAAAATGCGTAACGCAACCGCAAGCTTTGATACTGATGGGCAAGCACCGATGAACGATGACGCTCGCAAAGAGATGGCATGCCAGGAGCTTGTGGAGGTGATCACCGACTACATGGAGGGAACGCTCCCTGAAGTCGACCGTGGTCGTTTCGAGGCTCATCTCGCATCCTGCTCGGCTTGCCAGGAGCACCTCGAACAGATGAGGGCCGTGGTTCGCCTCACCGGGAGGCTGACCCCCAGGTCACTCGATCCCGCAACCGTCGACTCACTCTTAAGCGCGTTCCGTCGTTGGAGAGATTCTCAGACAGGGCTGTAACGTCCGGCGCAACCCTGGGACTACACCTCCATCCGACACGTCACGGACGGGTCAAGAAATAAGGAGTGTGTACATGCAAAACGGCAGTCTTTGTTCGCTTGGATGTCGAGGGAGGAACCAGACATGCGAGCTCTGACGCTCAGTCGCGGCGCCAGGTGGCTGGCAACGATTCTCCTCACCCTTTCAGTCGTCCTTGTGGGAATCGGCTGGTATGGATCCTCGCCGGCCAAGGCTGACGATGGAAAGCTTGGCGCGGCAAAGGGACTTGGGCAGCTCTCCGGCCTGCTGCCACAGGACAAAATCGTCCTGGAAAGCGCGCTCCAGGTCGATCTGACTCACGAGACGGTTCGCCTGCCGTTGTACAAGGGGACAGCCAACGGCCACACGGTCTGGTTCATCCTGACCGAGGCATCTGATCTTGGGCTTGCCAAGAACAGCGGCCTGAACTACGCCCCCAAGCTCGCCAACATCGC
>Ga0070697_100003136_pt1 | contig 12700 bp, 13 predicted proteins | sample KBSK1501metaG_FD_65475 | JGI IMG/M metagenome (GOLD analysis project Ga0070697, IMG submission 65475) | Corn, switchgrass and miscanthus rhizosphere microbial communities from Kellogg Biological Station, Michigan, USA - KBS K1-50-1 metaG | ecosystem: Host-associated > Plants > Roots >... | reverse complement strand
ACCGCGCAGCTCGGCACCGCGATCCTGGCCGAGGCCGCGCTGTCCTACCTGGGGCTGGGCGCCGCCGAGCCGACGCCCTCGTGGGGGCTGATGCTCTCGGGCTCCGCGCCGTCCTACGCCGAGAAGGCGCCCTGGATCGGGCTGTTCCCCGGCATCGCGATCAGCCTGGCCGTCTTCGGCTTCAGCCTCTTCGGCGACTCGCTGCGCGACGCGCTCGACCCGAAGCTGCGCGGCAAGTAGCTGGATTAGCGGAGCCGGAGACCGATGCGGTCCCACCGCGTGTGGCCGTCGGGGTCGGAGGACCAGTAGACCCAGATCGGCCGTCCGACGATCCGGCTCTGGGCCACCGGCCCCCAGTGGCGGCTGTCCTCGCCCGCGTTGCGATTGTCGGCCATCACGAACACGGCCCCGGACGGGATCTCGAGCCGGGCCACGTCGCGCGCCGCCCGCGCCTCGTCGCTCCAGTCCGCGTAGGCTCGGGGACCGGGCGGCACCCGTCGAGCGGAGGCTCGCAGTTGATGTAGACCTCGTGCCCCTGGACCGTGATCTCCTCCCCGCCGAGCCCGACGATCCGCTTGACCAGGAGCTCGCTCGGGTCGCTCGGGTCGGTGAAGACGACGAGGTCCCGGCGCGCCGGCCAGTGCGCCGCCTTGTCGATCAGGACGTAGTCGCCCACCAAGAGCGTCGGGGCCATGGAGGTCGACGGGATCCAGACCCCCTCGAAGCGATGGCGGACCGCGAGGGGCAGCGCGCCCACCAGGGCGACCATCGCGAGGATCACGAGGCTCCAGAAGACCCGCCCGGACGCGCTCACCGTGCCCTACGGTAAGCCACCCGTCCGGGTTCCCCGCGACATTTCTCGGGCGCGGCGGCCCGCGACCGCCGGCTCCGTCAGCGCAGCCGGCCGGCGATGGGCAGCGTCTCGCCCGTGATTCAGCCGGCGTCCTCCCGCGCCAGGAACACCACCGCCGGGGCGATGTCTCCCGGCGGGCCGATGCGCCCGAGCGGGGTCCGCGATTCGACCTCCTTGCGGAAGTCGCTCCCGTCGAGGCCCGCGGCGCGAACACCCTCCGTGTCCACCACGCCCGGGCTGACCGCGTTCACGCGGATGCGGCGCGGCCCCAGCTCCCTGGCGAGGACGCCGGTGATGGCCTCGACGGCCCCCTTGGTCGCGCTGTACACCGCCGAGCCGGCCGGGGTCAGCGTGGTGGCGGCGAACCTAGTGTTGACGATGCCGCCGCCCGCCGCGCCGAAGTGCCGCGCCGCGGCCCGCGACGCCAGCAGCACCCCGAGCACGTTGAGGTCGAAGTGGCGGTGGAAGTGCTCCGGGGTGATGTCCTCGAGCGGGCGGAACTCGTAGATCGCCGCGTTGGTGACGAGGATGTCGAGGCGGCCGAAGGCCCGCCCGGTCTCCGCGAAGAGCCGGTCGACGTCGGCGGGGCGGGCGAGGTCGGCCTGGATCGCGATGGCCCGTCCTCCCGCGCGGGTGATCTCGGCGACCACCCGGTCGGCCCCCTCCCGACTCGACGCGTAGTCGACCACGACCGCCCCCTCGGCGGCCAGATGCCTGGCGATCGAGGCGCCGATCCCCTTGGCTGGCACCCCGGTGTTGAGGGGCCGGCGGGCTGGTGCTAGGATCGCGGGCGTGACGAACATCGACGTCAAGGGGCTCGCGGTCTCCACCCCCTCCTCGGAGGCGCTCGCGGCCTACGAGCGCGGGCTCGATCTGTTCCTCCGCTGGCGCGGCGCCCCGATGGACGCCCTCGCCGCGTCGGTGAAGGCGGATCCCGGCTTCGTGCTCGCCCACTGCGCGCGGGCGCTGATCGCCTGGCGCATGGGCCAGGTCGCGGCGGCCGCGGCGGCCCATCGCGAGGTCATGGCCCTCGCCGACCGGGTCCACGACGAGCGCGAGCGCGCCCACGTGGACGTGGTCGACGCGCTCCAGCGGGGGGAGCGCGCGCGGGCCCAGGATCTGCTCGAGCGCGCGTGCGAGCGCTACCCGCTCGACCGGCTGATCGTGCGCATCGTGGGCCTCAACTGCATCATGCAGGGCGACTACGAGGGCGGCATGGCCATCGCCCGCCGGAGCCTCGACGCGGACCCGGCCGAGCCCCAGTTCATGACCATGCTGGGCTTCTTCCTCGAGCAGTCGGGCTACAACGACGAGGGCTTCGAGCTGAGCTCCCGCTCGCTCGCGCTCGATCCCACCAACCTCTACACCTACCACGCGGTGGGGCACGCCTATCAGGCCCGGGGGGACTATCCGCGCGCGCTCGAGACGTTCGAGCGCGCCGCCTCGCTCGAGCGCCACACCCACGTGCTGTGGCATCTCGCCGACGCCTGCGCCATCCTGGGCCACGAGCGGCTCACCCGCGACTACTGGGGCTCCACCACCCCGGTCCTGCCGCTCTACGAGCGCGTGCAGCTGCTCTGGCGGCTCGAGACCCTGCACCACGCCTCGACGCCGGACGGGGTCTGGAGGGACCTGGCCGCCGAGGCGGACCGGCTGCTCGAGCACGCCGACGCGCTGACGATCTGGATGCATCACTGGATCGGCGTGGCCTTCGCCCGCGCGGGGGCCACGGCGAAGGCGGAGCGGCAGGTGGCGTATCTGAGGCGGCTGCCCGAGGGCCGCCCGAGCGGCCACTGGTCCACCGTCGGGGCCGACATCCTCGAGGGCGAGCTCGCGGTCCTGCGCGGGGACGACGCGGCCGCGGTCGAGCGGATGACGACCGCGATCGGCCGCATCCACGCCATGGGCGGCGGCAGCCGGGAGCAGAAGGACATCTTCCGCGACGTGTTCCTCGAGCTGCACCGGCGGCTCGACCGTCCGCGGGAGGTGACCGCGCTGGCCCAGGAGCGCCTGCTGCAGAACCCCAACCACCTGCCGTCGCTCGCCGCGCTGGCGTGGGCCTACGGGCGCACCGGCCAGGCCGCCCTCGAGCGGCAGGCCTGGGGCCAGTTCGTCCGCCGGGCCGAGGCGGTCGGCTGCGCGCCCGACGCGCCCGCGCTCGCGGTGGCCCGACGCGCCCTTCACGCGGCGGCCTAGAGGAGGCGGCGTGCGCGCGCACTTCCTGACCGACCGCGACCGCGTGGCGCAGCTGCGCGCGGCGCGCTAGGAGAAGACCATGCGCATCACCGCCGCCGTGCTCCACGACGTGAACAAGCCCTACTCGATCGAGACCGTGGAGCTCGATCCGCCCCGGCGCGGCGAGGTCCTGGTCAAGGTGGGCGCCGCCGGCGTCTGCCGCAGCGACCTCCACTTCCAGAAGGGCGAGGCGACCATCGCGCTGCCCGCGGTGCTGGGGCACGAGGGCTCCGGCACCGTCCTGGCGGTCGGGGAGGGCGTCACCCTGGTCGAGCCGGGCGACCGCGTCATCCTGAGCTTCGTGCCCAACTGCGGCCACTGCGCCTCGTGCGAGACCGGACGGCCGTACCTCTGCGACGAGCACGCGCGCACCACCGGCAAGCTCTTCGACAACACCTCCCGGCTGCACACCCTCGCGGGCCAGGATCTCACCCACATGGGCAAGGTGGCGTGCTTCGCCGACCACGCGGTGGTCCCCGAGGCCGGCTGTGTCCCGGCGCCCACCGGGCTCGACTTCCCCCAGATGGCGCTCATCGGCTGCAGCGTCACCACCGGCGTGGGGGCCGCGCTGTTCAACGCCGAGGTCGGGCCGGGCGACACGGTGGCGGTCATCGGCTGCGGCGGGGTGGGCCTCAACGTCCTGCAGGGCGCGCGGCTCGCCGGCGCCACCACCATCGTGGCGGTCGACGTCAAGCCCGCCGCGCTCGACTTCGCCCGCAAGTTCGGCGCCACCCACGTGGTGAACGCGCGCACCGAGGACGCGGTCGAGCGCGTCAAGGCCATCACCGGCGGGGGCGCGCACTGGGCCTTCGAGGCCTTCGGCGGCGGCGCCACCACCCGCATGGCCGTCGACATGCTGAGAAAGCGCGGCACCGCGGTCATCGTGGGCATCGCCCCGATCGGCGACACCGCCGCGATCGAGCCGGTTGTTCTCACGCGGATGGAGAAGACCATCCGCGGCTGCTACTACGGCTCGGCCCGGTCCCGTCAGGACATGCCGCGGATCGCCGACTGGTACGGCCGCGGCCTGCTCGACATCGACGGCCTCGTGACCCGGCGCTATCCGCTCGGCGACATCAACCGGGCCTACGAGGACCTCGACACCGACGCGGTCGGGCGCGGCGTCATCGTGTTCTGAGGTTCGCCGTGCCCTGGCTGGTCTTCGCGGCGGATATCCACCCCCCCGGGTTCCCGTTCGCCGTCGCCGACGCGGGCGACCCGATCGTCTGGTGCAAGCGCGAGGCCGACGCGCGGTTTCTCGCGGAGGCCGAGGAGACCGCCGCGGAGATCGCGGAGCTGGCCGATCCCGGCTTCGACCGGCTCGACGAGCCCCGGCGCCGGCGCATCCGGGCGCTGGTGGCCCGTGGCGCCACCAAGTCGCCGGCCTGGAGCTGTATCCGGCCCGAGGCCCACCCGGCCGACTTCCCGTTCGTCATCACCGAGGAGGACGAGGTCATCGCCTGTGCGAAGACCCCGCCCGTGGCGGCCTTCGTGGTCGAGGCCAGCGCCACCTTCCCGGACCTGGCCGCGATCACCCAGAAGGCCGCCATGTACGGCGACGAGGACTGGAACCGGCAGGATACGGCGGTCGTTATGACTCTGGCCGGACGGCTCCGTCGACGCCTCCGGGCCCTGGCGGTGCAAAAACTGCGTACAGGAGATTGAACTCCCGAATCTACCTCCGGCAGCTATGGAATGAGCACGACGGGACCCTGCCGGCACTGAGGCTTCGCCGGCGCGATTGTCCCTCCTAGGCGTGGGCATTAGATAGATCGATCGTCGTCGCGAGTGGCATTGCGCTTGCTGCGTTTTCCCTCGGCCCTCGCATCCTGTTTCGCGCCCGGCACAGGCTCCCCGAGATCGAGCGGAGAGAAAGGTGATCGTGTCAGCCGGTCCTCTAGTCGCGGTCGTCACTCCGGTGTACAACGGGGAGAAATATCTCCCGGAATGCATCGAGAGCGTGCTGGCCCAGTCCTACGGTCACTGGGAATACACGATCGTCAACAATTTCAGTAAGGACAGCTCCCTGCAGATCGCCGAGAGCTACGCCAAGCAGGACTCCCGGATCCGGGTCGTGAGCACCGATCGGGTGCTGAACGTCATGGCCAGCCAGAACTTCGCGTTCCGGCAGGTCGGCGCGGCGAAGTATTGCAAGATGGTGCACGCGGACGACTGGATCTTCCCGGACTGCCTCCGGCTGATGGTGGAGGTGGCCGAGGCCCATCCGTCGACCGGGATCGTGGGCTCCTACCGGCTCGACGCCCGACCGGACGTGGCCCGGGTCGGGGCCGATGGGCTCCCGTACCCGACCCCGGTGGTCCCCGGCCGCGAGCTCTGCCGGATGTCCCTGCTGGGGCGGTTCAGCCTGGGCTCGGCGTCCTCCTTCCTGATCCGGGCCGACCATCTCCGGCGCAAGCCCGACCTCTTCGAGGAATCCGAGGTGTTCGCCGATCTCGCCGCCTGGTACGAGATCCTCGCGACCTCGGACTTCGGCTTCGCCCACCAGGTCCTGACCGCCACCCGGCTCCACGGCGACACCGTCACCGCGCGCCTGGCCGAGGTGGAGGGCGACTGGGCCGCCGACCTGTCGATCCTGAAGACATACGGCCCCCGGTACCTGTCGCCCGCCGAGTTCTCCGATCGGTTCCGGACCACCCTCAACGAGTACCGCGAGTTCCTGGCCCGAAGCTTCATCGCGCGCCGCGACCCGGCGTTCTGGCAATACCATCGCTCGGCGCTCGCATCGGTGGGGCTCTCGCTGACCTGGCGCGACCTGATCGGGGCGGTGCTCCGCCGCTGGTGGTATCCCCTCGCCCACCCCTGGGCGGCCCTCAGCTATGTCGGCAGATTCCTTCGCGCGCGTCTCGGCCGGTAGTAGTCGGGAGGACGGCGTGAGGGCGCCCGCGCCGCCCGTGCTCCCGATCTCGGTCGTGATCCCGGTCTTCCGGGCCGAGCGCTTCATCGCCGACGCGCTCGACAGCGTGGCCGCTCAGACCGCGCAGCCGGCGGAGGTCATCGTGGTGGACGACGGCTCGCCCGACCGCAGCGCGGCCCTCGCGAGGGAGCGAGGGGCCCGGGTCATCACCCGGAATCGGGAAGGGGTGAGCACCGCGCGCAACGCGGGAATTCTCGCGAGCACCCAGCCGTGGATCGCGTTCCTCGACGCGGACGACATCTGGGAGCCCCGCAAGCTCGAGCTGCAGTGGCAGGCGATCGACCGCTGCCCCGAGGTGGGGGCGGTGTTCTGCGACTACACCGAGTTCGACGTCCGCGGTCCGAGCGATCGCACGTTCCTCTCCCGGAAGGGCAACTTCCACGCCATCGAGCGCCGGGAGATCGCACCCGGCGTCACGCTGTGCGCGGAGAAGAGCCTCCAGCAGGAGTTCTACAAGGGGAACTTCATCGTCCCGTCGACCATGATGGTCCGGCGCGATCTGCTCGTGCAGGTCGGGTTGTTCGATCCGGAGCTGACCCACTGCGAGGATCGGGAGTGCTGGCTTCGCCTCCTCACGGTGGCGCGCATGGCGGTGGTCGAGGTGTCCCTGATGCGCTCGCGCATCCACGATTCCAACGCGTCCAGCCAGCACCTCAAGATGCTGCTGGGCGCGGCCAAGGTCACCGACCGGATCCTGGCCAACCCCGGCTGCTATCCGCCCGGGGCCGCCGCGGCCTACGCGGAGGGCCAGGCGGGCCGCTACCTCAACGCGGGCCGGCTCGTCGACGATCTCGGCGATCGTCACCTGGCGCGACAGTACTACCGGCAGGCCTGGCGGCTCGGCGGAGGGCTCCGGGCCCTCCTCCTGACCGCGCTCAGCTTCCTGCCCGCGATGACCCGTCTCGCTCGCGCGGCGAAGAAGGCGATCAACCCCAGCCGAAAGACCCCGGAGGACGGAGCCCGGCCGTGATAGACTCCGCGCGGATTGAACCCGGGAGCGCTGCCCCTCGCGGGGCGCTCTGACACCAGGATGGATGGTCGCGTGGCCCCGTCGCCCGCCGATGTCGCTCCGAGCCCGCCCGCGAGACGCCCCCTCGTCTGCGTGATCATCCCGACCCACAATCGCGCTTCCCTCCTGTGTCGCGCGGTCGATTCGGTTCTCGCGCAGGAGGGAATCGGGGAGCAGTTCGACATCGAGGTGCTCATCATCGACGACGGGTCCACCGACGAGACGCCGGACGTCGTCCGCCGCCGATACCCGACCTTGCGCTACATCCGCCGGGTCGACAACCACGGGACGTCGGCGGCCCGGAACGCGGGCCTCAAGGAGGCGAAGGGCCAGTACGTCGCGTTCCTCGACGACGACGACATCTGGCTCCCGTGGAAGCTCCGCAGGCAGGTGCAGATCCTCGAGGCGCGCCCCGAGACCGGGGTGGTGTACGGTCAGGAGATCAAGCGCTCCCCCCAGGACGTCTTCGTCTGGCCGGACGCCGGCGAGGCTCCCTCGGGACGCATCGTGCGCTCGCTCCTGATCAGCTGTCCGGTCAACACGTCGAGCGTGCTGATGCGCCAGTCCGCGGCGGAGCGGATCGGCCTCTTCGACGAGAGCCTCCGGTGCTGGGAAGACTACGACTTCTGGCTGCGGCTCGCCTGCAACGAGCAGTTCCAGTTCTTGCCGGGACCCGCGGTGATCTACCAGATCGCCAGCTCGGGGAGGTTCCTGAGCTCGGTCCTGAGCGGAGACTCCGCCGCCGACCTCCGCAAGGTCGTGCACGCCGGTCTGGAGCGGCTCCGCGCGCGGGAGCACGTCTCGCAGGCCTTCGAGGACGACGTGGAGGCCGGGATCGTCACGCGGATCGCGGGTCAGCTCGAGATGCTGCACGAGCTGGACGCCAAGCGAAGCTACCTGCTGAAGGCCCTCCAGCAATCCCCCCGGCTGGTCCAGCGGCCTCAGCTGCGGTGGATGCTGGCCCACGCTCCGCTCTCCACGGACCTCTCGCCCTCGTCCCAGCTCGGCCAGATCCGGGAGTTCTGCGGCCAGATCAAGATCCTCGGGGCGGGCTACGGGCTGCGGCAGCAGCTCGCCGCCCGCCGCCTGGTCGCGGAGACCTGGAGAACGGGGGCGGTCATGCTGGCCGCCCCGCCGCACCGGGCGAGGGGGCTCGCGCGGCGCGCCGCGCTGACCTCCCTCTCGCAGCATCCCGGGACGATCGGGACGGCGCTCTTCCACATTCTCGTCCACTAGGCGGGCCGCCGCCGGCTACGGGGCGCGACGCCCGGCCACGCCCGGGAAGTGACAGGCCGCGTGGTGGCCGGCCGGCATCCGCACCGGGCTCGGCGAGGGGGAGCGGCGAGGCGAACAGCCGGGCCGCGGCGGCCATCTCGACGATCCGCCCCAGGTACATCACGGCCACCACGTCGCTCATGGAGCGCACGACGACCAGGTTGTGCGAGATCAGCACGTGGGTGAGGCCCTGGCGTTGCTGGAGCTCCTGGAGCCGGCTCAGGATCTGGGCCTGGACCGAGACGTCCACCGACGAGGTCGGCTCGTCGAGGACGAGCAGCTGGGGGGCGACCGCGAGGGCCCGCGCGATCACGACCCGCTGGCGCTGTCCCCCGCTCAGCTCGGCAGGCGCCGGGGGCTGCTGGGCGGCGAGGAGGCGCGCAGGCGCGTGGTGGTCTGCCTCGCGGCCGAGCGGTCGCTGCGCGACGGGCGCGAGCGCGCTCAGCTTCCGAGGGATGAGACGGCGCGACGTTGGTGTAGCGCAGGCCGCCCTAGGACGTGAAGCCCTCGGGTCGACCTTCGCGTCACCTGCCCGGCCTACCTCGCAGGAGCCAGTCGATCGCCGCGAGTGCGTCCGGACCATCCGAGGGTTCCGCTGACCGGACCCTTCCTGCCGCCGAGACCGGGGCGAGCGCCGTCGCCGGGCTCCTGGTGACAGGTGGATCACCGCTCCGGGACCGAGCAGGGACCTCGGCCTCGACCCGCTTGACCCGTATCGCCACCCGACTCGCTGTCGGCTCGGAAGGCGCGCCGGCGGCCCCCGGTGACGAGATCAGCCCGGACACCGAAGTCCTTGTGGATCCCGGGGCGGGTTACGGCCTCCCGGCCTCGCGCCGCGCGGGCGCCGGCAGGCTCGCGAACCACGATCCACTCGCGCCGCGCGGGCGCCAGCGGAGCGGCGCGTGCCTCACCCGGTCAGGTCGCGCTCGGCCTCGTCCAGCAGCCGATCGAACGCCTCCGGCAGCCGGATCTCCCGCCCCACCACGCCCGGGCTGTAGCCCTGCAGCCAGTAGCTGTTGGTCGGGTGCCCGCCCCCGGCCACGATCAGCACGAAGTTGTCGGGGGAGACGGTGATGGGCCACGGATCGAGGGCCGCGCTCTCCCGCGTCGCCTTGGCCGCGTCGATCTCGATCCACGCGTGGCCGCCGGCCCGGCGCAGCTGCTCGGCCGGGATCCGCGAGTGCTCCCAGAAGAACTCCCGCATGGAGCGCTTCGTCCAGCCGAGGCCGGCCATGGTCTGCGCCACCACGCCCGGGATCATCAGGATGCCGGGCGTGCCGCGCTCGTAGCCGGCGAGGCCGGCCAGGTTCGGGACGCGCATGAAGTCGGCCATGCGGTGCATGCCCTGGAGCGCGTCCTCCGCGGGCGTCTCCTTCTTGGCCCCGCGCCGCCGGATGTTGGTGGCCCCGTTGGCGAACGCCAGCGAGATCGAGCTCTGCCCGGGAGCGAAGCCGTGCCGCTCCGTGCCGTGGGGCGGCCAGCCCGCGGGCAGGCTCGCCTCGTCCTCGGCGAAGACGACGTTGGTGTAGCGCAGCCCGCCGTAGTTGGCCATCGTGCCGACGCCCGGCCGTGCCCCGCCCACGTTCTGCTGCAAGAGCCGCAGCGCGCGCCCGATGCTGGCGCCCGCTGGCCGCTGCGGGTCGGGCCCGAGGCAGCCGAAGCCCGAGTTGAGGCGGATCTGGCCGCCGATCGGCCCATTGACGATCACCACCGGGAACGCGCTGCCGGAGGCGGCCTGGAGCTGCTCGCTGCCCGACTCGGGATCGAGGAACGCCTCCACCGCCGCCACCAGCACCGGGAGGTACTCGGGCCGCCCGCCGGCCATGGCGAGGGCGATCGCGCAGGTCTCCACGGTGGCCACTCCCCCGCGGGGTGGGAACGTGCCGAGCACGTGCCCGCGCGGCCGGGGCGCGCCGCGCAGGATCCACTCCACGCGCGATCGCGTCGGGGGCCACACCGGCAGGCCGTCGCCCCACTGGCTGGCGAGCATCCGGTGGTTCGCCCGGACCAGCGCGTCCTCGAAGGTGGCGGCACGGACGGTGACGAGCGGGCTCTCCCCGCCGCCGCCGTCGGCGACGAGCGGCCGCCAGCGGGTCAGCCCGTCGTAGAACTCCTGCCGGCGCGCCTCCACCGGGCCGATGTCGCTCCCCGGCAGGAACAGCGCGATCGGGAACGTGACCATCGCCGCGTCGGGGGCGAGGCCGAGGCCGGAGACCGCGTTCCGCATGACCCCCACGAAGTCCTCGCGGGTCAGCGTGACCGTCGGGATGCCCTGCGCTTCGATCCTGGCGGCCGACCGGCCGCACGCGGTGGCGCAGGACCCTCAGGCCGCGTTGCCGATGATGACCGCGTCGACGCCGCTCCGCTTGACCTGCAGCGCGGTCTCCTCGTTGCCGATCAGGGCGTTGCCCTGCGGGAAGGTGTCGATCGGTAGCACCTCGATCCCGGCGAAGTCCCGCTCGAGCAGGGACCGGAGCAGCGGGAGCATGCGGTAGGCCTGCCACTGCTCGTTGCTCACGAAGCCCACGCGCTTGCCCCCGAGCGAGTCGAGCCGGCGCGCGTGCGGCTGCTTCACCTCGAGCCGGCCGCAGGGGTCGAAGAATTCGATGGTCGCCATGGCCGCGATCCTAGCACGCCTCGATCGGTCGTTGACCGCCGGGGCCCGGCGGGCCCACAATGCCGCACCATCGTCACCCGGCCCCGAGCCCGAGATCGAGGAGGAGCCCCCGATGCCCAAGCACGAGCCCCTGCCGCCCCAGATCGAGCAGTTCATCCACGACAACCCCCAGGGAGTGCTGACCTCGTTCCGGCGGAACGGCATGCCCCAGCTCAGCATCGTCACCGTCTACCCGCGCGACGGGGGCGTGGGCATCTCGATCACCGAGACGCGGATGAAGTTCAAGAACCTCCTCCGCGACCCGCGCTGCTCGGTGCTGATCTCCCACGCCGACTGGTGGTCGGGCTTCCTCGTCTTCGAGGGCCGGGCCGAGCTCACCCACTCCGGCAACGCCGATCCGGAGGCGCTCCGGCTCGCCCGCCGGAACATCTTCAGCGCCACGACCCGTCGCCGCAGCCGGGACTGGGAGGAGTACGACCGCATCACCGCGGCGGACCGGCGCGTGGCGATGGTGCTGCGGCCCGATCACATCTACGGCAGCGCGCTGGCCAAGATGCGGGAGGCGGCGGCGAAGTAGGCCCCCGGTCACCCGGCGACCGTGGCCCACGCGCTCACGCTGCTCCGGCTCCTGCTCGCGGTGCCGTTCGCGGTGGCCGTGGCCGCTCCCGACGCGCGCCACGCCGCGTGGGCCGCGGTGATCCTGGCCGCCGCGATCGCCAGCGATCTGGCCGACGGGGCGCTGGCCCGCCGGCTCGGCACCGCGTCCGCGGCGGGGCGGCTCCTCGACCACACCGTGGACGTGCTCTTCGTGACGACCGGGCTCGTCGCGGGGGCCGCGCGCGGGGCCTTCCCGTGGATCCTGCCCGCGCTCGTCGCCGCCGCCTTCGCCCAGTACGCGATCGACTCCTACCTCGTCGCCCGCGCCCGCGAGCTCCGCCCGAGCCGGCTCGGGCGCTACAACGGGATCCTCTACTTCGTGCCGCTGGGCGGCGACATCGCGGTCCGCCTGGGCGGTCACGCGCTCCGGCCGCTGCTCACCGTCATGGTGTGGCTCCTCGTCGCGAGCACGCTCTCGTCGATGGGAGAGCGCCTGTGGCTCGCGGTCAGCGCACGCCGGCGAAGAGGGCCCGCGTCGCCCGACGGAGGAACACGAGCCCGACCGCCGCGTTGAACAGCACGAAGAAGTTGTGCTGGACGAATCCGAAGGCGGTCATCTGGCCCGGACGGTCGGGGAAGAGGAGGACCCAGAGGACGATGGCCACCGAATGCATGGGGCCGGGGGTGGCCGCGCCGAAGAAGATGACCGGGAGGTAGCCGAGCATCTGCCACGCGCTCGCCGGGACGCCGAAGAGCCCGAGGGCGAGCGTGTAGGTGGCGACGGCGGCGAGCATCGCGGGCGAGCGCAGCGCGATGACGGCCAGGTAGTGCCAGACCGTGGCCCGCCGGAAGGCGCGGAAGAGCGGGCGCTCGCGCAGCGCGCGCCCCACCGCGAGCCGGCCGGTGAAGAACAGGTGGAAGACGACGAAGAACGCCACCGACGCCGCCGCCACCCAGGGGATGGCGTGAAAGACCGCCGGGAAGCGCTCCCACTGGAGCAGGACGCCGACCGTGGCCCAGCCGAGCAGGTAGTAGTACTCGCAGAACATGATGAAGAGCATGCTCGAGCCGACCTCCCACGCGGGGATGCCCTCGCGGCGGCTCACGTAGAGCGCGATCGCGCCCTTGCTGACCTGCTCGTTGACGATGGAGAGGATGTAGGCGCTGGCGCGGATCGGC
>Ga0070697_100003134_pt1 | contig 12703 bp, 10 predicted proteins | sample KBSK1501metaG_FD_65475 | JGI IMG/M metagenome (GOLD analysis project Ga0070697, IMG submission 65475) | Corn, switchgrass and miscanthus rhizosphere microbial communities from Kellogg Biological Station, Michigan, USA - KBS K1-50-1 metaG | ecosystem: Host-associated > Plants > Roots >... | reverse complement strand
CTTTCCACAATCTGCCTGAAGTGCCTGGAGAAAGATCCCCAGCGCCGTTACGCTTCCGCTCTCGCGCTGGCCGAAGACGTTGAACGGTGGCTACGGCGCGAGCCAATCCAAGCACGGCGCACTGGCATTTTTGTCCGTGGAAAGAAATGGCTACAGCGCAATCCAATTGCCGCCTTCTTGGTAGTGTCGCTGGCTGGTCTGGCAGCGGCCGTGGGCGTGATCATTTGGAAAGGCGAGTTATTCCGCCCTCCGCCGACTACGGGCATCGCCGTTTTACCGTTTGAGAATCGGAGCGATGACAAGCAGAACGCCTTTTTCGCCGATGGCGTTCAGGACGAAATCCTGACTGATCTGGCCAAAGTCGCCGACCTCAAAGTAATTAGCCGCACATCCGTAATGCAGTACAAAAGCGCCACAGAGCGGAACCTGCGCGACATCGCCAAGGCGCTTGGTGTGGCGCACGTGGTCGAGGGGACGGTCCAGCGCGCTGGCGATCGGGTACGGGTGAGCGCCCAACTGATCGATGCCAGAACGGACACCCACCTATGGGCTGAACACTACGACCGCGAATTGGCCGACATTTTTGATATCCAAAGCGAGATAGCAGAAAAGATCGTGGCACAATTAAAGGCGAAGCTCTCGCCGAACGAAAAAGCGGCGATTGAGGAACGACCCACTGCTGACCTCGCCGCTTATGATCTTTACCTGCGCGCCAAAACTCTCGTAGACGCAACTGGGTTCGATGCTCGCGGAAAAGAACACCTGCTTGAGGCCACGCGCCTGCTCGAAAATGCTGTCGCGCGCGACAAGACGTTCCTGCGCGCTTATTACCAGCTGGCGCACGCGCACGATCTGATCTACTTCGCGGGGCTCGATCACACCCCGGCGCGGCTGGCATCGGCCGAAGCGGCCATACAGGCTGCCCAGCGGTTGCGCCCGGACTCCGGTGAGGCACATCTCGCGCTGGCGCTACACCTTTACTGGGGATATCGCCAGTATGATCGCGCCCTCCAGGAACTGGCCATTGCCCGCCGTGCCCTACCGAACGAACCTCTGGCCCTTGTTCTGGCCGGCTTGATTGATCGACGGCAGGCCCGTTGGGAGCAATCGATACAGGAATTGGAGCGCGCGCTGGAGCTGGACCCGCGAAACCTTTTCATTCTCCAGCAGATGTCTTTCAGTTACGACTACTTGCGACGGTACGCGGACAGGGCCGCTGTCCTGGATCGCGTCCTTGCCATCGCGCCGAAAGACGTTAACACTCGGGTGCAACGAGCGGTGGTGGATCTGGAGTGGCGCGCAGACACGCGGCCACTGCATTCGGTTATTCAAACTATTGTCGGCGAAGATCCCAAAGCGGCAGCGGCTGTTTCCGATATCTGGATTTGGCTTGCCTGGTGTGAGCGCGACAAAGCCGCGGCTGAACGCGCCCTGGCTGTGCTGCCGCCGGAAGGATTCCTCATTCAGAGCGTTGTCTTTCCGACTGCCTGGTGCGAAGGCTTGATCTACCGTGCCATTGGCGACAACGTCGCGGCGTGGGCTGCATTTACACGCGCTCGCTCCGACGTCGCGCAGATCGTGCGCGACCAACCGGCCTATGCTCAGGAGTTGTCCGTCCTTGGCCTGATTGACGCGGCGCTTGGCAAAAAGGAGGAGGCCATTCGCGAGGGTCGACGCGCGGTAGAGTTGCTTCCTGTCACCCAGGATTCCATCACCGGCGCTCTTTTGGTCGAACACCTGGCCGTCATTTACGCCTGGACAGGTGAGAAGGACCTCGCGCTTGAGCAGCTAAGTAGGGCGGCACGGATCCCCGGCGATTTAAGCTATGGCGACTTGCGCCTGCACCCCTATTGGGACCCGCTGCGCGGCGAACCTCGCTTCGAGAAGATCGTTGCGTCGTTGGCGCCGGACGAGAAGAAACCGTAGATCGCCGTGATCACGACTGTATAGAAGAATGCATGCTCCGAACCCGGGTTCGCAGCCTTGTTCGCCACTCGCTAGACCGATTTCATAAATGTTGTAGCCACCGGCCTGTGGCCGGTCCACCCCGGTGGTCCTTTTGACACCAAGGAGACGGCCCATAGGGCCGTGGCTACAGTGGCTACAGCTTTATTTAGCTTGCTCTAAAGAAATCGAGAACTTCGCTCCGCGATCAGCCGACACGAAACCGAAGGTCGCGAATCGTCTTGGCGCCAAAGCGCTGCTTCAGCTTGCGGAGGATACCGATTTTCGAGACTTGCTCGAGTTCATAATGCAAGACGGGCTGAAGGACGCGCACATACAGAATCCCTTCACGCAACGCGACCGGCATGGAGTGAGCCGCGATAAAGTCGCCCACGATGTTCGCCCAGGCGTCAATAACTTCCGTCTCATGCAGGCGCTCCTTCAGGCCAAGGCGTGCCATTAGTTTTGGCAACAGTTCCGCTGGCGCTTGCCAACCATCTGGCACGGGAATTTTTTCGGGCAACCCGCGCCACTCAGCAACGACGGCAGCACGAAGCGAAGGACTCATTGGATTTCCATCGTAGCCGTGAATCGTGATTTGTGAATCGTTAATCGTAATTTGCGACAGACTCCAGCCGCCTCTAACGATTCAACGATGTAATGCTTTAACGAATCAGGTGAGCCAAAGGCTCAGTACTTCCGCCGCATGTTGCTCGGCAGAATATTAAGCTCGGTGCGGTACTTCGCTACCGTGCGGCGGGCGATTGGAATGCCGCGCTTGCTCAGAATTTCCACGATTTCCTTGTCGCTCAAGGGCGAAGGACCGGGTTCGGTTTTAACCAGCTCGAGAATCGCTTCTTTCACGCTGGTGTTGCTCATCGCTTCACCGGAGGCGGTCTGGTAACCGGGAGTGAAGAAGTATTTCATCTCGAAAACGCCTTGCGGCGTCGACATGTATTTGCCGGAGATCGCCCGGCTCACCGTCGTTTCATGAACACCGACGGCATCGGCGATCTGCACCATCGTCATAGGCTTGAGGAAGGATGAGCCTTTCTCGAAAAATTCGCGCTGCCGTTTGACGATTTGATGGGCGATGTTGGAAATCGTTTGCTGACGTTGATGGATCGATTTGATCAAGAATTTCCCGCTCCGGATTTTCTCGCGGATATAATCTTTCACTTCGCTCCCGTTGCGGTCGTGGGCCATGATGTCTTTGTAGGTATTGCTGATGCGCAAATGCGGGATCTGCTCGCCGTTTAAGATTATCTGGTAATCGGCGTTGACTTTTTCGACCGTCACATCGGGCAAGACGTAATTCTTCGGCGCTTCCGCAAAAATCGCGCCCGGCCGCGGCTCGAGCCGCGCGATATTATTGGCGCACTTTTGCACTTGTTCGGCGCTAATGCCTATGCGTCGTGCGATCTCAGGAAAGCGTCGCTTGCCCAAGTCTGGCATGTGCTCGGCAATAATTCTGTATTCCAGACTGTTTTGCTTGCCTTCCCGTTTCAGCTGTATGAGCAAACACTCCCGCAAATCGCGCGCGCCCACCCCTGGCGGATAAAAACTCTGGATCAGCGTAAGGATGTGCTCGAAATCTTCCTGGGGAATGCCGGTGTTGAGCGCCATCTCTTCGGGGGTGGTTTGCAAAAATCCGTTGTCGTCAATATTGCCAATGATGAGCTCTGCGGTTTTGCGATCGTTCGCATTGAGCACCGTTTGATTGAGCTGTCCCATCAAATGCTGCTGGAGCGTTTCCTGCGTCGGGATCGAGTCGAAGAAGAATTGCCGTTTATCTTCCGCCTCCTGTGAACGCCCCGTATAGCTGCTCGATTGGGCCATGTAATCGCGCCATTCCTCATCCAGTTTTGCCAGCTTATCGAACTCCTCTTTGAACTGTTCGTCCGCCGCCGCCTGCGATTCAGCCGACTCCTCCGGGCTCGGCTCACTGGCCAGTTCTTCGAGAACGGGATTGGTTTCCATTTCCTGTTGAACCAGATTGCGCAGTTCGAGCAACGGCGCTTGCAAGATCAGCAGACTTTGCTGGAGTTGCGGAGCGAGGACCTGCTGGAGCGAAAGATTCTGCGTCTGATGCATCCCCGGCCCGGCCATGTTATAGAGTTTACAGAGCTAGCGCACGAGAGGCAAGCAATTTGCAGGCCGCCCCGCCAGCGAAGGAACGCGACTTGCTCCGACTCACGACGTCAACCGATGAACCGCGTTTCGATCGCTCTTTTCGTTTCCCTCACTTTGCTCTTTTTTTCAGTGGCGGTCGCACAAACGCCAAACGCCAAGCAAGAGGAGCAACTGCTTGCTCTGGCCAAGGAAGTACAAGCGCAGCAAGCGCAAATCGCCGACAATCAGGCGAAGATCGATAGTAAACTCGCTGAAATCGCCGAGGCCATTCGCGTCGCACGAATCTACTCGAAACGCGAAAAATAATGCCCACCGCAATGCGACAAATCTTCTACCTGTCATTCTTCGCGATGATGTCGATCTCTGTCGCGAGGGGACAATCGTCGCCGCCAATTGTGATCCAGGCCGCTTCGCCTACGGCGGCGACCGCGACTGTTCCGACTGCCAGCACGCAAAGCTCCTCTTCGGTGGAAGCCGCCATCAAAATCCTTGAGCAAGTGAAAGCGAAGAACGAGGAGACCTTGAGGAAACAGGAAGCCGCGTTGCAACAATTGGAAGAAATGCAACAAGCTGCTGAGCAGTTAAAGATTTTCAGCAAACGCGGCTGAGGTCGACAAGCTCAAGGTCGAGAAATTGCGGCTCGCAATTCCGCCAAGTCCCATTTCCTATCGCCTCTTCAATCAGGCGTGCGCCTTTGTCGCTCACTTTCCCGAAATAGCTTTGGCCAGATCAAACGTCGGTCAATGTCGACCTAGCCGCCGCCGGCAAACTTACTTTTTGCTCTTCGGCTCGACTTTGCGATAGAGCGTTGCCATGCTGATGCCGAGCATGTTGGCGGCTTTCTCTCGCGAGCCATCGCAGTGCATGAGAGTCGCCTCGATGTAGCTGCGTTCCTGCTGCTGGACAAATTCATCGAGCGTTTGTCCCAATGGCATCGCCGCGACTGCCTGCTCCTTTTTTTCGCCCTGGACGTGACTGACGATGTGGGGCGGCAAATCGCTCGGTAAAATCAAATCGTTGTCGCACAAGGCGCAAGCGCGCTCGATCGCATTCTCCAGCTCGCGCACGTTACCTGGGTAGTCGTAGTGACACAAAATATCCACTGCCGGTGGGTCGATCTTTTTCGGTTCGCCGCCGCCCGCGCTCGCTTGTTTTTGCAAGAAATGATTCACCAACAGCGGAACGTCCTCGAGTCGCTCGCGCAACGCCGGAATTTCGATCGGAATCACCGCGAGCCGATAATAGAGGTCCTCGCGAAATGTACCGTCCTTGAGTTTCGGCTGGAGCGGCTCGTTGGTAGCGCCGACCACGCGCACGTTTACGGGCGAGCTCTTGTTGTCGCCGACCCGTCGAACTTCTCGTTCCTGCAGCACGCGCAGCAACTTCGTTTGTAATTGCGGCGCCATCGAGTTCACCTCGTCGAGAAAAATTGTCCCGAGATTTGCTTCCTCGAAGAGGCCGCGCTTATCCGCCACCGCGCCGGTGAAGGCACCTTTTTTGTGCCCAAACAACTCCGACTCGAGCAAATTCTCAGGCAGGGCACTACAATTGATCGCAACGAATGGGTGATGTTGCCGATTACTGTTGAAGTGCAAACCGCGCGCGACCAGTTCCTTGCCTGTGCCGCTTTCGCCTACAATCAGCACCGTACTGTCGGTATCGGCGACCTTATTGATCAAATTGTAAACATTCTGCATCGTGCGACTCGTGCCGATGATATTTTCAAAGCGATAACGGTTTTTCAGTTCCTTGCGGAGATAAACGTTCTCCCGCAGCGCCGCCTGATAATCGAGCGCTCGCTGCACCGTCAACTGGAGCTCGTCGATCTTGAACGGCTTCGTCACGTAGTCGTATGCGCCCATTTTCATCGCCTCGACTGCGGTTTCCACCGTGCCGTAAGCGGTGATTAAGATGACCGCTGTCTGCCGGTGATGCTCGCGGATGTGCCGCAACACGTCGAAGCCAGTCATCGTTTCCATTTTGATATCGGCGATCACCACCTGTGGTGCGAGGCTGTCGAGTTGCTCGATCGCTTTCGGCGCAGAGCTAAAGGGAAAAACCTGGTGCCCTTTATCGCGGCAAAGCGTCACGATGACCTCAACCATCGCCGGTTCGTCATCGATAATTACGATTTTAGCCATAAATCTCAGCGCGGAGAATATTTCAGTTTTGAGAAAAGAAAAGCGAAAATGAGAATAACCTTCCCTTCCTACGCTGGCTTTTGCAGAACGCCATCGATCATCGACCAACTCACTGCTTGAGAGAAAGCGATGATCTGCTCAAAAATGTTACACTCGGTTTCGTACGGCACCGCAATCAAATCGGCGAATGCCCCCGACTTGATTTGGCCCAAGAATGATTGTCCGGCTAGCGCGGCGGCGGCATTTTTTGTTACCATCGAGAAGATTTCCTCCGGCGAAACAGCGGGAAAGTTTCTCTGAAACTCTCGCATTTCAGCGAACAGACTCAGATCGTTATTGCTCGCGAGACTGTCCGTGCCAAGGCAAATGTTCGAACCACGTTCTCTGAGTTTTTCGAACGAAAAGGGCGAATGCCCAAAGTATGTGTGGCTGCGCGGACAATGCACGATCACGAACTCCGTTGCCGCTCCTCGGCTCGTAACTTGTGTCGGCGTTGCCAGCCACTCAAAATCGCCTTCTGAAAGCTCGTTCAAATGAACCAGGATCCAATGGGGCCGGACCCGAGCACTCGCCAGGGGACGGGTCCACGAATTGCGCGCGCCATGGAATAGCGCAAGCGGCGTCTGGTGACCGCAATCGTTCATGTCGCGCCCAAAGTCTTTCATAAGTTCGTAGAGCGGGCCGCACCCTTTGTGAAACATGGAAAATTCTTCACGCGACTCCGCTAGATGCGTTGTGAGCAAAATATGTTCACGTTGCCCCACCTCCTCGCAACGACGAAACAAATTTGGCGATGCCGTAAACAAGGCGTGTGGCGCCAATCCCCAATTCCGTTTCGATTTGAGTGAGTCAACGGCAAGATCGACAATTTCATTTGCGCAATCGGGATTGCGGACGTCGATTAATTCTCCAAACCACCACGTCCGGATCGATTCGTCGATCAGCGCGACCAGTTCGGGAAATGCGCAAAGATTCGCAATCGCCGTCGTTCCAAATCTCGCCGCTTCCGCAAAACCCGCCCTAATCGAGGCGACGTAATCTTCTGGCGAAAGCTTCGCCTTCGCCGAATTGATCGCCCGGACCCAATCCGCAAAACACTTTTGGGGGCGGATCTTGCCCCGCAGACAAGTGTAATCGAGATGACAATGCGCGTTGATGAGCCCCGGCAGCAACGCTTGCTCGCCCAGATCGACAATTTTTCCAGTGATGTATCGCGCTGAAATCTCGGGGAACTTCCCGACATCGACGACTCGATTGTCCGAAATGGCGACCGCGCCGTTCTCAACCGGCGGGCCGTCCATCGTGACGACGATGCGCGCGCGAATAATCATCTGGCTGCTGTAGCGGCGGTCTATGACCGTCGCAACCATTCGCGCAATTAATGCGACGCTCACAGAGCGCCGCTACAACTACTCGCCGGCTTTGACCACCTTCCGGCACTCCGCCACAAGCAAATTGCACGCTTCCTGACAAAGGAGCGGCAGCACCCGCCCTGTAGTCGGGCTTGACGATCCCGGCCCGCACGCTTGATCGGACGCGACATTAAACTTTTCCGGCGGTAATTTCCTCGAGGGAAGCGCACCGCCCGCATCGCGCTTCCACAAAATCGTTCTCAGACAGCCGCCGTTGGACAGGCAAAAATTTCCAACCAAATCATCGATCTGTTCGTCCGAAATTTTCGCCGCTACCCGATACATCCCTGATTGGCGATTCAGCGTTCGACGAAATGGTGTGGTCGTTAGGCGATTTTCTTTCCACGCGGCCAACATTGCGAGTCTGCCTGGATAAAAATAGTCCAATGCGCGCTGCAGCTCGCTAACATCGGCGATTTCGAGTCGCCAGCCACGGCGCAAATTCGGCGCTGTTTTTAGCGGCCGATAATTTCCAGCGTCATCGTAGCGCGCGAGTTCGACGGCGGCCTCCGGATTCGAGAAAACCTGCAAACCATCTCGGCCTTCATCATCACGATGACAAACAACAAAGCAGCCGTCGCTCGTTCTTTGAATCAAAATCTGGCCGAAGCAGACGCGATCGTGCAAGGCGACTTCGAGACAGCGCTCGACCGAGTCGAGCATCGCGCCGCTGGCACTCGTTAGGTCAAACAATGTGCAATTAGTCCGGCCGCGCGCTCAAGGAATTGTCGATCTTCGTCACTGAACGCGTCTACCTTTTCGCTTTCCGCGTCGAGTATCCCGACTATGTGGCGGTGCCCGTTCGTCATCGGAACAATAATTTCCGAGCGCGTGCTGTGAAAAGTCGGCAGGTAGCGAGAATCTTTGCGTACATCACCGACCACAATCGGCTGACCGGACTCCAGAGCGGCACCGCACAAACCCTGGCTAATTGGAAAACGCGGGTAGGCCGGGGGCTCATCGCCTGTGCCAGCCAGGATGATGAACTCCTTCTTCATCACTTTGTAAAACCCCACCCAGCGATACTTCCGCGCGAGCCGGATCATTTCCGCGACCTCCCGCATTCGCTTTGGAGTACACCCGCCCGCGAGAACAAACGCGCCGATTTCCTGCAGCGTTTTGCACGTTTTGGAATTCATCGCCCGAAAACAATCTGGAGTAAAAAACTGAAAACGCGAGCCCGATTGTCAACTGTCAAATTGCAACGTTTGCGCGACGATGATCTCGGCGACGCGAGCGTCCGTCCCGATGGCCGGCGCGTAGAATAGTGAGCGGTTGTCGATTTTGTAAGGATTCTGCCGAAAAATCTCAGTGGGCCGCCCGCGACTGGTCTTCGGCAAGCGTTTCTCAGCGATTCCGAGCAACACGGGAATGTCCTCATAGCTGTGCAAGCCGTCCGAAATGAAAAATGGGACCACCACCACATTTGGCGTGGTGGTCAGTGTTCTCCACCCCGCGACTAACGGCGGTTCTTCCATGTACATGTTGAGCACCGCCGCGTATCGCCCGAGCGCCCGAATTTTTTCCGCCTCACGCTTTGCCGCGACCGCGCTGTTCTCGTTCAGATCCGTTCCATGGGCGACGATCAAGAGACTGGTCTCGGACGGATCGACGTCCGGTGCAGATTCCCGCGCGCGGTCCATCAGCAGTTCGGTCATTAGCGGATGACTGCCGACGGGCCCGCAATATTTCCAAATTTGACCGTTAGCGCGTTTTGTCGTTCGACCATTCAGCTCCAGCTCGCGGGGAATCACTGTTTCCGTGAAATAACCTTCGCTGATAAAGTTCGGAACGACGTAAATTTCGCGGATCACTTGCGGATCGAACAAGAAAATCGCATCGCGCAAACTCGGCTCCTCTTTCCAAAACGCGCAGCCAACATCGGTAAAGATTTTCCGACGCCTAACCTCGGCCGCGTGCGCCAGCGTCGGTGCGCTCGAATCCGGATTCACGGTTGAACCATGCCCAACGATCAAGAGCGCGCTGTGCGGTTTCACAAAAGAAAACGTTCAACGCTTTGCGCTCAACGTCCAAGGATCAATTCAGAGGGCGTCGTTGCATCGCTCCTTCATTTGCAGACAGGAATAGGCAACTATCGCTGGCGCTGATCGCTGAAGGTTAGCGAGGAAAAATATTGCACTCACGGTCTGCTCTTCTCATCGCACAGCTTTTGGAATCTCGGGTTGTTGCGGATCGGATCCCAGATCGGGTCGAGGCGGAGTCGTGCAGGAGTAATTTCGGACGCGGGCATCCGAAGGAGACGTGGCAGATCGAGGAGCGCTGCATCGGCGTCGCCAAATTGCGCGTGAATTTGTGCGAGGAGGACCTGTAGCCGCGGAAGGTACATCGCGTCATTGGCAGTGACGGCCACCGCGCGCTCAGCCTCACGCAGGGCCGCTTCTCTGTCGCCTAACCCAACGTCGGCAAAGGCAAGGTTGATGGCAAAATCAACTTGGTACGGCCCGTTTTGCTGCCAGTGTTCGAGAATATCTCGGGCCGCGAGAAACGAGGCACGGGCTGCCCGATCGTCGCCGCTCAGCTTTTGCACCTGTCCGAGTGCGACAAGATCGAAACCACGATTCTCATCCGAGCGCGACCCCGGCTGAGGCAACCCCGGCTGTAACGCGGCGATCACCTTTTGATATCGGCGTTCATACATCCATTGATCGAGCTGGAATTTGCCGAACTGCGAATCGAGCGGCCGCGGCGGGAGTGGGATCTGTTGCAAGAGCTTGGCGGCCGTTTCGAGATCGCCTTTCATCTGGTGGATTCGAGCTTTAAAAATGATCAGCTCCGGATTGTTGGGCCAAAGAGCAAGCCCCCGATCCAAAAGCACCCGCTGTTCATCAAATCGTCGCAACAGGTGGAGAGTCCAGCCCCAGGCGCCAAAGATTAAGGTGTTGCCCGGATCAAGATGGGTCGCGCGTTCCATATTCGAGAGCGCATCCTCCCACCTTCCGAGGCGGCGGTCGATAAGGCCGCGCGCAAAGAGCGCGTCGGCGCTATTCGGCAAGCGCCTGCTCGCTTCCTCGAAATCATGCGCTGCGGCCTCGTAATCCTTCTTGGCCCAGTAATGGTAATATCCGCGCGCCAGATAAAACTGGCCCGCATCCGGATCGAGCGCGCCAGCTTTGTCGAGCGCCTTTTTCGCCTCGGGCAGTCGTTGCGCGGTGCGATCCCAGCCCATCCAGTAGATCGAACTGTCCATAATAGAGAGCTTCGCCCAGGCGAGGGCAAATCCTGGGTCGATTTGCACAGCCTCGCTAAAAGCTCGGACGGAGTCCTGTAAATCGACAAACCGCCAAGGGCCGCGCTGCTCGGCCGCTATGCCACGCAGGTAGGCCTCATAAGCTGGTACACTACTGGTCGGCCTTACTTCAAAGCGCAGTTTTTCTTTCGGGCTAAGCGTGGCGTGGAGCGCGGTGGCGATCTCGTTGGCAAGCTCACCCGGAAGACCAAGAGAATCAGTCAGTGTTCGATCGTAATGCTTTGCCCAGAGGTGGCGATCAGTGTGCGTGTCGATCAATTGCACGTTTACGACCACGCGATCTCCCACACGGCGCACACTGCCTTCGAGCACATTAGCCACACCTAACGTCTGGCCGATCTCACGGGTATTGCGCGCCCCGGCATCGCGATAAGCCATGACACTTGCGTGGCTGATCACTTTTAACTCTTTGATCGTTGCCACACTCGTGAGCACGTCGTCTTGAATACCATCGGCGAAAAACGCGTCGTTCTTTTCCGCGCTCAGATTTTCAAACGGCAGCACAGCGATCGATTTTTCAGGCAAAGGCGTGAGAGCGGATGGTGGTGGCCCGGTGTTTCTGGCAGCGGCCAAGGTTGTTTTTTGCCGATTCAGCCGAAGCGCGAAGAGCGCCGCCGCGGCAATCGCCACCACCACGATGAGCACGGTCAGTTTGCGGAAGGAGCGAATGCCGCCGCCGCGAGCCAGCTTCGCGCGGCAGAATTCCAGGACTTCCATCAATTCCCGAGCCGAGGCGGGCCGCTGCGCAGGATCGACTGCCAAGGTGGAACGCAGCAGCTTAATCACCGGAGCGGGGATTTTTCTCGCGACCAGCTGCTCGACCGGCAGCGCCACGCGTGTCTGAGAATCGCAAATCTCATCGACGGTGCGGCCGGTATACGGCACTAGGCCAGTCAGCGTGTACCAGAGCGTCACGCCTAACGAGTAAACGTCTGACCGCACATCGATCGGGCCGCTGCTGAATTGTTCAGGGCTGGCAAAAGTCGGCGTGCCGACAAATCCGCCGTGCGTCAGGTCCATATCTCCCGCTGCGTCCGCAGTTGCCTTGGCGAGACCGAAATCGATCACTTTGACTTCCAGCTCATCCGTCGAAGCGTCGGCGCGCGTCAGCATGATATTACCCGGCTTCAGATCCCGATGGACCAGGCCCTGAGAGGTCGCCGCTATCAACGCGCGCGTGACTTGGATCGCGATTTCAAGAGCCAGCTCGACATCGAGCGGACCGTCCCGCCGCACCCGCGCCTCCAAAGTCTCGCCCTCTACCAACTCCATTGCGTAGTAACAGCGATTGCTTTCGATCGAAGCGGCGAAGTGAAATACGCCCGCCACATTCGGATGCCGCAATGCCGCCGCCGCCCGCGCCTCGCGCAAAAAGCGTTCGCGCACCGCCCGCGAGTCGCCCGCCGACGCCGGCACTTCGATTACTTTCAACGCTACGGTACGGTTCAACACTTTGTCCAAGGCGAGATAGGTCACGCCCATGGCACCGCGACCAAGCTCCCAGAAGGAACCATCTTCGCGTCGCGCGATTTCGAAATCGCCGAAGCCTAACGAGTCAAATGGCACGGCATCTTCGGCCGGTTCATCGAGTCCGGCGCGCAGCAAACAAGCCAGGCACTCGCCCTTCGTGGTCAATTGCTCGCTGCAGATCGAGCAGACGACGACGGATGCCAATGGTGTTGCCATCGTGCGCCTCCGCTCAGCATCCCGTGAGCACGCGCAACAACGCCCGAAGCTCTTCGTCTACTTCCGCCTCGGTGTCGACCGTTCGACGCACTTCGGCGCGCAATGCTTTACGGTATTGC
>Ga0070697_100003132_pt1 | contig 12709 bp, 10 predicted proteins | sample KBSK1501metaG_FD_65475 | JGI IMG/M metagenome (GOLD analysis project Ga0070697, IMG submission 65475) | Corn, switchgrass and miscanthus rhizosphere microbial communities from Kellogg Biological Station, Michigan, USA - KBS K1-50-1 metaG | ecosystem: Host-associated > Plants > Roots >... | reverse complement strand
CGACACGCGGACCACAGCGATGTCGCTGCGGGGGTACTGCCGCACGCTAAGCGAACGGATGGATTGCAGGCCCGCGATCAGGATCACCAAGTTAACGACGATCGCAAGAACTGGTCGCTTGACGAAGAGATCCGTGAATTTCATTAGTTATCCTCAGGCTTGGGAGTCGCGCTGTTTGCCGGCTGCACCTTGTTGTTCACCAGCACAGCGGCGCCAGTGCGCAGCTTGAAGGCACCGGAGGTCACAACTTCATCTCCTGGCTTAATGCCCGATATGATTGCGACCTGATCACCCCGCGAGCCCTCGACCTTTACGAACTGCTGGCGGACGCCGCGATAGCTTTGGCCCTTCGGGTCTTTCAGGTCGCTGACGATGAATACCGAATCGCCATAAGGAGCGTAGCTGATGGCCGAGGCCGGCAAGGCGATCACCGAACGGTTGGCGCCGGTCCCCAATTCCACTTGAACGAACATGCCCGGGCGCAGCTTGCCTTGCGGATTAGCCAGCGTGGCCTGCACTTGAATGTTGCGCGTGGCTGAGTCCACCAGCGAGTTGATAGCGGTTACGCGCCCGGTGAACTCGGCCCCTGTCAACTGGTCAGTAGTAATACGCAGGTTGCGTCCTACTTGCACTTGGCCGGCATCCTGCTGAGGCACGCCAAAATTCACGTAAATGGGGTTCAGCGACTGCAAGGGAACTACTGGATCTCCGGCGGAGAGGTACTGCCCGAGGTTGACTTGCCGGATTCCGAGCATCCCTGAAAAGGGGGCGCGAATGGTTTTCTTCTCGATGGTGGCGCGGATCTCGCCCACCTGTGCCTCTGTCTGCCTCTGCTCGGCGGTTGCCCGGTCGTACTCGATACGCGATATAACGCCCTGATTCACAAGAGCTTCCATGCGCGAAAAGTTGATGCGCGCCAGATCGCGCTGGGCCTCAATGGCGGCTAACTGGGCGCGCTCCTGCCGCGTATCCTGCTGAACCAGAATCTCCCCGGCACGTACTGATCGGCCAGAATCGAAAGCGATCTTGTCCACCGTTCCCGGCAGGTCCGCACTCACAGTCACCCCCTGCACGGCAGCCGTGGTGCCGATCACCCCTAACGTGGCCGGCCACTTCTGCTGCTGCGCCACAATGGTGGTGATGGCTTCTGGCGGTGGGGTGTAGGCGCCCGCCGCCGCGGCGGATTTGAATTGTTTCAACTTCACGAAACCGAGACCCGTAATGCACAGGGCCATCACGGTCAGCATGATGATCATTCGTTTCGCCATAATTTCCTCTTACGTCCGTAGCAATGCTTGGGGTGGGATTGGTTCCATCATGAGATTTCCCGACCTGCCTGAAGGATTCGGAACTTTAGCGGGTGCTTGTAGCCCCTGGTCAGGCGCGGTTGGGCCGAATGAAGCGGCCCTGACGTTATGCCCATCTGGGCAGCCCGGCACCATCATTTCTATGAATGCGGCGAGAAAGGGCGAAACCGGCCTTACAGCACTAGCACGCCCAAATTTCACATCTTTCATGGCGATCTCCTGGTCGAGCGTTAACCTTCGTGTCATTCTGAATATTCGACGGCTGGATGGGCCGCAAATCGACAGCCTATAGCTAGGAATTCGGCGTCCATGGAGGTAATACGGCTGAGAGGGCCGGAAAATTACACCAGCAGCGTCGGCTTCGGGGCCGAAAGCAGGGCCTAGCGGGGTTCGGTAGGCGGGCGCTCGCGCGGCTTCTCGCTCCGCGGCGCCTGCGGCGGATTGAAGACCCCCGTACCGGGTTGAGTTTGTGGTGGAGACGGTCCGAAGCGCGAATCAGTGTGGCCGCGGCGCAGTTCCTTCATGACGTCGTCCCGACTCCGGCCAAGATCACGCGCCAGGCGCGTCAAAGCCATGGAGACAATGTCGGAGTGGTGCAATTTTTGCGGATCGTAGCCGTCGCGCGTAGCTTGCAGCCAGATTTTGTGGATGAGCAGGACGTCCTCAGGCTTGATCGAAGGCGTGTGAGGCCCGATGCGGAAGGTTTCGACTTCGAAATCAGGTCGCACCACTTGAAACACAAATTGCCGCTTGGGCTCAGGCATCGCCTCCCAGGCTTTACCTAGATAGAAGGCTTGCTCTGCCGCCGTCATTTTGGTGGAAAGACCCGCGACCACGGCCGAAGACTCGAGCGCGTTCGCGGTCTGCACGATGGCTGACCAAACGTCGCGTGCCGGCGCCACCATCAGTGAAATCTTCTTGCCGAAGCTCTCGGCGATGGAGACCGCGCGCGTAAATAAGTTCTGCTCAAAATCACTGAAAATCTGGTCGGTGGAGAGCTCGTATTCCGCGCTACCCGGGCCGGTAAGCCGTGCGGCGAATACCACCACATCAGTCTCATCGGTATCGGTGCGCTCCAGCACCCAGCGCAGTTGCCCCAGAGCGTTGTAGTCGCGAACGGTTACCAGGATGTTTCCCGGCCTCACTCCGACGGCGGTGCGCTCCACCTTGTCCTGGTGTACAAGCTGGAAGTGTTCTTGCATTTGCTGCTTGCCGGCAGCAAGTTTGCGGCGATTGGCGCGTTCGGAGAGAGTGAAGACAGTGAAGAAAACCGTAGTAAATGTGATCCCGGCAATGGTGGCGATCTCTTTAGTGAACAGGTTTACGATTGCCGTGGCTAACAAAACAATGTGGACCGAAAGCAGGCCCAGTGGAATCTCCACGTTGCCAATGCGGATGTTGGGCGGCATCTTCCAGCCGCGCTCGCCTTTGTATTTGAAGCGCAGCACCAGCATGGCAAGGCTGTTAAAGGTAAAGCTCCAAATAACTCCAAACGCATAAGCTTCGCCCAGCACGTACACGTTCCCCCGGCTGGCGAGAATGGTGGCGAGCTGAAACACGACGATCAGGTTAATGATGCGGTAGCTGGTGCCGAATTTCGGATGCGGACGGCGAAACCAATCGGTGAGCACGCGGTCTTCCGAGATGCGGCTCAAAACTCCGTTGGCCCCGATGATGGCCGTGTTCACGGCGCCCGATAGCATCAGAAATCCAACGAAGACCACGAAGATGCGAAATACGAATTTCAGAGCGTCAGGTCCGACCAGGCTCATGGCCAGGCCCGCGATCAGGTTGTCTTTGTAAACCGGGATGCGGACGTCGTCAGGGATCAGCATTACCGCCAGCATGGTTCCGATTCCCGTAAACACGAAGCTGTAGATGCCGATTACGATGGCCGCCCGCTTCAGGTTGCGCAGCTTGGGATGCTCGAGTTCGCGATTCACTTGCGCCAGCGACTCTTCGCCGCTCATGGCCAGCACCGAGTGGCCAAAGGCGATCATGATTCCCAGCAGTCCGAAGGTGCGCGGCCAGTCGGTATTCTTCAGCCAACCCAGAGCGTCAGCGCTGAACTGCAAGTTCGCTGCTACCGGCCAAGGGGGCAAGTGAATGCCGACCTTGGCGAGGGTTATCGCCGACCAGCCAAGCAGGATCACCACCATCACCGTGGTGATCTTCATCACCTTCAGCGCCTTGTCGCTGGATTCTTCGATGCCCTTGGTGTTCTGCCACCAGTAGAACAAGGTGACAGTTACGGCGAACACCACTGCGGTCAGGTTGTCGGGTATTTGATAGCGTTGGCTGAACAGCCCACGATGGAATCCGGCAGCGAACATGTCGTTGAACAAGCCGGAAATGTAGTGGCCGGCGGAAACTCCGGATATGGGCCCGGTCAGCATGTAGTCGAACATCAGGGCTGACGCGCTGATCTTGGCGAAGGTCCCGCCCAGAGCCTCTTTCACCACTTTGTACACACCGCCGCGCACAAACATGGAGCAGCTCTCCACGTACACCATGCGCACGGTGGAGGCGAAGAGCATCACGCCCAGAATGAACCAGGGCGCAGCCTTGCCAATGGCTTGCTCGGCAATGCCGCCGGCGTAAAAGGCGGAGGAACCTAAGTCATTGAGAACTATGGCGGCGGCTCGCCAAAAGGAGATGAAGGTGAGCATGACCGAGCTCGCGACTACCAGGCGAACTCGGTTAGAAGAAGGCGGAGCCGGCTGAGAACTCGAGGGCATTTCCAGGGAAGCGCAGACCGCTTTGCCGAACGCCTCTAGAACGGCAGAGAAGGGCCTTTCACCAACCGCAAATTGCGAGTCTACGCTTGAAACTGGGGCAAATCAAACTAGCCGCCTTGCATTGCTGGCCGCGCTTTCAGCGGGCGTAAAGCAATTTGCTACACTCCTCTCGTGCGCGCGCTTCCGCTCAGGGCCTGGTTGCTGGCCATAGGCTCCGGAGTTCTGCAAGTCCTGGTTTTCCCCTCGTTTTCCCTTTATGCCGCGTGCTGGATCGCGCTGGCGCCGCTACTGGTCGCAATACTCGCTCCATTGGGCGCCCGGCAGACTTCGTATGACGAGCGCGGACGCAACTTGACCGCGCTCACCACTTGGCAGGGGTTTCTACTGGGTTATGTGTGCGGCATCATTTGGTATGCCGGGAGTTGCTTCTGGGTCTACCACGTAATGCACGTGTATGGCGGCCTTTCGGTGCCGGTCGCCGCCGGCGTGCTGCTGTTGTTTTGCCTCTATTTGGCGCTGTACCACGGAGCTTTTGCGGCGCTGCTGGCCCGGGCCGCACGGCATAACGATCCACGCTCCCGACAGCGGGCCATGATACGGGCTCTGGCCCTCACACCATTTTTGTGGGTTGCGATTGAGCTGGCACGTTCTCGCATTACCGGTTTTCCCTGGAGCCTATTGGGGACAGCGCAGGTCGATAACATTCCTCTCACCCGGCTGGCTGCAGTCACGGGCGTCTACGGCGTTTCCTTCATGATTGCTCTGGTCAATGCCAGCATTGTTGCCGCGTTTTTCTCCCGGCCAACGCGCCGCAGCCGCATGCTTTCAATCGCCTTTGCCGCGGCACTGTTGCTCCAGCTCGGAACTTTTGTGAGTCCGCGCAAGCTGCCGGCGCAGCAGCAAGCGGTGTTGGTGCAGCACAACCTATCGCTTGACATGTATTGGACCGAGCGCATCCTGGAGCGCACGCTTGCGGAGTTGCACGCGCTGAGCGCGTTGCCAGATGTCGCGCCAGGAAGCTCCAGCCCGCGGCTGATCGTCTGGCCTGAATCGCCGGCGCCTTTCTATGACAACAACCCGGAGTTCCGCCAGTCTTTGACAGAGCTGGCTAAAACGCAGAATGCCTACATGGTTGCGGGAACCGTCGGTACGTTCGCGCGCCAACCCGGTCCACAAGATGTCGAGGAACTTGCAAACCGGGCCGTGCTCATCGCGCCCTCCGGCGAATGGATCGCACGTTACGACAAAGTCCACCTGGTGCCATTCGGAGAATATATTCCGTTCAAATCAATTTTCGTGTTTGCCAACAAACTCACGCGAGAGGTAGGCAATTACCGCCACGGCACAGAGCGTACAGTGTTTCCGCTGGGAGAGCACAAGGTGGGCGTGTTCATTTGCTACGAGTCTATCTTTCCGGATGAGATTCGCCGCTTCGCTGCGGGCGGAGCGCAGGCGTTCATCAATATTTCGAACGACGGCTGGTTCGGCCAGACCGGCGCTCCCGGCCAGCACCTTAATATGGCCCGTATGCGGGCAATCGAGAACTACCGTTGGGTATTGCGCGCAACCAACACCGGGGTAACTACCTCCATCGATCCCTACGGCCGAGTGGTGGCCCAAGCGCCGCGCAACATCCGCACGGCGCTGGTTGCGCCTTACAACTTCGAGACCTACACCACCTTCTATACTCGGCGCGGGGACTGGTTCGCATATGGCTGTGCGATAATTTCTCTGGTGTTGGTCTTTGTGAAGTTCCGCTTTCGTGCGGGAACGATCAAGGGCTAGTGACAACTCAAAACCAGGATTTGCCACCAGCATTCTTATGATTGACGAACTCGAACGCGAATATACGGCGGTCAAAGATAAGATCCGTGACCTCAGGGAGTATCTTTGACGCTCCCCGCCTGCGCCAGCAATTCGAAGAAATAGAAAAGCAAGCCTCCGACCCAAACCTCTGGTCGAATCCAGAACGATCACAAAAAGTAATGCGCGAACGCAAGCGCCTGGAAGACGCGCTCTCCACCGAGCAAGATCTGGTCCGCCGGGAAGGCGAGGTTGGCACCTACCTGGAGCTGGCCCGCGAAGGCGAAGACGTTGCTGCAGATCTAAAGCGCGAGCTCGATACGCTACGACAAGCAGTGGAGCGGCTGGAGACAGAAACACTTCTCTCGGGAGAGAACGATCCCCGCAATGCCATTGTCACTATCCACCCCGGTGCTGGCGGCACCGAGTCTCAGGATTGGGCTGACATGCTGTTGCGCATGTATCTGCGCTGGGCCGAGCGCCAGGGCTTCGAGGCCGTGCTCAACGATTACCAGCCGGGCGAGGAAGCAGGCCTCAAGTCGGCGACCTTTACCGTGAATGGCCCTTACGCCTATGGCCTTCTCAGCAGCGAAATCGGGGTGCACCGTCTGGTGCGCATTTCTCCCTTCGACCAAGCCAAGAGACGCCATACTTCGTTCGCCAGCGTTTTTGTGGCCCCGGAAATTGACGAGAGCATTCAGATCGACATCAAGCCGGATGAAATTCGCACCGACACCTATCGTTCCGGCGGGCGCGGCGGCCAACACGTGAATACCACCGACTCAGCGGTTCGCATCACCCACATTCCCACCGGACTTGTGGCCAGTTGCCAGAATGAACGCTCGCAGCACAAAAACCGTGAGCGCGCCATGAAGATGCTGCGTTCGAAGCTGTACGAGCACGAACTGGAAAAAAAGCGTGAGACCACCAGGAAGATCGAAGATTCGAAGCTAGATATCGATTTCGGCTCGCAGATCCGGTCCTACGTATTGCAGCCCTATCGCGTGATCAAAGACCACCGCACCAAGCTAGAAGTGGGAGATGTCGACCGAATTCTCGATGGCGACCTTCAGCCCTTCATCCGCGCCTACCTGCTGGCCCGTCGGTCGGAACAGAACGGGAAAATGTCTGGTAATATCAGCCCGGCAAAACAAGAATAACTAACAGGTGCGGACGTTTCGCTCGCATCGACTACCCTTCAGGGGTCTTCCATGCCGCGAATGCTTGATCTAATCCGGCAATCGGCTGTGCCTGCGGCCGTAATGCGGTCGGCAGCCAAAGGCGCTCTTACCCTGCCCGCGGCCGAGATGCTCGAAATTCTGGTATTCCTGACGCGCAACTCGCTGTTTGCCGAGGACGCCAAAATGGCGCTTGCCGGTTGGGACTTGAACTCCGCGACTGACGTGGCGGCTGACCCCGCTACCCCGTGGGAGGTGCTGGAGTACTTCGTCGCGCCGGAGAACCTTAGGCCAAAACTGCTTCCCACCCTGCTCGAGAACCCCGCTATTCGCGAAGCACGGCTGGTTGACATGGCCCAGAATGGTTCTCGAGAAATTGTGGAAGTTATGCTCACCAGCCCGCGCGTGCAGAAATCTGACCACACGTTGCACGCCCTGCTTGCTAATCCGAACTTGAGGGAAGCCGAAACACAGAGGGTGCGCGAAGCGCTTGCTGTTTTGGGCCGAGAAAGCGGCGACATAGAAGCTTATGCCACCGTGCATGCGCAAGAGAAGACGCAATACGAGATCGAGCACGCCGCGGAGATTGCGGCTGAGGAGGCATTGGGCAAGCCCTTCGAATTAATCGGCAGCTTGATGGATAGCGAAGAACTGGAGGTGGTGGCTCCAGTAGAAGAGGCGCGCGTAATATTCGAGCCTGCCCCGCCACCTGACCCCACCATTGAAGCAGCCCCAGCAGCGACGCAACCTGCTGCCGCGCCACCCGCTGAGGCTCCGCCACCGCTTGCAGAGGCCCCAGCGACTCCGGCAGCTTCGCCCGCTCCCGCTCCACTGTCTCCTGAGACCATACAAAAGATGCGTGCGGCTGAGGGCGCCGCCCGCGAGCGTGTGAGTGCGTTCCAAAAGATCGCACGCCTCGGCGTCAGCGAACGAATTCAACTGGCGATAAAAGGCTCCAAGGAGGAGCGCTTCATCCTGGTGCGCGACGGCTCCAAGCTGGTCTCGCAGGCAGTGCTGCAATCGCCCAAGGTCGGTGATGCCGAAATAGAAACCTTTGCCTCCATGAAGAACGTGCAGGAAGGAGTACTGCGGGAAATCGCGCGCAATCACAAGTTCATTAAGAACTACTCGGTCATCCGCGCGCTGGTCAATAATCCGCGCAGTCCGCTCGATCTTTCTTTGGGACTGGTAAACCACCTGATGATCAACGACCTGAAACACCTTTCCACCAACAAGAACATCGCCGACACCCTTCGCAAGCTGGCAATGAAGCGCTTCAAGGAAAAAACCGATAAGAAGTAGGGGGCATTGTCGCTTGGTGCCCCATGGTCCGCGCCGTCCTGGGCGCTAACGTGGGTTCGATATGCTGCAAGACGTGAGGCGTTCCTGCTTTCCGCCTCTTATACAATGCAAATCTGAACAAGATGGCCCAACCCGATCCCATCGGCGATCTGCTGAAAAAGGCGAAGACCATCGCGGTGGTCGGGCTATCTTCCAGCCCGTTGCGGCCTAGCTACGGCGTGGCCGCTTATATGCAGGGGCAAGGCTACCGCATTATTCCGGTGAATCCACAAATCAAGGGTGCCCTCGGCGAAAAAGGCTATGCCAGGCTCGGCGAGGTGCCGGAAAAAATAGATGTGGTTGATGTCTTCCGCCGCTCCGAGTTTGTGCCCGATATCGTGGATGAAGCCATCAAGCTGAAACTTCCTGCCATATGGCTACAGGAAGGCGTGATCCACGAGCAGGCAGCAGAAAAAGCCCGCAAGGCCGGTCTGTTCGTTGTGATGGATCGCTGCATTCTGAAGGAGCACCGGAAGCGGTTTGCATAGAGGTTCGCGTTTTCGCTTGGCAGAGCGCTTTAATCCGCCGCGTCGCTTTTTGGTACGCTACGCTTTTTTCGAAGCTCTTCCATTTTCTTTCTGAGTTCGGCTTCGCGGCCTTCTTTGGTTGGGTGGTAGTAGACGCGGTCGCGCAAGTTGTCCGGCAGGCACTGCATGTCCGCGACCTTGCCTTCGAGATCGTGCGCGTACTGGTAACCGGCGCCGTATCCCATCGACTTCATCAATCCCGTAGGCGCGTTGCGCAGATGCAAGGGCACGGGTTCAGCCGCGGTGCGTTCCACGTCTTCGAGCACTGAGCCGTAAGCGGTGTAAAGAGCGTTGGATTTGGGGGCGAGCGCCAGGTAAGCCGCAGCCTGCGCCAGCGCCAGATTGCCCTCGGGGATGCCCAGGAAATCGAAGGCATCACGTGCCGCAATGGCCACACCCAGCGCCTGCGGGTCAGCCAGTCCAATGTCCTCTACTGCCATGCGTACCAGGCGGCGTGCAATGTAAAGCGGATCCTCGCCGGACTCCAGCATCCGGCCCAGCCAATACAGTGACGCATCAGCATCGCTGTTGCGCACTGACTTATGCAGGGCCGAGATCAGGTTGTAGTGCTCTTCGCCAGCCTTGTCGTAGAGCAACACGCGCTTTTGCATGGCGTCACGTGCAATTTCTTGAGTGATAGCAGCGGCGCCGAGTTCCTTGGCAGTGGTGGCCGCGACTTCGAGCACGTTGTAAGCAGTGCGGGCGTCACCGCTGGCGTAGAGCGCAATCATCTGAAGGACTTCATCGGGAATCGTGAGTTGCATACGCCCAAGCCCGCGCGTCTCGTCGGCGAGCGCCCGGCGCAACAAGGCAACGATTTGCTCTTCAGTCAGCGGCTTTAGCACGTAGACCCGGCAACGCGAGAGCAGCGCCCCGATGATTTCGAAGGAGGGATTCTCAGTAGTGGCGCCGATCAGGCGAACGTTGCCGCGCTCCACGTGGGGCAAAAACGCATCCTGCTGAGCCTTGTTGAAGCGATGAATTTCATCCACGAACAGGATGGTACGAGTGCCGTACTGGCGCGCCTTCTGCGCCTCCGACATCACCTGCTTGATTTCTTTGATTCCGCTCAGCACCGCGGAAAATTCAATGAAGTCCGCTTTCGTGGCGTTAGCGATGATCTTGGCAAGCGTGGTCTTGCCCACGCCCGGCGGGCCCCAAAAGATGATGGAGCCGGGGTCGTCACGTTCAATCTGCACTCGCAACGGCTTGCCCGGCGCGAGTATGTGCTCTTGGCCAGCGAACTCCTCGAGTGTGCGCGGGCGCATGCGCTCAGCCAGCGGTTGCGCCGCTGCGAGCGCCTGCCGGTCACCCGGGAGAGGATCGAATAAATTCACTGGTTAATTAAACCACTGAGACACAGAGCCACAGAGACAAACGTTCATAAGACTCTTCGAATAATTCCCTGCGTCAAAACAGGGACATTGAAATTTAGCAGTAGCCCAACTCGCTTTCCGCTTAAGCGGAGATAGGTAAGAAGTTGCGCTTGATGAATCGCTTCCAGCTTGTCCACCGCCTTCAGCTCAGCCACAACAAGCTCCTCAATGATGAGATCAATGCAGTAGCCACAGTCCAAGTGCATGCCCTTGTATGTGACTGGCAGCTTTACCTGGCGTTGAAAGTTAACATTTCGAAGATGCAGCTCGTGGCACAAACATTGTTCGTACGCCGATTCCAGTAAACCCGGTCCTAGTTCCTTGTGAACTTCTATGGCAGCACCAATAATTGTCGCGGTAAGTTCTTGGTTGAGATACGTCATTCCTCTGTGTCTCTGTGCCTCTGTGGTGAGAAATAGTTTCTCTGTCGCGCGGCTTCATACAATACAACTGACGCGGCCATGGCGGCATTCAGCGACTCGACCTTGGGCGAGTGCGGAATGGTGACTACTTCATCCATTTGCCGTAACAGCTCACGGCTCAATCCTGCGCCTTCGCTGCCAATCACCACCACCACTTTTCCGGCAAGATTGGCCCCGCTGAGCGGGGTTCCGTGATGCGAGGAGGTGGCCAGCAGCTTGGCGCCGACTGCGTGTAGCTGTGCTTTGGCGGTGGCAAAATCCATCTTCAATACCGGCAGGCGAAATAGTGAACCTGCGGCAGCACGCACCGCTTTTGAGTTGAATGGGCTTACCGTGCCCTCGCCAAGCAGGACGCAATCGGCTCCGAAAGCTTCGGCGGACCGAATTACGGTGCCCAGATTTCCCGGGTCCTGGATGCCCACGCACAACACAGCGAGCCAGTCGCCAACTCGCGTCACTTCTTCCAAGGAATGACTCTTCAGCTTTACCAGCGCAGCCACACCTTGCGGGGTCTCAGTCGGCACCGCGCTCGAGAAAACATCGTCGGCCACGACCACGGTTTCAACGTCGGCGGCCAGTTGTGGCAACAGGCGCTGGGCACGGTTCCTGGCCGACTCGCTGAACAGGACTGCTTTCACGTGTAGCCCGCTGCGAATGGCCTCTTCCAGAAGGTGGACGCCTTCGGCGCCGATATAACCGTCGTTTGTGGGCTCAGCCCGAGCGAACGCCCGCCGCAGCTCCTTCAGCAACGCGTTCTGGCGGCTGCTTACAGGCCGCAGCCGGTCGAGTGTGTTCTGCATCGCGACCCAATCTAACATCATACCGCCGCGGCAATTCGCAGCTTGCGGAGCCTGTGAGGCCTGTGTTAGCGTTCGCCAATTCGGCAGGCCCCGGGAGACTAACCAGATTGCCAGCGGAAATCGTCAAGATCAGTCCTGAAAAGCCGGAAGGTCCATTGGTGACGTACGTGGCCGAGCAGATTCGCTCGGGACGCGTCCTGGGCATGCCCACTGACACGTTTTATGGCTTGGCGGCTGATCCTTTTAACTTGCGTGCGGTGGAGTTGATTTACGAGGTGAAGACTCGCTCCAAACACAAGCCGCTGTCGCTGTTGGTAGCCAGCGTGGAGCAGGCCGAGGACTTGGCGGATTTTGTCCCGGACGAGTTCGCCACGTTGGCGGAAAAGTACTGGCCGGGCCCGCTCACCCTGATCGTGCGCGCGGCCTCACGTTTACCGCTGAAAGTTACCGCGAACACCGGCAATGTGGCGCTGCGGGTGCCGGCAGCTAACATCCCGATGGCCGTGATTCGCCTGGCGGGCACGCCCATTACCGCCACTTCCGCGAACGTGAGTGGCGCCAGCGAATGCACGACCGCATCCTGCGTACGCAACCAACTGGGAGATCGTATCCCCTTGATCGTGGATGGCGGCCCGTCGCCTCGCGAGATTGCCTCTACTATCGTAGACCTCACTGGAAACCGGTGGCGCATCCTGCGCGAAGGAGCGATTGCGACCGGCGAGATCGCCGAAGTCCTCGGGCCCGAACGTGCCCATGGCGCTAACTGAACCCGTCCCTCGCAAACGCCGCATGCGTCTAAAGCTCCGTTTTCTTGCAGTAATGGTGTTGGTACTTGCAGTGGCCTACTTAGCCGCTATGGCATTGCTAGTGGTGAGCCATGCCAAAAAAGATGAGGCCCAACCCGCCGACGCCATCGTTGTTTTCGGGGCGGCCGAGTATGCCGGCAAGCCCTCACCGGTTTACCGTGCGCGCCTGGACCATGCGTTCAGCCTCTTCCAGCGGGGGCTGGCGCCGATTGTGATTGTCACCGGCGGCGCCGGAAACGATCCTCACTTTACCGAAGGCCAGGTGGGGCGCGATTATTTGCTTGCGCGCGGCATTCCCGAACACCAGCTCATCGCAGAAACGCAAGGTGCGGATACGCAGCAATCGTCCCGCCGTGTAGCCAACATCATGCGTGCCAACCGCATGAAGAGCTGCGTAGCCGTCAGCGATGG
>Ga0070697_100003130_pt1 | contig 12714 bp, 12 predicted proteins | sample KBSK1501metaG_FD_65475 | JGI IMG/M metagenome (GOLD analysis project Ga0070697, IMG submission 65475) | Corn, switchgrass and miscanthus rhizosphere microbial communities from Kellogg Biological Station, Michigan, USA - KBS K1-50-1 metaG | ecosystem: Host-associated > Plants > Roots >... | reverse complement strand
CGCTCTTCAGCACAGCGTCATGGCCAGACCATGGTTCAAGGCCGCGTGGACACGCATCGTGCCCGCATCAGTCGAACGCAGTACCTACGTGCTCTTTACCTGTATCGCTTTGTTCCTGTTGTTCTGGAAATGGCAACCCATGGGCGGGGTCGTCTGGAGTGTCGTGAGCGCTCCGGGACGACTGGCTCTGTATGCTCTGTATGCCTGCGGCTGGCTCACTGTCCTCATCACGACCTTCCTCATCAATCATTTCGATCTATTCGGCTTGCGCCAAGTCTGGCTGCATTTGCTCGGTCGCACTTACACCGAGATCGGTTTTCGCACTCCCGGACCATACCGCTACGTCCGCCACCCTCTCTATGTGGGTTGGCTGCTGGTCTTCTGGTCAGCCCCGGTGATGACCTCTGCGCATCTGGTCTTCGCCATCGCCACCACTGCGTACATTCTGATAGCGGTTCAATTCGAGGAACGTGACCTCGTTCGATTCCATCGCGAATACGCCGACTATCGCCGCCAGGTGCCGATGCTCCTGCCGACCGGTTCCTCGCGGCGGCGAGAAAGCGTCGACCTTCAGCGGGCTGCGGCGAAGCAGGCCAGCTAACGTGTCTGCCCTCCGCGCTATTCGAGTTCGCCTCTGCCCGTTATCCGACTGGCCGGTTCGCAGAGCATCAAGCGATCCGATCCAAACACGCATCCCTGCCGGCCGCGCGCCAGCGCGGCCCGCATATTTTTTGCGGTTACAGCTGCACGGTCCGCCAACGATCCAGCAGAAAGGAGACAGCATGTTTTCTAGCCCGGAAGATGAGACGCAGGAATTTCATAAACGATTTTTGCGGAGCCGCGGTTTGCTTTGCCTTATAGCATCCCGTGTGCTCGACGGCGGCGAAGGAGTCGACGAAGCCGTGGAAAACTGCTTCCTCACCGCCATTCGTAATCCCCAAGAGTTCGAATCGGAAGGTAGTTTCAGAAGCTGGCTGCTGAGAATTCTCATAGATGAGGCACTGCAAATTCTCCGCCAGAAAAACGCCGCATCGACCGCCTCGCACGAATCGGTCTTTTCGGAACAGCGCTAATGATGAACGATCGACGCAACACAAAAGTGCGCGCCGTACCCTGACGTTTTGATCGCGCTCACGTGTTGTATTAAATCTCGCTTCTCCGGAAACGCTCGATCAGGCTAGCGCACGCACGCACCGTAACCGCCATCATGGTCAGCGTCGGATTCTGACACCCGGACGACACAAAGCTGGCACCGTCCATCACGAACACATTTTTCACGTCATGCGTCTGGTTGAACGCATCCAGCACTGATTTTTTCGGATCGTTCCCCATTCGCGCCGTCCCCAGCTCATGGATCGCCATCCCTGGCATTTCAACCCGCGTCCGTATCTGAATATCCTTCGCACCAGCGGCTTCCAGCATTTCTGCCGCGCTTGCTCCGGCATCTTCCATTAAAGCCGCCTCGTTGTCCCCGTGAGTCATCGAAATGCGCAACGCAGGAATGCCCCACGCATCTTTCAAATTACTGTCGATCTCGATGCAGTTGTCCCACCGGGCCAGCGACTCTCCGAACGCTCCCAGCGAAGCTCCATACACGCCCTCTTTCACACTTTTCTTCAGTGACGTCCCGTACCCTTCTGCCATGAAATTGAATTCCGGGCCCGCCCCGCCCTGGTAACCGTAGCCACGCAAGAACCGCTCTTTCTTACTCGAAGGCGTATTCCGGAATCGTGGCACATAAATCCCGTTCGGGCGTCGTGGCTCGTTCGCATTCGGAGCGATCTTGAAATCTGGCAGATGCCCCGTGGCTCCTCCGCCCACAACGTGGTCCATCAAGTAACGCCCTAGCGTGCCGCTCGAATTTGCCAATCCATTCGGATATTCCCGCGTAGAGGAATTCAGCAGAATTCGCGTGGACTCCAACGCCTGCGCACATAGAATCACCGTCTTCGCACGCACCTCTTTCACCTTCCGCGTCAGGCGATCCACATAAGTCACTCCCCGCGCTTTGTTGGTTCCATTGTCCATGTCCACATGGCTCACCACCGCATTCGTGATCAAGGTGCAATTGCCGGACTTTACCGCGTCCTTCACCGTCGTAAATGGGCTGCTGAAATAGGAAAACGTGATGCACCCGCGTTCGCACGGCCCGCAGTAGTGGCACGCCGCTCGCCCATTGTGAACTTGCGTCAACACCGCCGCGCGACCGATCGTCACCGTATGTCCGAGCTTCGCTTTCACACGCTCTCTTAACAAAATTTCTCCGCAGCTCATTTTCATCGGCGGCAAAAACTGTCCGTCGGGCAGCATTTCATTCCCTTCCGCTGCTCCGGTGATGCCCACGTACTTCTCAACGATGTCGTAGTAAGGCGCAAGCTCCGCATAGCCGATCGGCCAGTCATCGCCATACCCGTCGCGGCTCGCCGCCTTGAAATCGTTATCGCTCATGCGATAACTCTGGCGGCCCCACACCAGCGACCGTCCGCCCAACACCCGCAGCCGTTGCCACGTAAATGGCTTGTCCGGCGGCGTGCTATAAGGATTTTCCAGATCGTTGACGAACCACTCGTAGTTATATTCCATGCAGGCGTAGCACTGTTTTTGTACCGGCCGCGTGCGCACTATCTCCGGCGAGTGATCGCGATACTTCAGCTTGTACGCCGGCATGTGCTCGGTAAACTCTTTCGGACTCACCGCGCGTCCCGCTTCCAGCAAGGCAACCGTCAGCCCTGCCTCCGCCAGTTGTTTTGCAGCCCAGCCGCCCGTCGCGCCCGATCCTACAACCACCGCGTCGTAGGTTTGTTGCAAAACATCCTGCCCCTGGTAGTTCATGCTCACTTGTGATCCCCCTCAGGATGCTCACAACCCTTAAAGATTCCGTGCGTAAACGCGCCGTCCCAACCGAGTTCCTGCGTGCCAATCTGCGAGCTGTAGTAGGCGGTCATGATGCGCTGCTTTAACGCTTCAAAATGCGCATGCCCCATATCCGGCTTCGCCTCCGCTTCACCCGTCCACTTGCTTCCGCTTCGCGGATACGCCATCCCGTGCAGCAAATCATCCTGATCTTCCCGTGAGAGGTACCGGAACGCCGCTTTGAATCGCCGCATACTTTCGCCATCCACATATCCCAGGGAATTCAAAAACGCGCCTTGCACCTGGCTCTTCTCCGCCGCCAGCACCACATCAATGTAGCGATTCACCAGCGCTTCCTTCGCCCCCGGAGTGTCCGTCGCGGGAATCATCAGGTCGCTCAGCACGATCAGTGTTTCGTTCTGGTGCTCGTCCAGAAAAAGCGGCTTCCATCCCGCTGCCGCCAAATCCTTCGAAGCGTCAACGCCACTCTGCGCCGGCGTCAACTCAGACGACCCCGCCCCACCCGCACCCAGCTGCGCATTCTGCGCCGCTCCAAGTCCAGGCCGCAGCGCGGCCACAGCTCCCGCAAAAACCCCACGCCGTATCAATTCCCGTCGTTTCATGCCTGCTCCTCTGACACCATGGAAACCCTCCTAACCGATTGCCATCCCGAGGGAACCAAGGGATCTGCTTTTTCCCACTTTCATGCGTATCCGCTCGATTGTCATTTTAGCGGGTGCGGGCTCTACTTGGAGCCAGTCAATAAAATTAGTCCGGGCTCTACTTGGAGCCCGCCAGGAAAAAGGACCTGTTTTTTCCCTGCTTTCGATCGAACGAACCAACTCCCATCGGTCGTGCGCACCGGGGAAGTCTACACCAAAGGAAAGCCAAAGCCAGACCCACAACCTGGAACATAGATCAATCGCGCCGTACGGCCTCGCTCTTGTTGTTCGCTTGCGGAGCGAAGGTGGCGCACCGCGTGGAACAGAAAAAGAAAGACGGCGGGATAAACCCGCCACTACATGGCGGCGGTCGAAAGCGTTCCGGGCAAAGTCGGCGACGCGTGGGGTCTTCCACAAAGACACTTTGTGCACCGGCACTTCTTCGCATGCTACAGTCTTCGAAAATTTCCAGCAAACTGCGATCCATGGCCTTTCCGAGATTTAGCTTCCCCTCTTTCGAGGCGAACCGAAAGTAAATCCCACCAAGCAGAACCACAACCAAAGAGATCACCCATGCCCGATAGCCTGTGCCGTAACCAAGAAGCTCCCCCCACACAAAATATCTGACCCTGGAGCTGAGTGGCAGCCCGGCGTCTTCGACTTCTCTTCCGAAGCGATACACATCATCAGCTTGTGAATCCCGCCCCTCTCCTCGCAGAGCGTGTTCGAGCGTTCCGTAAATCTGCGGATCGTATGGCTGAATGCGTGCTCCGCCCTCTCCACGCTCTAACAGATGATCCCACTTTGCCTCCATGCTGTCGTAGGCAGCGCCCTTTAAGTCGATTGGTCCTGAGAATTGCTCCTGGTCCAATACCCTCCCGTTGCTAGCGAACAGCACAGACTTAAACTGCACTCCACGAAGGCCCAGCTTTCCACGAAAAACCGGTGACTCGAAGTGCGCGTCCTTGCGAAACTGCGAATAGTCAAACGTCACGAAAAACAAGGGGAGGGGGTAGGGGCAGGCATTGAGCAGTCATCGTCTCCCAGCCGTTACTGGTCTCTGGTCGCTGATCTCTGGTCACTCTTAATCATGATCCGCGAACCGATCAAGTACCCCAACGTCCCAGTCACAATGCCGCCAAAAATATCGGCCACGTAGTGATACCGGCCCCAAATCGTGGAGACGCACATCGCGGCGATCAGCGGCAGCATCACCCAGAACAGCCAGCGCCGGAAGCGCCACGCTCCCCACAGCGCCGCAACCGAGCCTGCGACATGTTCCGACGGAAACGCCGCGCCGCGCACTCGTCCATAGTGCTCGATAAAATTAATCGTCGCGGTAAACGGCCCGCCGTGCAGTTCGCCATGCCACATAGCAGCCATCGCGAACCACGGACTCTCAATCGGAAACAGCATCGCGATCACGTAGCCGATCACATACGCCACCGCGGAGTACGTCATCACCGACCAGTAAGCCTGCCACTCTTTTCGGTAATAAAGAATTCCGCCGAGCACCACCAGGTAAACGAAATACGTCAGGTAAGCCAGCTGAATAAATTCGTTGCGCATCGGCGTTGCGAACTGTTCCAGCCACACCGCGGGATGCACGCCAAAGATCCAGTGATCGAACGCAATTAATTTTGTGTCCTGCCAATTCGGATTAACCAAATGAACCAGATACGCGAGCTCTTCAAAACAAAACAGAAAAAACAAATGCGGATACCAGAATCGCCAGAAATGCCAGAATCGAGTCGCCAGTTTCACGCCTTCGTGCTGAGTTCGTCTTGCGCCTTCCGCTTGCGCGCGTTCCGCGGCGCGCGCGGCCACGCCGCACAGCAGAAAAATAAACGCAGCCACAATCGCCTGCGCTCCGATCAGTTTCCAGGGATGAAACAGATTCTTGGAGAACACGAAAATCATCGCACTGGAAAGGAGCAAATAGCCGAGCGCAACCCATTCAAACGGGCCAAGCGAGGCCCCCGCGCGCGCCAGTTCGCCGCGCCCCGCTTCAACTTCAGAAGCGTCGCTGCCAGCTGATTCGTTGTGGGTCAATCCTTCGCTATCAAGTGGAGCCAAGTGGGCCGGGTCTCCGGCGGAAACGAGCGCCTCCGTATCGCGGCGTTCCAGTTCCCACATACTCATCGTGCCGCCTCGCGTTTTAGTTTCAAGGATTTTTTCGATCGGTGTTCCCGATTGGTGGTCGGTTGCTCATTGGCGATTCGCTGTTCGCTGGCTGCTCGTCGCTCGCTGGCGGCCTTTTGCTCACTGGCAGCCCTTTGCTCGCTTGCAGTGCGCACCGCGCAATGTGTCCAGTGCAGAATCTGCCAGCCACGCAAGCGCGCAAGACGCCGCAATCGCCGCGTGGGATTGACCGCAAAAGCATGGCCCACGGCGGCCAGCATCCAGCGATCCAGCGAAGAATCGCCATACGCGCTGCAGCGCGCCAGCGAAATATTTTGCGCGCGCGCAAATTCTTTAATAGTCAGAGCTTTTTCTTCGCCGAAGATTGCCGCGCCCGCGACCCTGCCGGTCCAACAGCCGTCCGCGGCATCCGGCTTGGTGGCAATTGAAAATACTTTGCACTCGACGCCGCGCCACAAGAGTTCGCGCTCCAGTGCGAATTGCACAATTTCCGCGAGCGGAGCCAGTGTGCCAGTCACCAGCGCAATCGCATCTCCGCGCAGCGCATGCCACCAGACGCGTTGGATCGCCGCCGGAAAAAATCCCGGCAGCCAACTTTCCGGAAGCGCGCCGCCATGATCAGCGCTGCCCGAAGTTGTGCTAGAAGAAGTTGCGTCGGGAGAAGTCGCGTTGCCAGCATGTGCGCTGGACGGATTTACGCGGGACGGAATCTCCGCGTGCACGCCGCGCAAATAACTCTTGTTCGTCTGAAGTATGGCGCGCAAATCGCGAGGGCTGCGCAGGCCGACTCGAAGCGTTTCCGCGAGCCACGCGAAATAATTCCGCGCGGGAATTTTCCCCTGCCGCTGTAGCTCCCAGAAAAATCGCCGTTCCAGCGAAGGCTTGGCCAGCAATGTTCCATCGATGTCGAAGAAGGCCGCGCCGGCTGGGCTGCGCGCCGCCGCGTACGTTACTTCTTCCAGTTCGCCGCTTTCCAGTTCGTGGCTTTCCGATTCTTCGCTCTGGTATTTCAAGCGGCCTCCGCGGAAGATTTCCGTGTGCGCACCGCAACCGCTTCGCGCGCAAAAAATTTCCAGCCTTCCACCAGCACCGGCAATCCGCGCAGCAGGCAGAACGCTGCGGTGGACCAGGTGAGTATCTGTGCGATGGCCCGTATAGTTAGATGCGTTTCGCTGGCAATGGTGCCGAGCAATGCCACCGGCCCGCGCGTCAGCGCCAGCTCCAACCCCAGGTAGCAGAAGCACGCGCACTTCAGTGCGGCGTAGAGACCGCGACTCCAACGCGAAGCTACCAGCGCGCGTCCCCACCACGTTTGCAGCATCGCGCTTGCGCCCCACCCGGAGTGCCCTGCTTTCAGAGCCAGCCCGCGCAAAAAATCCGTTGCCGCCCCGCGCGCGAAAAACAAAACGGGAAGCCACAGCGAGACCATTCCGGCAACGGCAAAATACGTGAAGAACATATTTTCGATCATACGGTCGCCGAGAATATCAATTTGTGCGCCGAGCGGCGTAGCCATCTGCTTCGAACGCGCGAGATGTCCGTCCAGCGCATCGAGAGCGATTGCCGCGACCGTCAGAACCACGGCCGCCAGATTTGCCCAGGTGCCGTGTCCGAACAGTGCCACCGCAGCAAAGCCAACCAGTACCCGGAGGGCGGTGACTTTGTTGGGTGTCCAATGCATGAGCGACGAATCCTCGAATTTGAAGGGAGCAATCCGTCCGCCAGAATGCAATAGCGCAAATAGCTGATTCCATGCATTTTACGTAGGAGGCGGTTTAGTGGGATGATGAAAAAACGCCAAATTCGGCTTGCAGGTGTCGGCGGCACCGCGCGGCGCAATCGCGCAGTACCATGCAAGAATGTTGACAAGGCGTTTACGCGGACTCGCTGAATTCCATGACACTTCTTGAACTATCGGGCATCGAAGTCTTCTCGGAGCAGAACTTCTCGGAACCGGTCTTTTCGGAGCCACAGTTCGAATGACACCAGACGTATCGCTTGCCGCGGCGTTTCTTGCCGGCCTTGTATCGTTTCTCTCGCCGTGCGTACTGCCATTGGTACCGGGCTACATTTCCATGCTCAGCGGAATCGGCATGGAGCAGCTGCGGCAGGGCCAACAGCCGAAGGGCAGCCTGTTTTCGTCGGCACTTTCTTTTGTGTTCGGTTTTTCGGTGGTTTTTATTTCGTTCGGGGCTTCGGCGAGCGCGGTCGGATCTTTCTTGCGCGAAAATCGCAACACGCTCGCGCCGATTGCGGGCGCGCTGATCATTTTGTTTGGGTTGCACTTGGTTGGAGCGCTGGCCAAGCTGAATCTGCGATCGGGAATTATTCTCGGCGCTGTTCTGGTGGCGCTGGGCGTGGTTGCGCTAATCCACCACGGGCCGCTGTTTGCGGGACTGGGAGCAGTACACTTTCTCTCGCTTTCGATTATTGGATTTTTCGGGCCGGCTCTGGCGCGCTGGCTGAATCGCGACGTGCATTTGCGGAGTTCGGCGACTCAGCCGGGAATCTGGAGCGGATTCCTGCTGGGGTTCGCGTTTGCGTTTGGCTGGACGCCGTGCATCGGGCCCATCCTGGCAACCGTGCTGGCGCTGGCAGCGGCGAGCGATACAATTGCGCGCGGCGTTCTGCTGCTCGCGGTTTATTCGGCTGGACTGGCGGTTCCCTTCCTGTTGACGGCACTCGGTATCGGACAATTTTTAAAATTTTACCAGCGCTTCCGAAAGTACCTGCACGCCGTCGAACTATTTAGCGGCGCGCTGCTGTTGTTTGTCGGCGGACTGGTGTTCTTGAATAAGTTAACGTGGCTGGCGGGCAAACTGAGTTTTCTGAACAGCATAGCGCTGTGGCTGGAGCGGGCGTTGACGGGCGGAAAGTAGCGGCACGTGGTACATGGCACGTCGCACATAAAATGGGCACGGCGCTATACTGGAATAGTAGCTTTTGAGAGGTTGTGTTGAGGATTCGAGACCAGCATGAAGAAAACGATTCTGATTTTGGCGATTGTGATTGCGGCAACGATTGTGGTGTACGTCGCGGATAAGGCGACGCGCGTTCATACCAGCGCATCGATGCGCCCCGCGATGCTGAAAGCGGGGGAGCCGGCTCCCGATATTTCGGTGAGAGATTTAAACGATAAGGGCGTGACGCTCACGGATTATAGAGGCAAAGTGGTGCTGGTAAATTTCTGGGCGACATGGTGCGATCCGTGCCGCGAGGAAATTCCGTGGCTAATTGAAATGCAGGACAAGTACGGGCCAAAGGGATTCACGGTGCTGGGAATCGCGATGGATGAAGAAGGCAAGCCAGTAGTCGCACCGTTCGTGGCTAAAGAACGTTACGACGTGCAAGGCCAGAAATTGCCGATGAATTATCCCATCGTGATCGGGAACGAAGGTGTCGCGGAGAAATTCGGCGGTCTGCTCGGTTATCCGACGAGCGTCCTGATTTCAAAGGATGGGAAGCAGCTTAAAAAAATTACCGGCATCATTAATGAAGAGGAAATCTCGAAGTTAGTCGAAGGAGCTCTGTAAGTTCATGGCTACCCTGGATGAACATGAGTTCCAGAGGAAGAGTGGGGCTGCATTCGAAGAGTTGAAGCGGCGAATGCTGGATGCGGGCGACGAACATGGATTTGATGTGGAAGGCGAAAGCGGCAAGCTGGAAGTAATTTTCGAAGAGCCGGAGCCGGCCAAGTTCGTGATATCGCCGAACGCGCCGGTGCGCGAGATCTGGATTTCGGCGCTATCCACGAGTTTCAAGCTGGGCTGGTCAGAAACCATGAACTCGTTTGTGCTGGAAAAAACCGGCGAGAATATTTTTGAAGTGATGAGCCGCGTAATTTCACAGCAACTCGGCAGCGAAGTGAAGGTATGACAGCGGAGAAAAGCAAGAGACTTTGGCGCACGAGCAGCGTTGCTCTTTCACTTGCGGCGTTGACGTTCGCTGCGCAAGCGTTTTCGCAGATTCCCGCGGCGCGCGATGTGGTGAAGCCTGCTGCCTACGCTTCTTTCGAACCGGTGGCGCGCGGTAAAGAAATGCAAATCGCAGTGGTGATGAAGATACGCGATGGCTATCACGTTAATGCTCGCGAACCCACCTTTGATTATCTGATTCCGACGGATTTAAAAGCGGATGTGCCAGCGGGATTCAAGACCGGGGCGGTCAGCTACCCGAAGGGCACTCTGCACAAATTCAATTTCACCAAAGACAAGCCGCTGAATGTTTATACCGACACGGTGGTGCTGCGGCTGCCGGTTACGGTGGAAGCGAGTGCTCCGCTGGGCGAACAGCACATCGCGCTGAAGCTGCATTATCAGGCGTGCAGCACAGATGTTTGCCTGCCGCCGACAACGCTGCCGGTGGATGCAGTGATTCATGTATCGGCGCAAGAATCTCACCCTAGCCACGCCGAGTTGTTCCAGAAACAGTAGCGAAGTTCGCAGCAGGTCTGCGAAACTTCCGGAATGCAATTCTCGAAAGCCGGAAAAACCATTGGGATTACAGCGGCCGCCGTATTGTTGTCCATGCTCGTGCTGCTGGGCACGGCATATCTACGCAAACGCGATGCCGAATTAAGAACGCGGGACTGGATCGTGCAACTGCTGTCAGCGAGATTTCAAAGCAAAGTGGACCTGGAAGACTTTCACGTAAATGTTCTTCCGCGAATGCAAGTAAGCGGCGAAGGGCTTTCCATTCACTACCGCAACCGACCGGAAACCACTCCGATGATCCGCATCGAAAAGTTTTCCTTCGAATTGGGATTCTGGGGAATTTTCAGAGCGCCGCATCGAATCCATCACGTTCACATACAGAGGATGGTAATCACGGTCCCGCCCCGGGAGGTGCAAGCGAATAGTCAGCCTTGGGCACTCAACATAAATGCCCAGATTCCGCCGGTGACCGTCGCGGAAATCGAATGCGACCGAACAGTGCTGCTGGTTTTCTCCAACAAGCCCGGAAAAGATCCGTTGGATTGGGACATTCATCACCTAGTGCTGACGGAAGTGGGATTGAACAAATCATTTTTCTTTCGCGGGACGCTGACTAATGCCAAGCCGAAAGGTGAAATTGAAACGCGGGGACAGTTCGGCCCGTGGAACGTCGATGTCCCTGGCGATACTCCAGTGCTGGGCAGCTATGGATTCGAAAATGCCGACCTCGGCCCATTTCCCGGTATTGCCGGAATTTTGTCCTCGACCGGAGAGTTCAATGGGCAGCTGAACCGCCTGGAAGTCAGCGGAGAAACCACCACGCCGGACTTTTCATTAGACAATGTGGGAAAGCCGGTGCCGCTGCGCACGGATTTTTCCGCAACCGTGGACGGCACAAACGGCAACACGCTGCTGCATCCAGTACATGCGCTCCTAGGCGAATCGGTGATCGTCGCGTCCGGCAGCGTGGAAAACGTGCCGCAAAAGGGTCATGACATTTTGCTGGAGGTGACGACACCGAAGGCGCGCATCGAAGACATTCTGCAACTGGCAATTAATTCCGATAAACCGTTTCTGCGCGGGCCGATAAACGTGAAAGCCAAACTCCATCTGCCGCCAGGCACGGAAAAAGTAATCGACAAGATGGCGTTGGACGGGAGTTTCGCGGTAACGAATGCCAGATGGAGTAACTCCGGGATCCGCGAGAAACTGCAGAGCTTTAGCAGACACGCGCAAGGTCAGCCGAGCGACGAGGATGCGGGCAGCGCGGTGACGGATATGAGGGGTGTTTTCACGTTGAAAAACGACGTGATCCACTTTTCACAATTGACGTTTTCCGTTCCGGGAGCCGACGTGGAGCTTGCCGGCACTTATGACATTGGCGCTCGCAACATTGACATGCGCGGAAATCTGAGAATGCAGGCCAAGCTTTCGCAGACGGTGACCGGTGCAAAATCTTTTTTCCTGAAAGCGATCGATCCGTTTTTCTCCAAGAACGGCGCAGGCACGGTCTTGCCGATCTCCATTACCGGGACAGCGGACAAACCGGTGATGGGAGTGACGGTGTTCCATAAAAAATTCCAGAAGCAGATGGGAGCGGGGACACAGCAGCTTCGTTGAGCTGCAGCGGCGGGTTAAGAATGGCGAACGTTCTGTGCTACGAAGAGTACGCACATCGCTACGCGTTGCAGCAGTCGAAAGTTGAGATCGTGGTAGCAAGACGCAACAGTGGATTGGCGCTGTCGATAAACTTCGATTTTTCTGAGAATGCCATTAACTCGTCAAACGGTCTGGGGAGATGGGGTGCAACTGCCACGCTTCGAAACCGCGCAGCACTGAAAGATCGGGATCGATCAAATGCACGCTAAGCGGTCCGGCGGGTCTGCGGTAGATGCGTGATGTCAGTACATGACGTTCATTACAGAAGAACTCCGCGACGGAGGCATCCAACAATAGATGAAAAGTCATTTCGCCCGTTTCCCGCATGGCAAGATCAATTGAACTGCCATTTACTTGCAGCGAGACACGCGAGGCGGATGGCAGAATCTTTATCGACCACCAAGGTCCCGCCGCATCAGCAAGCATCAAAGAAAATAATTCGGGAGCGCTACTCCATCTCAGTTCTCCGGCGAGATCGTAGATTTGGACCGCGCTAATTGCGGCGGTACTCTGTTCCCGCAAGGCTAATGGAGCGAGGTCAATAAGTTTCTTTCCGCGCAAGGATTGCGCTTTAGGGTCTACGCGCATCTCGAGTTCATTCTGCGCATTCAGCGAAAGGCGGCGTGGCAGGGCCATGCAGCCAGCCCAACCCGCCGTGCTGAATTCAGCTTCCGGCCGCGTTTCCGGAATCCAGCCCCACAGGATGCGATTGCTTTCCGCATCGAGTTGCGTTTTCTGCGCGTAGTAGGCGCCATGATCCAGCACGCCGGTGCGCTGCGGATGAAAGAGCAATTCCTTGGAATCGAGTTCCCCGGTTTCCCACAAAACTTTCCCCGCCGTGGAATAAAGCAGCACATGCTTCGAACCGAGCGGAAAGAAATCCGGACATTCCCACATTTCCCCGGAATCCACGGGGTTGAAGTTTTCTTTTTCGGTCCAGTGTCCGCTCGCGAGGGGATGCAGAT
>Ga0070697_100003128_pt1 | contig 12719 bp, 10 predicted proteins | sample KBSK1501metaG_FD_65475 | JGI IMG/M metagenome (GOLD analysis project Ga0070697, IMG submission 65475) | Corn, switchgrass and miscanthus rhizosphere microbial communities from Kellogg Biological Station, Michigan, USA - KBS K1-50-1 metaG | ecosystem: Host-associated > Plants > Roots >... | reverse complement strand
TCCCCAGAAATCCCCACTCACCATTCTTCACGCCGATTCGCTCGCGCGCATTCCGTGGCTCGTCCACGGCTTCAGCACGCGGTCAGGGGGCTTCTCGCGTGTTTACGGTGGGAATGCCCTGAATCTTACCAAGCACGATTCGCGGAGTGTGGTAGAGCGCAATCGCACCGCATTTTTCAGGAAACTCGGGGCACTAAGTGATGGCCGGCACTGGCCGCTGATCACGCTTCGCCAGATCCACTCCGACCTTGTCCATTGCGTATCTGCCGTGCTGGGCAAACGACTGGTCGGCGACGGCTTAATCACTGCGACTCGCGGACTTCTGCTCGCCGTTCAGACCGCCGATTGTTTGCCCGTGATCCTGGTGGACACAAAACGCCGCGCCGTCGGTATCTTTCACGCCGGCTGGCGCGGAACCGTCAGGCGTATTGTCGAAAAAGGTGTGGGAGAAATGTGCCGCTGCATCGGCACCCAGCCAGGGGATCTCAAGGCTGCGATCGGCCCCGGAATTCATGGCTGCTGTTACGAAGTCGGCTCTGAGGTCCGGGAGCAGTTTGAATCCCAGTTTGCCCACGCCGCCGAATTGTTCCGCGAAGTCAAAGAAACCGACCCCATCCGTGAAAAGTATCCGCTGCTCTTCTTATCGGCTCGGCCTCCCGGCCACGGTCACCTTCCCAAGAAGATCTTTCTCGACTTGGTCGAGGCGAACCGCCGCCAGCTCACCGCCTGCGGAGTCTCGGCAGAGAACATCAGTGCGTCGCCGCTGTGCACTTCGTGCCGTCCCGATCTGCTCTTTTCCTATCGCGCGGAAAAGGGAGTGACCGGTCGCATGATGGGCGTGGTGGGAATCAAAGTACCCTGCTGATCGCGTATCATGATTGCGGCAATTAAGATTCGAAGTCTCCTCAAAACTTGAGGTCGCGAACACGCATGTCTGAAGTCACCGTCACTCCCAGCTCGACAAAAGCGAATAACGGCGCTGCTGACGCGCCCTCCGTCGAAGTCTATGCCGTCTATGGCGTGGAGCCTGAGATTCAGGCCTATGCCATGGCCAGGTACTCGCGTTCGGCGCTCTCCATGAAAGAGGCGCTCAAAGAGATCAACCAGCAGAAGGCGGAGAAATTCCTCAACACGTTTTACTTCCAGTACGGACACCGTTCGATTGCTGATCTGGCACACACCGCGCTGGCCATTGAGCGGCTCTCGATTCTGGCGGCAATTGCAGTGGCTGATGAGCAGCGCTGGGACGGCCAGGAACGTTCCACCCGTTACCAAGATTTCAAAAAAAGCGGTTACTACGCGCCTGATTTCGGCGGCGACGAGCAGGCGCGGACGTTATATCGGGAGACGATCGAGAACCTGTTCGCGGAATATGAATCGCTTTCGCAGCGCATGTTCCAGTACCTCTCCAGCATTACCCCCAAACCCGCGGAGATGAAGCAGGAAATGTATGACCGCACGCTGCGGGCGCGGGCGTTCGACATTTCTCGTTACCTGCTGCCGCTGGCGACCAACACGTCGCTGGGAGAGATCGTCAACGCGCGAACTCTGGAGAGCCAGGTGTCGCACCTGCTCGCACACACACATAAGGAAGTTCGCTATCTGGGTGAGCTGCTGAAGCGCGCGGCGACATCACCCGCCTACAACCCGAACCAGGAGTCCTTGCGGGAGCTGGTGGAGCAAATCCGCGCGGTTTCGCTGGAACTGGGGACGCGGGCGGAACAGGAACTGCTGCGCGAAGTCCGGGTGGCGCCGACGTTGGTGAAGTATGCCGACCCAAATAAGTATGAAATCGAAACCCGCCGCGAACTACGCCAGGTAGCGTCCGAGTTGATGGGGAATCTGCCGATTGCCTCGGCGCCGACGGTGGATTTGCTGGACGAAGAACCGTTGGAAGTGGAACTGGCGGCAACGCTGATCTACGAACACTGTGATTATCCCTACCGGCAGATCCGCCAAGCTGTAGAGTCTGCGGGGGAACGAATTCGCAGAGAGATCATCGACTTGGGGTTGCGCCACCGGGGCAGCCACGACGAGATGCCGCGGGCATTCTGCGTCGGACAGCAGTTCCGCTTCGACATCCTGATGGATGTGGGCGGCTTCCGCGACATGCACCGGCACCGCCGCTGCATCCAGATCGGGCAGGAGTTCACTACAAGGCACGGCTACGACGCGCCGGAAGAGTTGGAGCCGGCGGGAGTGCGGTCAAACTACGACGCAGCAATGCAGCGTGTGGCGGGAGTGGTCGAGCAGCTGGCGCAACGGCGAGGCGCTGAGGCACTGGAAAATTCTCAGTACGCGATCCCCCTGGCATATCGCACGCGCACACTCTTCAAAATGGACTTTGCAGAGGTGGTCTACATCTCCGAACTCCGGACAACGCCTGCGGGCCACATGTCCTACCGCAACGTGGCCTACTGGATGTATGAGGCTGTCGCGCGAAAGTATCCCGCGCTGGCGAAGTATTTGCGGGTTCATGATGTGCGGGAGCCCGTGGACTTGCTAAAGAGGTGAGAATCCACCGTGGCTGGCCGGGATCGCCGGAGAGGACAATTTTCGATTGCAATTTCCAAACGGCGACTTTTTCTGCGCTTCGCCTCGGTTTCAATCGGCAAATGACAGTCGAAAATTGCAAATTCTTACGTGTACATCACCTTCCGCTCTCCCTTCACGATCCTTCCCACCGTATAAGCTTTCTCTCCAGCCCGCTCCAGCACGGTCTGAGCCTTCTTAAACTTTTTCGACGGAACCACCAGCAGCATTCCCAATCCCATGTTGAAAGTGCGGAGCATCTCGTCCTGCGGGACATTGCCGAGCGTCTGCAGGTGCTCAAAGATGGGCGGCATCGGCCAGGACCCGATCTCGATCACAGCCGCAACGCCGCGCGGCAGAACACGCGGCAGATTTTCCGTGATGCCGCCGCCGGTAATGTGGGCCATCGCCGAGACGCATTCGCCATCTACCAGCCTCTTTGCCGCCGGCCAATAACTCTTATGCGTGCGCAGGAGTTCATTGCCGACCTTGCCCTTGAGTTCATTCACATAGGAGTCCAGCGTGTAGCGGCCGACTTCGAAGAGCAACTTGCGGGCGAGCGAGTAGCCGTTGGTGTGCAGTCCGTTCGAAGCTAAGCCTAAGATCACGTCGCCGGCTTCCACCGCCTTGCCCGTAATAATGCGCTCGCGTTCCGCCACCCCCACGATGAAGCCGGCGAGATCGTATTCACCTTCCGGATAAAAGCCGGGCATCTCGGCGGTTTCGCCGCCGATCAGAGCACAGCCGTTGTGCTTGCAGGCTTCGGCCAGGCCTTCGACGACCTTCTCCGCCACTTCCGCATCGAGCTTGCCGGTGGCGAGGTAGTCCATGAAGAAGAGCGGGGTGGCGCCCTGAACGGCAATGTCGTTGACGCAGTGATTCACCAAGTCGGCGCCAATGGTGTGGTGGACGTTCATCTCGAAGGCAATCTTCAACTTGGTGCCTACGCCGTCCACACTAGAGACGAGCACGGGGTCCGCCCACTTCTGCTTGTCGATGGCGAACAAGCCGCCGAAACCGCCAATTTCGCTGAGCACGCCCCGGGTAAAGGTCTTGTGGGCGAGGTATTTGATCCGTTTCTTGGTGCGGTTGGCACGGACGATGTCCACCCGGGCATCGGCATAGGTAACGGTGGCAGTCTTCGAGGGGTCGTGGGCCACGGAAATCAGTCCCGCTTTTTATGAACTGTGGGGAATCCGCTGGGTGTTCGTTACCGGGAGAACCCGTTCAAGCGCGGCCATTGTAGCACGTTGGCGGGCAGCGTCAGCTAAGATCGGATGCAGACGCTCTGGTCCACGCCGGCGCAAAGTGAACTCCAGAGTTCGCCTCGTCACTGGGTGATGTAAGTACAGAAGTAATAAACCAGTACGCCAAAAAGCACCAGGCCCGAGATCCCGTATGCTGTGAGGATCCAGACGTTGCGGCCTTCACGCGGTGTGGCGGAAGATTGCGAATTGGGTGCGGATCTTGCGGAATTCCCAGCCCGATCTGTCACGGAAACCTCCGAAAGGTCAGAGACATGGCGCCGCTCGCCACGTCACCGTACTCTGCCAGGAACGCAGGTGTGATCGCCCAGATTCTACTACGCGTCCCAGGCTCGGGGATTTAGGAAAAATCGGGCTGCAAGATTTCAGTTTGGTCCGGCTGAAGGAAAAAACGCCCCCTGCCAAGCGCGGAGGCGTTGTAAAAGGGGAGAACTCCAGTGCCCTGGAGACCTACTTCATGTCGCTCTTCTTCTCCTCTTTCTTCTCTTCTTTCTTTTCCTTCTTAGCTTTCTTCTTGCTGGCCTTCTTCTCGGCCTTTTCTTCCTTCTTCGTCTCGTCCTTCTTCGTCTCGCCGCCAGCGGCTTGGGCGAAGGACACAGACGTCAACGACAAGGTAAGGGCAACCGCGAATAACAACGTGAGCAGTTTCTTCATAGTCCTAAACTCTCCTTACTGTTTCGGGATGTAAGTTCTAAACTCAGGACGCACGGCTGCCGTTATGTCCTAGCAGGATTGTCCCGGTGGGATTGCATTGTATTCCAAACCAGCAGTTCTCCCCAAGGGGAAAATGCGAGACGGTTGCGGTCGCCTGGAACAGTAGCAAGAAGCGGGGTGCTCAATAGCAGCAGGCGGGCTCTGCCGACTTCACCATCCAAGGTGCGCAACCTCACTGACGCATCTTGCTTAATGGCGTAAACTCTGTCAGTTATGAGCATTCTCGACGCCACCGCCAAAGTAAGCAAACCGGTGCCGAGCCATGACCGGGCGCACGATGTGCTGCGGAGTGAGCGGCACCCCCTGGACGCCATTTTCGCTCCCCGTAGCGTAGCCGTGATCGGCGCGACGGAACGACAAGGCAGCATCGGTCGGGCCGTGCTGTGGAGCCTGGTGAGCAGTCCTTTCGGCGGGACCGTCTACCCGGTCAGCGACAAGCGCGCCAGCGTGCTGGGCATCAAGGCATATCAACGGGTCGCGGATATCCCTGAGCTCGTGGACTTGGCTGTGGTCGTGACCCCTGCCGCCACGGTCCCGGTAATCATCGGCGAGTGCGTCAAGGAAGGCGTGGGGGAGCCAAACTCCCGCCTCCATTCGGGGAGAAATCCCTGTTCGTGCCCCCCAAGTCTTGACCATCAGTCCTCTTTCGGAACTTCTTCCGCTAATATGTGTTGATTCGCCTTTTCTTCGCTGCCGGTTCCAGTGTATAATCCGCCCGATACCATCCGCTTTCATAAAGGAGCAGCGCTCATATGGCCGACGAACGGACAAAAGCGATTGATCTGGCGTTCGCCCAGATCGAAAAGCAATTTGGCAAGGGCTCAATCATGCGGCTGGGGTCGAAGGAGGCGATCGTCCCCATTGCGGTAATTCCCACGGGTGCGATCTCGTTCGACGCCGCGCTGGGCGTCGGCGGTTTCCCGCGCGGGCGCGTAGTCGAAATCTTCGGGCCGGAGTCTTCCGGCAAGACCACGATCGCGCTGCAGGTGATCGCCCAGGCGCAGAAAGCTGGGGGCATGGCGGCGTTTGTAGATGCCGAGCACGCGCTCGATCCCGCCTACGCCAAGAAGCTGGGCGTGGACGTGGATAACCTGCTGGTTTCGCAGCCCGACTATGGAGAGCAGGCGCTGGAGATCGCGGAGACGCTGGTACGTTCGGGCGCGATTGACGTGCTGGTGGTGGACTCGGTGGCGGCGCTTGTCCCCAAGGCCGAGCTGGATGGCGAAATGGGTGACAGCCACATGGGCCTGCAGGCGCGGTTGATGTCGCAGGCGCTGCGCAAGCTGACCGGCATTGTTTCCAAGTCGCGTACCTGCCTCATTTTTATCAACCAGATTCGCGAGAAGATCGGTGTCATGTTCGGCAACCCGGAGACCACCACCGGCGGCCGCGCGCTGAAGTTTTACTCCTCGGTGCGTGTGGATATCCGCCGCATCGCCGCCATCAAGGAGGGCGACCAGGTCACGGGCTCACGCACCAGGGTAAAAGTGGTGAAGAACAAGGTCGCGGCGCCCTTCCGTGAAGCTGAATTCGACATCATGTACGGCGAAGGCATCTCGCGCGAAGGTGACCTCATCGATTTGGCCGTGAATCTCAACTTGCTCGAGAAATCCGGCGCTTGGTTCAGCTACAAGGGCGAGCGCATTGGCCAGGGCCGCGAGAATGCGCGCCAGTTCCTCAAAGACAACAAGGAAATCTATGCCAAGCTCGAAGCTGAGGTGCGAAAAGAATTGGGGCTGACCCCGGCTGTGGCCCAGGCTGCCGCAGCGCAGAGCATGCCGCAGGGAGGGCGCGTGACCACCATGCCCAGTGCGGCCTCAGAGCCGGCGAAGGTACCGGCGGCAAGACGATAGCATCGCGGTCGTTGGTCATTAGTCCTTGGATTCGTACCTTGGCTAACGACCAACGACCAGCCACAAACGGCCAAGCCAATTGCCATCCCTTTCCCCGCCGAATAGAATCTTCTTTCAGACCAGCCTGCCCGGTTGCCCGCTAGGAAATTGAAAGAGGACAATTGACGAAAGTCATCGCCATCTATCCCGGCTCGTTCGATCCCCCGACGAACGGGCACCTGGACTTGATCGAACGGGGAAGCAAGATTTTTGACGAGCTGGTAGTGGCCATCCTGCGCAACGCGGAGAAGAGCCCGCTGTTCAGCCTGGCCGAGCGGCGGTTGATGCTCGAGGCCTTGACCGCCCACTTCAAGAATGTGCAGGTGGATACGTTCGACGGGCTGACGGTGGATTACGCGAACCGGGTCGGCGCCAGTGCCGTGCTGCGCGGTATCCGCGCACTCTCCGACTACGAGTACGAGCTGCAGATGGCGTTGATGAACCGAAAACTGCAGCCCGAACTGGAAACCGTATTCATGATGCCGGCGGAGCAGTACTCTTACGTCAGTTCCCGGTTGGTGCGCGAGGTCGCGCAACTGGGAGGGTCGATCAAGGACCTGGTCCCGGAGATGGTAGAACAGAGGCTGAGAGAAAAACTGGATCCAGCGATTAAGCTACAGTACGCAAGAAGAACGAAGGCAGGAAAACGAGCATGACGCCAGTCACGGAAGCGCCCTCGGCAGTAAAACTCACTGAGCGGATCAACCGCATCGAGCCCTCCTCCACCATGGCAGTGGTGGCCGAAGCGGACAAGCTCCGCCAGCAGCGTATTGACGTGGTGGACTTCGGCGCGGGCGAACCGCACTTTGCGACGCCGCAGCACATCAAGGATGCGGCCATCGCCGCCATCCAGGCCAACTTCACCAAGTACACGGCGGTGGGCGGAACACCTGAACTGCGCGACGCCATCGCACAGCGCCATGCGGCGGACTTCGACTCGGACTACCGGCGCGAGGAGACGATCGCCTCGGTCGGCGGCAAGCACGCCTTGTTCAATGCAATCCAGGTGCTGGTGGATCACGGCGACGAAGTAATTCTGCCCGCACCGTACTGGGTTTCCTTCAAAGACATCGTGCGTTACGCCGGCGGTAACTGCGTGCTGCTTAATACCGATGAGGCTCAGGGCTTCCGGGTGACGGCAGAGATGATCGAGCGTCTGGTGACGCCGCGGACCAAGCTCATCATTCTGAACTCGCCTTCGAATCCGTCTGGGGCGGTAATGTCGCCAGAGGACATGGCCGAAGTGGTGAAGCTCGCGGCGCAGCGCGGTATCTGGGTAATTTCCGACGAGTGCTACGTGTACTTGAGTTTCACTGGCAAGCGCTTCTCTGTGGGATCATTGCGTGAGTACCGCGATCGCATGGTGATTGTGGGTTCGCTTTCTAAAACCTACGCCATGACCGGCTGGCGGCTGGGCTTTGCGCTGGCGCCCGCGCCGGTCGTCAGCGCCATGCAGAAGCTGCAGAGCCAGTCCACCTCGAACCCGACTTCCATCGTGCAGAAGGCAGCAGTGGCGGCATTGAAAGGGCCGCAGCAGTGCGTGGAAGACATGCGACGGGAGTACGTCCGGCTCCGCGATCACGTGGTCAGCGGTCTCCGTTCCATTCCCGGCGTCAAGTGCACTATGCCGGAAGGCGCGTTCTATGCCTATCCCAATGTTTCGGCATTCTTTGGGCGCGGCGGGGTGCAGTCCGCATCCGATCTCGCGGGAAAGTTGCTGCGCGAAGGGCATGTCGCCACGGTGCCGGGCGAGGGCTTCGGGACCCGCGATCATATTCGGGTTTCCTACGCCACCTCGGTGGCGGAACTCGATCGAGGACTGGAGCGCATGCGTAAGTTCCTGGAAGCGCTCTAGAATGTCGCGCCGCCGTCTCGGCCGCGGTTGTGCGGGTGAGATGCCCGTGCGGCCGAGAGCCGCATGCCGGCGGTACCCGGCCTGACCCCGCCGTGGCCGGCTTCATCACGTATGCTTGCCGCATGAACGAACTGTATCCACTGTTGATGATGCCCGCCTTCGACCCTCGTCCCTGGGGCGCACTGGATCTGTCACCCATCTATCCGAACCACCGGTTCGAGGAGAAGATCGGCGAAGCCTGGTTAACGGGAGACGAATGCAAGGTGGCAAACGGTCCGCTGGGTGGGAAGTCTCTCGCCGAGCTGAGTTCGAAATACGGCCGGGAACTGGTGGGAGATGCGGCCAGAGATCCGAATCGTTTTCCGCTGCTGGTCAAGTTTCTGTTCCCGCATGAAAAACTTTCGGTGCAGGTGCATCCCGATGATGAAGCCGCGCGGCGCGTGGGACAGCCGTGGGGGAAAACAGAATGCTGGTACGTGGCTCACGCCCAGCCGGGTGCGCAGGTGGCGCTCGGTCTGAAAGAAGGGATCTCGCGAGCTCACTTGCAGCAGGCGATTCACGAAAACCGCGCCGAGGAGCTGCTGAACTGGATCGACATTTTTCCCGGCGAAATGATTTATGTTGCGGGCGGCACGGTGCACACGCTAGGGCCGGGCTCGATCCTGGTTGAGACGCAGCAACAGTCGGACACAACATATCGCTTGTACGATTATGGCCGCCCGCGTGAGTTGCACCTCAAGGATGGCCTGGCCTCGGTGAAGGAGAAGGTGGCGTCCGGAAAAGTGATTCGGCCGGCGCCCGTGGAACTGAAGGGCGCGAAAAACCGTCGTGCGCCATTGATCGCCGCACCTTATTTTATAGTGGACATGTTCGAACTGAAGGAGTCACATGATTTCCGTGCGCCGGAGGAGTCGGCGAAACGCTCGGTGCAGATCATGGTGGCGGTGGAAGGCTGTGGCATAATCGAAGCACCGGGGATGGAGCCAGTCACTTTGGCGAAGGGTGACGCGGTGGTAGTGCCTGCATGTCTTAGTGAATTTCGCGTGCGTCCGCAGTGGTCGGTGGAGTTGTTGAAAGCATCGGTGCCGGGGGCCCTGCTGCCAGAACCGCCAACGAGGCTGTAGGCCGTGCAAATCCTTAACAAGTCTAATTTCTATCCCGTAATCCTTGCTGGTGGCCGGGGCACGCGCTTCTGGCCGCTGAGCCGCAGGCGCCGGGCCAAGCAATTGCTGGCGCTGGACGGCAAGCAGACCATGGTGCAGCAAACTGTGTCGCGTCTGCTGCCGCTCGCCCCAGCCAAACGTTTCTGGGTGATTACTAACGAAGATCTGCGCCACGAGATCCAGCGCCAGCTTCCACGAATAGGGACGAAACAAATCCTCGCTGAGCCAGTGGGACGTAACACCGCCCCGGCAATCGGTCTGGCCGCATTCATCCTGCTGCGAACCGATCCCGATGCGGTCATCGGTATGTTTCCCTCCGACCACGTCATCGGAGATGAGCAACGGTATCGCGAGGTTTTAAAGAAGGCCGTCGAAATCGCAGCCGCGGGGAGAAACATTGTGGTGTTGGGGATTCGTCCCACTCGCGCGGAGACGGGCTACGGCTATGTCGAAGCAGGTTCGACCATCGGGGACCAAGCGCTGCGGGTACGCCGCTTCACTGAAAAGCCCGACGCCGGCCGAGCCGCTGAATTCCTGGCAGCCGGAAATTATTTTTGGAATAGCGGTATGTTTTTGTGGAGCGCGCGCACGCTGGCCAATGCTTTCCGCGAACATCTATCAAAGACTGCTTCCGTGCTTGAGCAGATTGCGGCCACGTTCAGAACGCGGAAGTTTGCCGGTGCCTTTCGCCGGCTTTATCCAAAATGTGAAAACATAAGCATTGACTATGCCGTGCTCGAGCCTCGCTCGGCAAAGGGGGAGCAGAATTCCAACATTGTCTGTCTGCCCGCTGACTTCGGATGGAACGACCTGGGCTCGTGGACGGCGTTACACGAACATCACGTCGTGAAGCACCAATCGCCGGGTAGGAACGTGATTTCTGCTGAAGGCATTTTTACGCTGAACGCCGAGGGCAATTACATCCACGCTCCCGGAAAATTCGTCGCCGTGGTGGCGGTAAACAACCTGGTCGTCGTGGAAACTGAGGACGCAGTTCTGATTACCACTCGCGAGCGGGCGCAGGACGTGGGGAAAGTTGTGAAGTATCTGGACGAAAAGAAGCTGCACAAGCTAGTGTGAAGCCGTCGTCAGTCATCGGTCGTCAGGCAACCCAAGCAGACTGACGGCAGTTTTCTTCCTGACGACTGCCGGCTGCCTATGACTGACATCAAATTCGGCACTGACGGCTGGCGTGGCGTGATCGCCGACGACTTCACCTTCGATAATGTGCGCCGCGTGGCGGGCGCGATCGCCTCTTATGTCATAAAACACGAAGATCCCCGGCGCGGGGTAGTTGTCGGCTACGACACTCGCTTTGCCTCCAAGCGCGCAGCCCGAGTGACTGCTGAAGTCCTTGCCGATGCGGGCATTCCGGTCATGCTGGCCAACGACTACACGCCGACCCCGACAGTTTCATTTGCAGTAAAGAATCTGAACGCCGCGGGCGGCGTGGTCATTACTTCCAGTCACAACCCGTGGAGCTGGAATGGCGTGAAGTTCAAAGGCAAGTTCGGCGGATCGGCCACGCCCGCGATCATGAGCGTGATCGAAGACGAAGTCCGCGCCGGAGCCATGCCCAAGGGCCAAAAGGCTGCGATCGAAGAAGTGGATCTCAAACCGGCTTACATTGAAGCCATTTGCCGCTTTGCGGACCTAAGTTTGATCACCAAGGCCAATTTCAAGTTTGCCGTGGACTCGATGTACGGCTCGGGCCGTGGCGTGCTGACGCAGATTTTCACCGCACGCGGCATTCAGCACCTTGCCATCCGCCAAGAACTAAACCCATTGTTTCCCGGAATCAACCCGGAGCCCATCGAGCCTCACGTGGCCATGCTCCAGGAGACCGTCGTCAAAGAGCGCTGCCACGCCGGTCTCGTCACCGACGGGGACGCCGATCGCATCGGCGCCGTGGCCGAAGATGGGAGCTTCGTGGATTCGCACAAATGCTTCTGCGTCCTCTTGCGCTGGCTGCTGGAGCGCAAGAAATGGCCGGGCGAAGTAGTGCGTGCTTTCAATACAACGCGCATGGTGGACCGCATAGCGGCGCGATACGGCCGCAAGCTGAACGAGTGCCCCATCGGATTCAAGTACATCGCGGACCTCATGATGGAACGCGAAATCGTGATCGGTGGAGAAGAGTCCGGAGGAATTGGATATTCGCGCTTTCTGCCGGAACGCGACGGCCTCCTCAACTCGCTGCTGCTGGCCAATGTGATGGCCGACGAAGGCAAGCCCCTGGGGCAGCTGGTGGCCGACCTGCAGTTGGAGTACGGCGCGCACTACTATGGACGGCGGGACTTGCACATTCCCGAGGACGTCAAGCAGGGTGCTATCCAGCGGGCGCGCTCCGAGCAGACGAAACATCTGGGTCCCTACTCAGTCTTGAGGAAAGAGGGCCTCGATGGCGTGAAGTTTTTCCTGGGTGCGCCTACCAACGGGAACGGCGCCGAACCCTGGGTCTTGTTCCGTGCATCTGGAACGGAGCCGCTGCTGCGGGTCTACGCAGAGGCTGCTTCGCGCGAACTGGTGAGCAAAGTTCTCTCCAGCGCGGAGGCGTTCGTAAAGGGTAGTTAGCGGTCAGCAGTTAGTCGTTAGTGGTCAGTGACCAGTGGCCTTGTGGCCGGTTACGGTAAACTGTAAACAAGCAGGTTTGCAGCCATTAGTGACTTGCCACCAACTGGGCACTGGCCACTAGCCGCTGTACTTCCAGGTCTCGCGCTTCGGCGGGCGCAATACGATAATCAATATTGTTGAATATGAGCTCTGCGGCTGCCACCACCGCCATCCCGACCGATTCGCCCGAGGCACGGCGTTACAACCGCATCCGGCGATGGCTGGAAATTGCCGATTTTGTTCTCGGCTTGGTTCTGCTTGTCGTGTTGTTGGAGACGGGATGGAGCGGTTCCCTGCGCGACCTCGCCTATCGGGCGGCATTTCAGAACTACACGCTGGCAGTGTTTTTGTACCTGTTGATGCTGATGGTGGTGGGCAAACTGCTTGGCCTGGCGCTCGATTTCTACGGGTTTCGCCTTGAGCACCGATTCCAGCTCTCCAATCAAAGGCTGCGTGCTTGGGGTTGGGACCAAATCAAAGCCTTCCTGGTTGGCGTCGTCCTGGCGGCGATCGTAACCGAATTGTTGTATTTCATTATCCGTGAGGTTCCGCAACACTGGTGGCTGATCACCTGGGCAGTGTTCCTGGGCTTGTTTGTGCTGCTGGCGCAGCTCGCCCCAGTCATTCTCTTCCCCATCTTCTATAAATTCGCGCCGCTTGAGAACGAGGAACTGAAGTCTCGTCT
>Ga0070697_100003127_pt1 | contig 12721 bp, 13 predicted proteins | sample KBSK1501metaG_FD_65475 | JGI IMG/M metagenome (GOLD analysis project Ga0070697, IMG submission 65475) | Corn, switchgrass and miscanthus rhizosphere microbial communities from Kellogg Biological Station, Michigan, USA - KBS K1-50-1 metaG | ecosystem: Host-associated > Plants > Roots >... | reverse complement strand
CGCGCGCCTCGAGAAGGTTGAAGGTATGCGAGCACTTCAGCACCATTTCATACGCCGGCAAAACGCATTGCGCCTCCACAAGGCGCTTGGCTTCAGATTCGAAGCTTTTGAACAAATCAGACAACAGATCGGTATTCGCCAGCTCGAAGTTGTAGCGCGACTGCTCTACCTCGTTCTGATGGTAGACATCGCCGTAGGTCACGCCCGGCGTCCAGACGAGGTCGAACACGCTTTCCTTTCCCTGCAAGTACATCGCCAGGCGCTCCAGGCCGTAAGTGATTTCGCCGAGGACGGGCTTGCACGTGAGTCCGCCGACTTCCTGGAAGTAGGTGAATTGCGTGATCTCCATGCCGTCGAGCCAGACTTCCCAGCCCAGGCCCCAGGCGCCGAGCGTCGGCGATTCCCAGTCGTCCTCGACGAAGCGGATGTCGTGCTGTTTCGGGTCGATTCCGAGGTGCTTGAGGGAATCCAGGTAGATCTCCTGAATTTCGGCCGGGGATGGCTTCAGCACCACCTGGTACTGGTAATAGTGCTGCAGCCGGTTCGGATTCTCGCCGTAGCGGCCGTCCTTCGGCCGGCGCGATGGCTGCACGTAGGCGGCTTTCCAGGGCTCGGGCCCGATGGCGCGCAGGAAAGTCGCGGTATGAAACGTTCCCGCGCCGACTTCCATGTCGTAGGGCTGCAGCAGCACGCATCCCTGGCGGTCCCAGAAATCGTTCAAGCGGAGGATGAGCTGCTGGAAGGTCAGCATCGCGGATGCGGATTCTACCGGCTGCGTTTCGCGACCGCGATCAAGCTCGCGATGGCGAGAGCGAGCAACGCGCCGGCGAGCGTCGGCCAGTCGCGAAGACGCACATAGGGCGTCGCTCCGGCGTAGCCCTGGGCGTTGATCTCGAGCCGGCCTGCGGCGAACTGCGGCAGCTGCGCGAGCACGCGCCCGTCGCGGTCGATCGCGGCCGTGACGCCGGTATTGGTGGCGGTCAGGTGCATGCGTCCCGTCTCGATCGCGCGCAGGCGCGCGATCTGCAGGTGCTGCGCGGGCGCCAGCGAGTCGCCAAACCAGGCGACGTTGGAGACGTTGACGAGCAAGGTCGCCTCCGGCAGCGGGCGCGCGATTTCATCGCCGAAGGCGTCCTCGTAGCAGATGTTGACCGCGACACGCTGGCCGGCGACCGCGAGCGGAGCTTGCGCGGAGCTGCCGCGGGAGAAATCCGACAACGGGATTTGCAGCACGTGCAGCACCCAGCCGAAGCCGGGCGGCACGAATTCGCCGAACGGCACGAGGTGCACCTTGTGATAGACCTGGCGCGGCGCCGTGCCGAGCGTGACCACGCTGTTGTAGTACCTGTCCTGCGCCTCGCGGTACGGAACGCCGAGCAGCAGGTCGCCGCCGTTGCGTTTCGCCGCGGCGTCGAAGCGCGCGAGGACCTCGGGCTCGACGCTATCGTAGAAGCGCGGCACCGCGGTCTCGGGCAGGATGATCAGCCTGGCGCTCGTCTCCTCGGCGAGGCGCGCGTAGGTTTCGAGAATGCGCGCATAGCGCTCGGGGCGGAACTTCATCTCCTGCTCGATGTTTCCCTGCAGCAGCGCGGCGCGAACCGGGTCGCCGGCCGGCGCGGTCCAGTCTACGGCGCGCAGCGCCTGGCCCGCGCCCAGGACCGCGCCCAGCGCCACGAGGAGACGGATCCTTTTCTTCGCGAGCAGGGCCCAGAGGATGCCCGCGAGGCTCAGCGTCAGGAAAGAAAGCCCGTACACGCCGAGGACAGGCGCATAGCCCTCGGGCGGCCAGCCGGCAGCGGCGTAGCCCGCCGAGAGCCACGGAAAGCCGGTCAAAATCCAGCCGCGCAGCCATTCGAACAGCGTCCACGCCGCCGGGATGATGAGGCACGCACGCAGCTCATCGCCTGCCGGCACGCGCGCCTGCAGCCATCCCGCGGCGGCGGGAAACAGGGCGATGAATGCGCAGAACAGGAACGTGGCGAGGCCCGCCAGGGGCGCCGGCATGCCGCCGAACTGGCTCAGGCTCACGTAGACCCACGACACCCCGCCGCCGAAAAGCCCCAGCCCGAACGCGAAGCCGCTCCAGAAGCAAGCTCGCGGCGCGGCGCGCATCCACAGATGGATGAGCACGGCGAACGAGGCAAGCGCGAGCGGGTAGAAACCGACGGGCGCGAATGCGAGCACGGTCGCAGCGCCAGCCAGGAGCGCGATCACGTCTTGGCTTTATCCACCAGCAGCGTGTACACGCGCCGGCTGTCGGCGCGCAGCACCTGGAAGCGCAGGCCCTCGATGGTGACGGATTCGCCGCGCTTGGGCAGGCGCCCGAGGTGCGCGATCACCAGGCCGCCGATCGTGTCGGCGGCCTCGTCGGAGAAGCGGGTGCCGAAGGCGGCGTTGAAGTCGGCGATCTGGGTGAGCGCCTTGACGCGGTAGCGGCCGCCCGGCTCGGGCAGGATGTTGTCGCTCGCCTCGTCGAAGTCGTACTCGTCCTCGATGTCGCCGACGATCTGCTCGAGCACGTCCTCGATGGTCACCAGGCCCGCAACGCCGCCGTACTCGTCGAGCACGATCGCCATGTGGTTGCGGCTGGCGCGGAACTCGCGCAGCAGCACGTTGAGGCGCTTCGCCTCCGGCACGAACACCGCCGGGCGCAGCATCTCGCGCACGTTGAACCCTTCCTTGCCGGCGTAGTAGCGCAGCAGGTCCTTCGCCAGCAGGATGCCGATGACGTCGTCGCGGTTCTGGTCGATCACCGGGAAGCGCGAGTGCGCGGTCGAGATGAGCTGCGGAATGAAATTCTCCACCGGCTCGTTGATGTCGATCACGTCCATCTGCGCGCGCGGAATCATGATGTCGCGCACCTGCATCTCCGAGACCGTCAGCGCGCCCTCGATGATCGACATGGCGTCGGCGTCGAGCAGGTTGCGCGAGTAGGCCGAGCGCAGCAGCTGCGCCAGCTGCTCGCGGTCGCCCGGCTCGCGCAGGATCAGTGCCGAGAGGCGCTCGAGCAGGCTGCGGCGCGCGGGATCGTTCACGGGCGCTTCATTCTACCGCGTAGGGATTTGCGATCCCGAAGCGCCGCAGAATGCTGATTTCGCGCTGCTCCATGCGCCTGCCGTGACCGTGCCCGCGCAAATGCAGCATCCCGTGCACGACCAGGTGCGCGTAATGGGCCGCTACTGTTTTACCCTGGCTGCGCGCTTCGCGCGCGATCACCGGGTGGCACAGCACCAGGTCGCCGCGATTGCCGCCGTAGCGAAAGCTCAGCACATTCGTGGGGTAGTCGCGTCGCCTGAAGCTCCGATTCAAGAGACGGCCTTCGCGCATGCCGACGATTCGCAGCGTCACGTCCTTCAGCCCGGATCCCGCCGCGCGCGCGAATTTCAGCAGCGCCGCCGCGCTCGGCAGCCTGCGCCGCGGCACCGCGAACTGCACCGCCAGCCTATTCTTCCTGCGCGTGCTTTTCGTAGGCATCGATGATGCGGGCCACCAGCGGATGGCGCACGACGTCCTGCGCGCCGAATTCCGTGAAGGCGATGCCGCGCACGCCGGCGAGGATCCTGCGCGCCTCGATCAGCCCGCTTTTCTGCCCGCGCGCGAGATCGATCTGCGTGATGTCGCCGTTGACCACCGCCTTGGCGCCGAAGCCGATGCGCGTGAGGAACATCTTCATCTGCTCGGGCGTGGTGTTCTGCGCCTCGTCGAGGATGATGAACGAGTGGTTCAGCGTGCGCCCGCGCATGTACGCGAGCGGCGCCAGCTCGATGGTGCCGCGCTCGAGGAGCTTGCCGGTCTTCTCGAAGCCGATCAGGTCGTACAGCGCGTCGTAAAGCGGCCGCAGGTACGGATCGACTTTCTGCGCCAGGTCGCCCGGCAGGAAGCCGAGGCGCTCGCCGGCCTCGACCGCGGGGCGCACCAGCACGATGCGCTTCACCTTCTCGCGCTCGAGCGCGTCGACCGCGCACGCCACCGCGAGGTAGGTCTTGCCGGTGCCCGCGGGGCCGATGCCGATCGTGCAGTCGTGCGCGAGGATCTTCTCGATGTACTCGATCTGGTGAGGCGTGCGGCCGTGCAGGTCCTGCCGGCGCGTGAGCAGTTGCGGCCCCGCGTCGGGCGGGGGGCGATTCCCCTGCAGCACCTCGGTCAGCGCGAGCTGCACGTCGTCGAGCGTCAGCTCGCCGGAGGCGCGGTCGTAGAAATGCTCGATGGCCTGCGCGGCGCGCTGCGCCTGCTCGCCGCGCACCGTGAACTTCGCGCCGCGGCGCGCGATGGTGACATCCAGCGCGGATTCGATCTGGCGCAGATTCTCGTCGAGCGCCCCGCACAGCCGCGCCAGCCGCCGGTTGTCCTCGGGGTCGAGCCGAACCTCGACGGGTTTACTTCGCATTCAGCAGTTCGCCGCGCAGCGAATGCGCAAGGGCGGAGGTGATCGTCACTTCGACAAACTCATGAATGAGATCCCTTGCCGCGGGGAAATTCACCACGCGGTTGTTGCCGGTGCGCCCGGCCAGCTCATCCGGATTCTTCTTCGAGGGCCCTTCGACCAGGACGCGCTCGACCGAGCCGACCATGCGCTCGCCGATCGCGCGCGACTGCGCCTCCAGCTGCGCCTGAAGGCGCTGCAGCCGCTGCCGCTTCACCTCTTGCGGCGTCGGGTCGGGCAGCTCCGCCGCGGGCGTGCCGGGCCGCGGGCTGTAGAGGAAGGAAAAGGAGGAGTCGAAGCCGACGTCGCCGGCCAGCTTCAGGGTGGCCTCGAAATCGCCGTCGGTCTCGCCCGGAAAGCCGACGATGAAGTCGGAGGAAAGGCTGATCCCGGCGCGCGCCTTCTGCAGCCGGCGCGCGATCGAGCGGTACTCGAGCGCGGTGTAGCCGCGCTTCATGGCGGCGAGCACGCGGTCGGACCCGGATTGCACCGGCAGGTGGACGTGCGGCGCAAGCTGCGGCAGCTCGGCGTGCGCGTCGATCAGCCGCTGCGTGAACTCGCGCGGATGCGAGGTGGTATAGCGGATGCGCTCCAAAGGCAGTTCGCACAGGTAATGCAGAAGCTCCGCGAAATCGGCTTGCGCGCCGTCGATCGCGCCGCGCCAGGCATTCACGTTCTGGCCGAGCAGCGTCACCTCCCTGACGCCCTGGGCGGCCAGGTGCGCGACCTCGGCGATGACGTCGTCGAAAGGCCGCGATACCTCCTCGCCGCGCGTGTAGGGCACGACGCAGAAGCTGCAATACTTGCTGCAGCCTTCCATGATCGAGACGAAAGCCGCGGCGCCCTCGACGCGCGCCGGCGGCAGGTGGTCGAACTTCTCGATCTCCGGGAAGCTGATGTCGACCTGGGGCCGACCGCTGCTGCGGCGGCGCTCGAGCAGTGCAGGCAGCCGGTGCAGGGTCTGCGGCCCGAACACCACGTCCACGTACGGCGCGCGCTCGACAATCGCCGGTCCTTCCTGGCTGGCGACGCAGCCTCCGACCGCGATCATCAGGCCCGGCTTTGCGCGCTTCAGGTGCTTGACCCGGCCGAGATCGGCGAACAGCTTTTCCTGCGCCTTTTCGCGCACCGAGCAGGTATTGAACACGATCAGGTCGGCGTCTTGCGGCCGCGCGGTGAGTTGCAAGTCAGCGGCCGCGCGCAGCACGTCGGCGATCTTCTCCGAGTCGTACTCGTTCATCTGGCAGCCGAAGGTGCGCAGGTAGAGCTTCGGCATCAGCGCTGCGCCTCCTCGGGGGTGAGGATCCACACCTGTCGCACTTGGCCGCTCGCGTCGACGAGATATTTGACTCGCGTGCCGGGCGGGATCGCGCTCGGCGTGATGATGCGATTCGAGGCATCGCGGATCTGCGCCCCCGGCGCAAGCTGCTGCGCTGCGCCGTCGATCTCCACCACCATCTCCTGCAGGTGGCGGATCTCCCCGACCCTGGCGTCCTCCGGGATGTTGCGCACCTGCGCGCTGGCGAGCGACGCGGCAAGCAGCACAAGGGCGATCCAAGGTTTCATCGCAGCCCAGGAACGGATGGAAAATGGTGGCGAATCAGGGACTCGAACCCCGGACACACGGATTATGATTCCGCTGCTCTAACCAGCTGAGCTAATTCGCCACGTATGAAAAACACCGATGCGCGATTATAAACCCTCGTGCAATACGATCTCATCGTAGTGGGCGGCGGGCCGGTCGGCGCAAGCCTGGCGCGCGCCGCGCGCGGCCTGGCGGTGGCGCTGCTTGCCCACGAGCAACGCCCGCCGCGGGCGAAACCCGGAGCGCTCGACAGCCGGGTCTACGCCCTCAGCCCCGGCAATGCCGAATTCCTGCGCCGCATCGGCGCCTGGCAGACGCTCCCCGCAGAGCGGCTCACGCCCGTCCACGCCATGCGTGTCTTCGGCGACGACGCTCGCTCGTGTATCGAGTTCGATGCCTACAGCGCCGGCGTGCCGGAGCTCGCGTGGACCGTCGAGGATACGATCCTGCAGGATGCGCTGTGGAGCGCTGTGGATGCCGAAGTGGTCGCGCCGGCGCGCTGCGAACGGCTGAGCATCGATGCAGACGCAGCAGCGATCACATTGAGCGACGGCCGCAGCATTCGCGGCCGGCTCGTGGTCGGCGCCGATGGCGCCAATTCGTTCGTGCGCGAGCAAGCCGGCATCGCCGCCGTCGAGAAGGATTACGGCCAGACGGCGGTGGTCGCGAATTTTTCCTGCGACAAGGCGCATTCCAACACTGCGTTCCAATGGTTCCAGGGGGGGCCGGTGCTGGCGCTGCTGCCGCTGCCGGGCAGACAGGCCTCGATGATCTGGTCGCTGCCGCACGGCGACGCGGAAAGGCTCTGCGGTCTCGATGCCGAGGGGCTTTGCCGAGAGGTCGAGGCGGCTTCGCGGCATGCATTGGGTTCTCTCTCATTGATCAGCCCTCCCCGAAGCTACGCCCTGCGTCACCTATCGGCGCGACGCCTGGTCGGGCCGCGCGTCGCGCTCGCCGGAGACGCGGCGCACGTGATCCATCCGCTCGCCGGACAAGGGCTGAACCTCGGCCTGCAGGACGCGCGCTTGCTCGCGCAGACGCTGCTCGAGCGTGAACTAGTGCGCGATCCGGGAGACCTGCGCGTGCTGCGCCGCTATGAGCGCGGCCGCGCCGAGCCTATACTGGCGATGGATGCCATGGTCGACGGCCTGTTCAGGCTGTTCGGTTCGGGGAGCAGCGCCGCGTCGCGGCTGCGCAATGCCGGATTGAACCTGACGGACCGCCTTCCGGTCCTAAAGAACCTTCTCATGCGTCATGCGATGAATTGAGGTATTTCGTGCTGCGAGCCATCATTACCGCGCTTCTGCTTTTTCCCGCGTTGGCCCTCGCCGATGAGGCGCAGATCCGCCGAGTGGTCGAATCGAAGCTCAGCGGCGTGAAAGTAGAGGGTGTCCAGCCGGGCCCGCTCGGCCTGTTCGAGGTGCGCTTCCGCTCATCCGACGGCATGCACGTGGCGTACACCGATGCCAACGCGACGCATATCTTCCTCGGCAAGATCTACGACGCGAAGAACGACCGCGACCTCACTGAAGAGCGCCTGCGCAAGCTGAACGCCATCCGCTTCGATTCGCTGCCGTTCGAGCAGGCGGTGAAGGTCCAGCGCGGGAACGGCAAGCGCATCCTCGCCATGTTCTCCGATCCCTACTGCCCGGCCTGCAAGCAGTTCGAGCAGACCCTGCAGCAGCTCGACGACATAACCATCTATGTGTTCATGTACCCGGTGATCCGGCCCGAGCTGTCGGAGCAATCGAAGGCGGTGTGGTGCTCGCCGGACCGCAGCAAGGCCTGGCTCGACCTTGCGCTGCGCGGCAACCGCCCCGCCGCCGGCAGCGCTTGCGAAAGTCCCGTCGACAAGAACCTCGCGCTCGGGCGCGGCCTTGGCGTGAACAGCACCCCGACGCTGATCTTCGCCAACGGCGAGCGCGTCGCCGGCGGCCTGGCTGTCGCGGATCTCCAGCAATTGCTCGACTCGGCGAAACGCTAATCCGCCCGCGGCAAGGGTTCGCCGCGCGGCCACAGGAGCCACATCTTTCCCTGCTGCCGCATGCGCCCGGCCAGCGCGCCCGCGTCCTTGCCGCCGCCCCAGAAGAAGTCCGCACGCACCACGCCGCGGATCGCCCCGCCGGTGTCATGCGCCGCCATGAGGCGCTCGAGGCGCTCCTCCGAGAGCGGATAGGTGCTGGCGAGGTACACCGGGGAGCCGAGCGGCACGAAGCGCCGGTCGACGGCGAGGCTGTATTCCGCGGTCAGCGCAATGTTGAGCGCGCCGATCGGGCCGTCGGCCGCCGGCAATTCCCGGAAAAAGACATAGCTCGCGTTGTAGTTGAGCGCGTCCTGCAGCTTTGCGGGATTCGCCGCCGCCCACGCCTTGATGCCCTGCATGGACGCCTGCTCGAGCGGCATCTCGCCGCGGTCGACGAGATAGCGGCCGAGCGAGCGGTACGGGTGGCCGTTCTGGTCGGCGAAGCCGGCGCGGATGCGCTCGCCGCCGCCGAGCTGGATCTGGCCGGAGCCTTGCACCTGCAGGAAGAACAGCTCCACCGGGTCGGCGGTCCAGGCGATCACCGGCGCCGGCAACGCGCCGTTGCGCCCGTCGATTTCCCCGCGCGAGTAATAAGGCACGAGGCGGCGGCCTTCCACCCTGCCGCGCAGGCGCAGGTTGCGCAGCTCCGGATTGATCGCGGCGAGGTCCACCACGATGAGATCGTCCGGTACGCCGAGGATCGGGTAGCGATTCACGTCGCTGCGCGTCCGGCTGCCTTCGATGACCGGCTCGTAATAGCCGGTGATCAGGCCGCGGTCCCCCGTCTCGGATGAGATCAGCGCATAAGGGCTGAAATTCGCCTCGAAGAATTCCCGTGCCGCGCGCTCGTCGTCGGCGGGCACGCTCGCCGCAAGCTCGCACAGGCGCCCGAAGCGCCGGCAACCGGAGGAAAACGCGCGCAGGCTCGGGGCCATCAAGGCGTGGTTCCATCCCGGCAGGTCGGCGAATGGCACGGCTTCATAGCGCGCGGTTTCCGGCGCCGGCTTCGGCGGCGGGCATTGCGGGCACGCAGAAGGAGTGCTCGGCAATTGCGCGCAGCCGGCGGCCAGTACAATCACCGCCAGAATGTGGGTGGTCATTCTCGAGATGAGCCTGGCCCTGGCGCTCGCCGCGTTCATCGTCTGGTGGACCTGGCCGGGAAAAGGCGGGCGTGACGACAAGGATCAGTGAAGCACGCGCGGCACTGACAACGTGAATTCCGGGATCGGCGCCTCGAAGCGCGTGCCGTCCTCGGCGACCATCTGGTAGCTGCCGCGCATGGTCCCCACCGGCGTGGCGATCGAGGCGCCGCTGGTGTACTCGAAGCTCTCTCCGGGCTGCAGCAGGGGCTGCGCGCCGACCACGCCCAGGCCGCGCACTTCCTGCACCAGGCCTTGCGCATCGGTGATGATCCAGTGGCGGCTGATGAGCTGCGCGGCCATGCTGCCTGCGTTGCGCAGGGTGATCGTGTAGGCGAACACGTAGCGCCCGCTTGCTTCATCGGATTGCTCCGGCAGGTACTGCGTCGCTGCGCTCACCGCAATGTCGTTGTGCTTCTCCTGCGCCATGCCTGCATTGTAAACTCGCGGCGGCCATGACGTTCCGCATCGCGCCCAGCATCCTGTCCGCGGATTTCGCGCGACTGGGGGAGGAAGTACGAGCGGTCGCGAAAGCGGGCGCGGATCTCATTCACTTCGACGTCATGGACAATCACTACGTGCCGAACCTCACCGTCGGCCCGCTGGTGTGCGCGGCGCTGCGCCCGCACGTGGAGCTGCCGCTCGACGTGCACCTGATGGTGAAGCCGGTCGACGGCCTGGTCCCGGCGTTCGCCAAGGCGGGCGCCAGCATCATCAGCTTCCATCCCGAGGCTTCGGAGCACGTCGACCGCACCATCGCCCTGATTCGGGAGCACCGTTGCAAGGCGGGCCTGGTTCTCAATCCGGCGACGCCGCTCAGCTGCCTCGACCACACCCTCGAGGGGCTCGACCTCGTGCTGATCATGTCGGTGAACCCTGGATTCGGCGGCCAGCAGTTCATTCCCGCCGTGCTCCCCAAGATCGCGGAGGCGCGCCGGCGCATCGACGCGACGCGCAAGGACATCTGGCTCGAGGTCGACGGCGGCATCAAGCCCGACAATATTGCCCAGGCAGCTCGCGCCGGAGCGGACACTTTCGTCGCCGGCTCGGCGATTTTCGGCGCGCGGGACTACGGCGCGGTCATCCGCGACATGCGCGCGCGGCTTGCTGTGGTATAGTCGTTTCGCCGTGCAGCTCCCTTCTGCACAACTCGAGTCTCTCCCCTGGCGTAGCTGGCGCCGCTGGCGCCGCTAACCCTACACGCGCCCCGCGCGGCTCGCGGCGCGTTCGCACAAGGCCGCAAGCAGTTCCCCAGGCAGCCGGAGAGATTCGTGACCGAGGTCGATTTCCATAAGCTCGCAAAGCAGGGCTATACGCGCGTCCCGGTGCTCGCCGAGGCGCGCGCGGATTTGTATACGCCGCTCGCGGTCTACGTGAAGCTGGCGAACGGCCCTTACTCCTATCTGCTGGAATCCGTGGTCGGTGGGGAGAGGTTCGGGCGCTACTCGTTCATCGGCCTCGCCTGCGCCGAGCGCATCGAGGCGCGCGGCCGCACGGTGCGGCGATTGCTGCGCGACGCGCGCGGCGCCGATGTCTGCCTGGAGAAGCTGGAGGACGCCGATCCCTTCGAATACGCGCGCGGCTGGCTGAAGCGCCACCGCGTGGCTCCGCCGCCGGCGGCGCTGCGCTTCGGCGGCGGCCTGGTGGGCTATTTCGGCTACGAGACGGTAAGGCACATCGAACCTCACGCGTTGCGTGCCGAGAAACCCGACCTGCTCGGAACGCCGGACATGCTGCTCCTCGTTTCCGACGAGCTCGCGGTGGTCGACAACGTGCTCGGCAAGCTTTACCTCGTGGTTTACGCCGATCCCCAGCAACCGGATGCCTTTCGCACGGCCAAGGAGCGGCTGGAGCATCTGCGCGCACGGCTGGTGCGGCCGCTGCCCGAAGGCATGGTTTTGTCGCAGTTCAGGCATGTTGAATCTTCTGCTCCGTTCGAGCGCACGTTTTCCGAGGCCGGCTTCATGGACGCCGTGCGCGTGTCGAAGGAATACATCTTCGCGGGCGATGTGATGCAGGTGCAGATCTCGCAGCGCAGCTCGCGGCCGTTCGACGCGACGCCGCTGTCGCTTTACCGGGCGTTGCGCGGGCTCAATCCATCGCCGTACATGTTCTATTTCGATTTCAACGATCACCACGTGGTCGGGGCGTCGCCCGAGATCCTGGTCAGGCTCTCCGCAGACGCCATCACCCTGCGCCCCATCGCCGGCACGCGGCCGCGAGGCAGTACACCCGAGGAGGACGCCGCGATCGCCGAGGAGCTGCTCGCCGATCCGAAGGAGCGCGCCGAGCACGTCATGCTGATCGACCTAGGCCGCAACGACGTCGGCCGCGTCGCGGCGACGGGGAGCGTCAAGGTGACCGAGAAGATGGTGGTCGAGCGCTACTCGCACGTCATGCACATCGTCTCGAACGTCGAAGGGCGGATCGCGCCGGGCCTGGACGCCGTGGATGTCCTCAAGGCGAGCTTTCCGGCCGGCACGGTCACCGGCGCGCCCAAGGTACGAGCGATGCAGATCATCGACGAGCTGGAGCCGGTGAAGCGCGGCGTCTACAGCGGAGCCGTCGGCTACCTGGGCTTCAACGGCGACATGGACGTGGCGATCGCGATCCGCACCGCCGTGATCAAGGACAGGCGGCTGCACGTGCAGGCGGCCGCGGGCATCGTCGCGGACTCCGATCCGCAATCGGAATGGCAGGAAACGCAGCACAAGGCGCGCGCCATCCTGAGGGCCGCGGAAGTCGCGGCCGCGGAGGCCACATGATCGTGATGCTCGACAATTACGACTCGTTCACCTACAACCTGGTCCAGTACCTGGGCGAGCTGGGAGCCGAGGTGCAGGTTTTTCGAAACGACGAATTTCCGATCCACGACATCGAGAAGCTTTCGCCTTCGCATATCGTGATCTCCCCCGGCCCCTGCACGCCCAACGAGGCGGGGATCACCCTGGAGCTGATCGCGCGCATGGCGGGGCGCGTGCCGATCCTCGGCGTCTGCCTCGGGCACCAGGCGATCGGGCAGGCGTTCGGCGGCAGGGTGGTGCGCGCCAGGCAAGTGATGCATGGCAAGGTGTCGCGCATCCGGCACGACGGCAGCGGGGTCTATTTTCAGGTTCCGGACGAGTTCATCGCGACGCGCTACCACTCGCTCGTCGTGGAGCGCCAATCGCTGCCGGGCTGCCTGGCGGTGAGCGCCGAGTCGGAGGACGGGGAGATCATGGGCTTGCGCCATCGCGACCTGCCGGTCGAAGGCGTGCAATTCCATCCCGAAGCGCTGCTCACCGAGCACGGCCACAGAATGCTGCGGAATTTCTTGGAAGGGAGATGACGATGAAGCAGATCACGGTCGCCGAAGCGATCCAGCGCACGGTCGAGCACCGCGAGGTATTCCACGACGAGATGCTGCACGTGATGCGCCAGATCATGCGCGGCGAGCTCACGCCCGCGCAGATCGCGGGGTTCATCGTCGGGCTGCGCGTGAAGAAGGAAACCATCGGAGAGATCGCCGCCGCGGCGCAAGTGATGCGCGAGCTGGCGACCCACGTCGAGGT
>Ga0070697_100003126_pt1 | contig 12725 bp, 7 predicted proteins | sample KBSK1501metaG_FD_65475 | JGI IMG/M metagenome (GOLD analysis project Ga0070697, IMG submission 65475) | Corn, switchgrass and miscanthus rhizosphere microbial communities from Kellogg Biological Station, Michigan, USA - KBS K1-50-1 metaG | ecosystem: Host-associated > Plants > Roots >... | reverse complement strand
GGACATGCGAGACCGTCGGGGTGTCGTCGAGTATGCGCGACCGGGACGCGGACGCTACCTCGCGCGCGCGGCGACGATCGCCGGCACGCCATGGATGCTGGTCGTGGAGCTCCCCCGCGATACCGTGTTCGCTCCCGTGCGGAGTTTCGTCGGGCGTATGGCCGCGGTCGCGCTCGCGCTGATCGCGGCGGGCGCGGTCGGTGCATGGGTTGTGAGCCGCCAGGCACGACGGCGACTCGAAGTTGAGCTGGCCGAGCGCAAGCGCGCCGAGGCGGGACTGCGGGCGAGCGAGGCGCGCTATGGGCAGCTGGTGGAAAGCATCGCGGACTACGCAATCATGATGCTCGACCCGGACGGCAACATCGTGTCGTGGAACGCCGGCGCAGAGCACACGAAGGGCTACAAGGCCGAGGAGATCATCGGCAAGCACATGTCGGTGTTCTACACGCCGGAGGATCTGGCCCGGGGGTGGCCGAAGAACCTGCTCCGTCGTGCAGCGGCGGAGGGGCGCGTGGAGGAGGAAGGCTGGCGCGTCCGCAAGGACCGATCGCGATTCCAGGCGGACGTCATTATTGCGGCGCGGCGCGACGAGGCCGGGCAGCTGATTGGCTTTTCGAAGATCACCCGCGACATCAGCGCGCGGCGGCAGGCCGAGACCCGTTTCCGGGCAGTGGTCGAAGCCTCGCCGAGCGGCGTCGTGATGGTGGATCGGACAGGGAAGATCGCGCTGGTCAATCGGGAGACCGAGCGGTTGTTCGGTTACGCCCGCGAGGAGCTACTCGGGAAGGCGATTGAGATTCTCGTGCCGGAGCAGCTGCGCGACCGGCACCCGGGCCTCCGGGACGGGTTCCTGGAGAACCCCCAGACCCGGGCAATGGGGGCGGGCCGCGAGCTGTTCGGTCGCCGCAAGGACGGCGCTCAATTCCCCGTCGAGATCGGACTCAATCCGCTCGAGACCGACGAGGGATTCTTCGTGCTCGCTTCGGTGGTGGACATCACCGCCCGCAAGCGCGCCGAAGCGCGGTTCCGGGCCGCCGTGGAGTCGGCGCCGAGCGGGATGGTGATGATCGATCGCGGCGGCCAGATCATCCTCGTGAACCGAGAGATCGAGCGGCTGTTCGGCTACACTCGCGAAGAGCTGCTGGGCCAGGCCATCGAGCTGCTCGTTCCCGAGCGCCTGCGCAAGGGGCATCCGGGGTACCGGACCGGCTACTTCGGGGATCCGCAGGCCCGGGCGATGGGCGTGGGGCGCGAGCTGTACGGGGTCCGGAAAGACGGCACCGAGCTGCCGGTCGAGATCGGGCTGAACCCCATCGAAACCGACGAGGGACTGTTCGTGCTCGCCTCCGTGGTGGATATCACGGCCCGCAAGCGAGCCGAGGCGCGGTTCCGCGCCGTGGTGGAGTCCGCCCCGAGCGGGATGGTGATGATCAATCAGGAGGGGACGATCGAGCTCGTCAACCGCGAAACGGAGCGACTGTTTGGCTACTCCCGTGAAGAGCTGCTCGGGAAGCCGATCGAGACGCTCGTGCCCAACCGGCTCCGCGGGCGCCATCCCGGGTATCGGGCCGACTTCTTTGCCAACCCACAGACCCGGTCAATGGGGGCGGGGCGGGATCTCTTCGGCGTGCGCAAGGACGGCACCGAGATCCCGGTGGAGATCGGGTTGAACCCGATCGAGACCGACGAAGGGCTGTTCGTGCTCGCCTCGGTGGTCGACATCACGGAGCGCAAGCGCGCGGAAAACGAGCTGCGGCGCTCCAACGAAGAGCTGGAGCGCTTCGCCTACGTCGCGTCGCACGACCTGCAGGAGCCGCTGCGCATGGTCGGCAGCTACGTACAGTTGCTCGGCAAACGCTACAAGGGCAAGCTCGACGCGGACGCCGACGAGTTTATCGGCTATGCGCTCGATGGCGCGCTCCGGATGCAGCGCCTGATCGAAGATTTGCTGGCGTTCTCGCGGGTGGGCACCCGCGGCGCCGCGTTCGCGCCCACCGAGGTGAACGCCGTGCTCGACCGGGCGCTCGAGCATCTCAAGCTTGCGATCGATGAAACGGGCGCGACGGTCAGCCGGAACGGATTGCCGACGGTGTCGGCCGACGCTGGCCAGTTGGAGCACCTGTTGCTGAACCTCGTCTCGAACGCCCTCAAGTTCCGTGGGTCCGCGCCCCCGGAGATTCGGATCACGGCCGAGCGGCGCGACCGCGACTGGTTGTTCAGCGTGCGGGATAACGGGATCGGCATCGATCCGCAGTACTTCGACCGGATCTTCATCATCTTCCAGCGACTGCACGGCAAGAACGAGTACCCCGGCACGGGGATCGGGCTCGCGATTTGCAAGAAGATCGTGGAGCGGCACGGCGGCCGCATCTGGGTCGAGTCGCAACCGGGGCAGGGCGCGACGTTCAGGTTCACGCTGCCCCCAGTCAGCGAGGTTTGATATGAATGCCGGTGGAGTGCCGATCGAGATCCTGCTGGTGGAAGACAACCCCGGCGATGCGCGCCTCACGCGCGAAGCGCTGCGCGATGCTCGGGTCCGGAACAACCTGCACGTCGCGCCGGACGGCGTGGAAGCGCTGGCGTTCCTGCGGCGACAAGGGAAGCATGCGGGAGTGCCCAAGCCCGACCTCATTCTCCTCGACCTGAACCTTCCCAAGAAGGATGGCCGGGAGGTGCTCCAGGACATCAAGCAGGACGACCAGCTTCGGCATATCCCGGTCGTCATCCTCACGACGTCCCAGGCGGAGCGGGACATCGCCGAGAGCTACCGCCTCCGGGCCAATGCCTACGTCACGAAGCCGGTCGATCTGGAGCAGTTCCTCAAGGTGGTGCAGTCGATCGAGCACTTCTGGCTGGAGATCGTGAAGCTTTCGAAGATATGACCGCCCCCCCTCCGAGCGAGCCGATCGACGTCCTGCTGATCGAGGACAACGCCGACGATGCGGCATTGACCATCCGGGCGCTCCAGCGGACCAAGCTGCGCAATCGGGTGCACCACGTCCCGAGCGGCCTCGAGGCGCTGGCGTGGCTGCGGCGCGAGGGCCGGTTCAGCGACGCCGCGCGTCCCGACTTGATCCTGCTCGATCTGGATCTGCCGGGGATGGACGGGCGGGAGTTGCTCGGGGTGATCAAGGCCGACGAGCAGCTGCGGCACATCCCCGTCGTGGTGGTGACCGGCTCGAAGGCCGAGGAGGATGTGCTGCGGAGCTACCGGTTGCACGCCAACGCCTACGTCAGGAAGCCGATCAACGGGGCCGAGTTCCTGGAGGCGGTAAACTCGATCGAGCGGTTCTGGCTGCAGATCGTGAGGCTGCCATGAGTCCCACGGCCGCCCTGCAGCCCATCACCGTCTTGCTGGTCGAGGACAATCCGGGAGACGCTCGACTGATCCTCGAGCTACTTGGGGAGGTGCAGGCACAGGCCTTCGATCTCGAGCGAGTGGATCGGCTCGACGACGCCCTCGCACGCCTCGCGCGTACCGGCGTGGACGTCGTGCTGCTCGATCTGGGTTTGCCTGACAGCCAGGGGATCGACACCTTCGTCCGGGCGCGCCGCGGCGCGCCAAACGAGCCGATCGTCGTGATCTCCGGGCTCGATGACGAGCGACTGGCGCTGGAGGCGGTGCGGTCGGGTGCCCAGGACTACCTGGTGAAGGGTCGCATCGAAGGACAGCTCCTCGCCCGCGTGCTGCGGTACGCGATCGAGCGGAAGCGTGCTGAAGAGGCGTTGCGGGCGAGGGAAGCCCATTACCGGACCATCCTCGAGAACATCGGTGACGGCGTTTTGATCACCGACGGCCCGGGCCGCTACCTGGACGTCAACCCGCGGGCCTGCGAGATGACGGGCTACGCGCGCGAAGAGCTACTCCGGCTCAATACCGCCGACACCTATCTGCCGGAGGAGCGTGCGGGCGTGCTCCCTCGACTGACGGAGATCGCGAGGAGCGGCTCGGCGTCCTATGAGCGTGCACTGCTGCGGAAGGACGCTACGGTGATCACCGTCGAGGTGAATGCGCGGGCACTGCCGGGCGGCAATTTGCTCGCGACCCTCCGGGATGTGACGGACCGCAAACGCTTGGAAGAGCAGCTCCGCCAGGCACAAAAAATGGAGGCGGTGGGCCGGCTGGCAGGCGGCGTCGCGCACGACTTCAACAACGTCCTCACCGCGATCTTCGGGTATGCCGACCTGATGGCCGAGGAACTCCCGCCGGGCCACGCGGGACAGCAGGATCTGGAGGAGATCCGCAAGGCCGCCACTCGTGCGTCGGCCCTCACTCGCCAGCTGCTGGCGTTCAGTCGTCAGCAGGTTCTCGCGCCGGTCGTATTGAGCGTCAACGATCTGGTCGAGGACGTCGACAAGATGCTGCTCCGCCTGCTGGGCGAGGACGTGGAGCTGCGGATCACCCTCCCGCCCGAGGCGGGGAACGTGCGGGCCGATCCGGGGCAGCTCCAGCAGGTGATCATGAACCTCGTGGTAAACGCGCGGGACGCCATGCCAACCGGCGGCAAGCTCTTGATCGAAACGGCGGACGTCGAGCTGACTGCGCAGTACGCCGAGCTGCATCAACCCGTCATCCCGGGGCGGTATGTGATGCTCGCGGTGAGCGATACGGGCGTCGGGATAGATGCGGAGACCCGGACGCGGATCTTCGAGCCGTTCTTCACGACCAAAGAGAAGGGCAAAGGCACCGGTCTCGGCCTCTCGACCGTCTACGGGATCGTGAAGCAGTCCGGCGGCTACATCTGGGTATACAGCGAGCCCGGCCATGGGACGACGTTCAAGGTGTACCTGCCGCGCGTGGATGCCCCGGTGGAGCTGCAAGCGCAGCCGCGCGAGACGGCGACGCGTACCGGTACGGAGACGATCCTCCTCGCCGAGGACGACGAAGCGCTCCGACCGCTGGCGAAGGGGCTGCTCCAGAAGCTCGGCTACACGGTACTGGACGCGGAAAACGCCGCTCAGGCACTCGCCGTGGCTGGCGTTCACCGGGGCCCGATTCATCTCCTGGTCGCAGACGTCGTGATGCCGGGCGCGAGCGGGCGGGAGTTGGGCCGCCGGCTCGCTGAGTCTCGACCGGACACGAAGGTGCTCTACATCTCCGGCTACACCGACGACGCGATCGTGCACCACGGGATGCTGGAGCCGGGGCTGGCCTTCCTGCAAAAGCCTTTTACCCCAGACGCGCTCGCGCGCAAGGTGCGCGAGGTGCTGGACGCGACATGACGGTGCTCGCCGGCAGCTACAATCCCTGGCTGGTGGCCCTCTCGGTCGTGATCGCGGTTCTGGCGGCCGGTGCCGCGCTCGATCTTGCGGCTCGGGTCACGGCGACGCGCGGGAAAGCCCGCGCCGCTTGGCTGGCCGGTGGTGCCATTGCCATGGGCCTCGGCATCTGGACCATGCACTACACGGGCATGCTCGCATTCAGCCTCCCGGTGCCCGTCCGGTTCCACGCCCCTACGGTGGTGTTGTCACTGTTGGCCGCGGTCGTGGCATCGGTCGTGGCCCTCCATGTCGCGAGCCGCGAGCACCTCGGCATCGCGCGCGCCGCGGTGGGCAGCGTCGTCATGGGGTCGGGAATCGCCGCTATGCACTACACCGGGATGGCCGCCATGCGACTCCCGGCAACGCCCCGCTGGGCTCCGGCCCTCGTCACGCTCTCCGTCCTCATCGCGATCGCCGTCTCGGCCGTGGCGCTGTGGCTCGCATTCCACTACGGGCACGGGGCGCGAGGGGCATGGACGTGGCCTAAGGTCGGCAGCGCCGTGCTCATGGGCCTCGCGATCCCGAGCATGCACTACACCGGGATGGCCGCGGCGACCTTCGTGAGCGAACCGGGGCTCCCGCCGTCCGACACCGCTATCGCGGCCTCGGCGCTCGGCACCCTGGGTATCGCGGGCACTACTGTGCTGGTCCTTGGCCTCGCCATCATTACGTCGCTCGTCGCACGCCACGGTGAGGTCCAGCTCCGAGCCGCCGCGGAGCAGTTGCGGCACCGGGAGCGCCAGCTCGCTGAAGCACAGGCGATCGCGCACGTCGGCAGCTGGGAGTGGCACATCCCGACGGGCGCCGTCACCTGGTCGGACGAGCAGTGCCGCATCTTCGGTATCCCGGTCGGGTCGCCTGCCAGCTACGAGGGGTTCGTAGCACGCGTGCACCCCGAGGACCGAGATCGAGTGCGGCGGATCATCGCCCAAGCCGTCGCCGAGCGTCGGACGGAGGAGTACGAGTGGCGGCTCATGCATTCGGACGGATCGATTCGGCACATGCACACGGTGAGCGTCGTGGTGACCGATGCAACCGGGAAGGCGGTGCGGATGGCGGGCACGTCCGTGGACATTACGGATCGCAAGATCGCGGAGGAGAACCAGCAAACGTTGATGCGCGAGCTCCAGACCGCGCTCGCTCAAGTCAAGACGCTCCAGGGCTGGATCAGGATCTGCGCCAACTGCAAACGGGTGCTCAACGACGAAGGCAATTGGCAGCAGTTCGAGTCCTACGTGCGCGCGCACAGCGACGTGGACTTCAGTCACGGCATCTGCCCGGAGTGCGCCAAAGCGTGGTCCGCCGCACTGCCGGAGGGTCCGGGATGAAGGTGTCCCGTCGGCGCGGCGGCTCCGGGCGCCAGAAGGTCCTCGTCATCGAAGACGACCCCGTCGCGCGCGCGGACCTCGAGGCTCGGCTGGAGGCCAACGGCTACGTCGTTGCCCGGGCGGCAGACGCCGCGTCGGCCCTGACCGTCGTGAACCGCGAGCGCCCCGACCTCATCCTGCTCGACCTGGGACTCCCCGCCGGCGACGGGTTTCTCGTTCTGGAGCGCCTGCGCAAAATCGACACGCTCGCCGACATCCCTGTGCTCGTCGTCACCGGCCGCAGCGATGCCGAAACCCGGACGCGGGTGGAGGCCATGGGCGTCGCGCCGGTCCTGGTGAAACCCGTGCAGACCGAGGCGCTCCTGGCCGCCATCGTCGCGGCCTTGGAGACGAAGTCGGGGTAAACCTGCCGCATCGGCGATGGTCAACACCACCACCCAGAGCCGAAGGACAGCGATGTTGATACGCTCCCAAACGCCCAACCACGGCGCGGGCAGATTGGCCGCGATCCGGCCATCCAATCCGGTCAAAGTGCCGCACGGGCCGGCGACGCCGGATGATGTGTCTCCCCCCTCCCGCCGTCCGTCAGAACTCCTAACCTTCCGACATGTCCCCTAGCCGCCGTCGACCATCCACGCGCAGCCGCTCCCAAGCCGAAGCGACGGAGCGCGAGCAGGCGGCGCAGCTCCAGACAGCCACCTACCGGATCTCGGAGGCCGCGAATGCCGCCGAGGATCTATCGCAGCTGTTCCGCGCAGTACACGACATCATCAGCGAGCTGATGCCCGCGAAGAACCTGTACATCGCGCTGTACGACGCGGATGCGGGGCTCCTCAGCTTTCCGTACTGGATCGACGAGCACGACCCGCCCCCGGCGCGCCACAAGCTCGAGCGGGGACTCACCGAATACGTGCTGCGCACCGGACAGCCGCTGCTCGCGACCCCGGAAGTGCACGAGGAGCTGGGTCGCCGCGGAGAAGCCGAGCTGGTCGGGGCGCCCTCGTTGGACTGGATCGGCGTACCACTCAAGGCCCACGATCGGACGATCGGAGTGCTCGTGGCGCAGACCTACACCGAGGGGATCCGATTCGGCGAGCGCGAGAAGAACATCCTCCAGTTCGTGTCCACCCAGGTGGCGATGGCCATCGAGCGGAAACGGGCCGAGGAAGCCGTGCGCGCCTCCGAGGCACGCCTCAAGGCGCTGCTCGACAGCGCGTTGGACGCATGCGTCACCATGGACGAGACCGGCCGGATCACGAGCTGGAGCGCGGCCGCAGAAACGGTGTTCGGCTGGCCCGCGTCGGAAGCAATCGGTCGCGGCCTCGCCGCGACGATCATTCCGCCGCAGCACCGGGAGGGGCATGCGCGCGGGCTCGCGCGGTTCCTCGAGACGGGGGAGGGGCCGATCCTGCGGCAACGCATCGAGATTACGGCCCTGCACCGCGACGGACGCGAGTTCCCGGTCGAGCTGACCGTCACCCCCATCCGCCTGAGCGATCGCTGGCTGTTCGGAGCGTTCGTGCGCGACGTCACTGACGAGAAGCGGGCGGAACAGGCGCTGCATCGCTCGGAAGCGAGCTACCGCGGCCTGGTGGAGCACGCCGCCTATGGCATTTATCGAGCGACGGGGGACGGCAAGTTCCTCATGGTGAACCCAGCTCTCTTCACGATGCTCGGGTACGGATCGGGGGAAGAGCTGCTCAAGGTCGACATTGCCCGCGACCTGTACGTGGACCCCGAGGCGCGCGTCCGCATCCTCGAGCGCTGCGAGCAGTTCGGCTCCGCCATCGAAGAGGTGGCCTGGAGGCGCCGGGACGGCCGCGTCATTACGGTACGGCTGAACGGGCGGCCGGTGCGGGCGCCGGACGGGGCGCTCGAGTGCTTCGAGTTCATTGTCGACGACGTGACGGAGCAGCGCGCCCTCGAGGAGCGGTTGCGCCAAACGCAAAAAATGGAGGCCGTGGGCCGTCTCGCCGGGGGGATCGCCCACGACTTCAACAACCTGCTCACCGCCATCCTCGGCTCCGTGGACTTCCTGCGTCGGGCGCTCGGTCCCGAGCACCCCGAGCACGCGGAGACGGAAGAGATCCAGAAGGCGGCCGTCCGGGCGGCGGACCTGACGCGGCAGCTCCTGGCGTTCAGCCGCCAGCAAGTGCTCGCGCCCAAAGTCCTCGAGCTGGATGCGCTGGTGACCAACCTCGAGAAAATGCTGCGCCGCCTGATCGGCGAGGACGTCGAATTACGCTTCGCGGGCAACGCGTCCGGCGCCGCCGTGCGGGCAGATCCCGGGCAGCTCGAGCAGGTCATCGTGAACCTGGTCGTCAACGCGCGCGACGCCATGCCGCGCGGCGGCCGGCTCACGATCGAGACGGCCAGCGTGGATCTCGACGCCGCGTACGCCCGGGAGCACGGGACGGTCGAGCCCGGCCGCTACGTGATGCTCGCCGTGACCGACACGGGGGTCGGCATCGATCGCGCCGCTCAGGCGCGGTTGTTCGAGCCGTTCTTCACCACCAAGGAGTTCGGCAAAGGCACCGGGCTCGGCCTCGCGACCGTGTACGGCATCGTGAAGCAGAGCGGCGGCTACATCTGGGTGTACAGCGAGCCGGGGCGGGGCGCCACGTTCAAGGTCTACCTGCCTCGCGTCGAACACGCCGGCGAATCGGTCGCCGCACCCCAACCGCCTGCCCGCGCCCTGGGCGGCACGGAGACCATCCTGCTCGCGGAAGACGAGGCGGCGGTGCGCAACCTGGCGCGTCGCGTGCTCGAGAAGCACGGCTACAAGCTGCTGCTCGCCGCAACGGGGCGGGACGGCGTCCGCCTGGCAAAGGAGCACGCCGGCCCGATCGACCTCCTGGTGACCGACGTGGTCATGCCCGAGATGGGTGGGCGTGAGCTCGCCCAACACCTGACGGCCCGGCAGCCTGGCCTCAAGGTCCTTTTTTTGTCGGGATACACCGACGATGCCATCGTGCACCACGGCGTACTCGACGCTGGCGTCGCCTTCCTCCAGAAACCGTTCAAGCCCGACGAGCTGGCGCGGAAGATCCGCGAGGTCCTGGACGCGCCCTAGGGTTTTAAGCGAAACCGTGACCGGTTCGCGTCCACCACCGTCAGCCGGTTCGCATGACTCAGCGTATGGATGCCTCGAAGGTCGCCGGCCCATTTGGGCTCGATCGAGCTCGATTCCTCCTCCCGGTACTCCGTCTCGCTCAGGGCGACAATGCGATTGATCTTCAGGCCGTAGCCGTATTCCCCTCCACTGTTCTGCGATGGCCGATAGAGATGACCGCCCTGCTCAAAGATCCGTCCAGCCGGTCGCGACCTTCGGACATCGGAGACAACGGGATTGCCGGGGTGGGGCGTCCAGGTCGTGCTCAGCGGTGTGTCGGCGTAGAACAGGAAGAGCTCGTCCCATTTGGACGCTCCCTCGTGTTCTCTCATGTTCGTAAAGAGCCACCACTTCCGCCCATACGGGAATAGTGTGGCGTCCACGGCCGTGACATGCTCCATCAGCGTCGTGCAGAACTCCCATTTATCGGGAAACGCAACGCACTTATAGACCTCCACACTCTGGTTCGCCGAGCTCTCCGGTATCATGTAGTAGTCCCGATTCCACTCGAACACGAAGGGATATGACAAGTGATACGGGCGATCGAGCACTGGCTTGGGCTGGGTGTAGTTTCCCTTCTCGTCCATTTCAATGCGCGAGATGTGCGCCTTACCACTCTTGTACGAGAACTCCTCGATGAAGATGTGGTAGGTACCGTCCCGATAGACCACGTGCGGATCCGCCCAGAACCTGTCTCTGGGTGGAATGATGCGCTTGAACCGCCACAGGGATTGGGAGAGGCCGTCACGCATGTCGAACAACAGAATCCACTGGTCCGGAAACAGCACTCGACGCAGCTTCAGGATCGCATTCCTCACCAGGTGCTTGGTGAAGAGGCGGACAAACTCCCAGTTCCCCGGGGTGACGTAGAGCCTGCGAGAGTAGAACGTCAAACGGTTCACCGAGCCCAGACGACGCAGGAACTCCGTGCCACCTAGTGCATGGAGCTCCTTCAGCTTTCTCGGCAGGAAGGACAAACTCTTCCAGTAAAACTTGTTCCGGTTCCGCTTGACGGAAGTGGGATCGGTTGAGGAAAACGACCGATACAGGACCGTTCCATTATCGAGGTCTTCGCTCAATATCTGGAGTATCGAGCCCGTTACCGCGTGACCGAGGAATACCTCCCAAAAACCGGGCGGTCCACCGCGGTTCACGTCATTGTCACCATGATGATACGACCACACGCCATATCTTGCGGCCTGAAGAATCTTGCCCCTCAGGATGCGGAAGCCGAGTCTGACGAACACGTCAATGGCGTGCCTCTCGATCTTGGCAGTGTCGTCTTCCAGGATCCGATCGGAGAAGGTCGTACGATGGGGCTTTACGCGAATGACGGGGACGTCCCGTAGCAGTGTCGTGGCGTCCCGTCGCTCAAAGGCGTCGGGATCGACCGCAAAGACTCTCTCTTCGAGCTTGCAGTACGCCAGATAAAGGATAGTCCCCCACGCCCCCGCCACCCTCGAGAAGAAGCTCCTCCGTTTCGGCACCCCTGAATCGTTCAGCACGATCAGCGCAATTTCCGCATACGCCGATTGTTGCAGGGTCACCAGCATCTCGTATGCCCACGCAGGCAGGACAAACGAATCCAGGAGGAGACCAACTCGAACTTTGCCGTTACCCACGACCGTCATGCGCCAGAGCCTCCCGAGCTTGCACCAGTCCAAGACGACCGAACGACGCCCGTCCCGGGCACTGCAACTACCGTTCCGTTCCCCCTCTTCGCCTGAGAGCCCCTGGTTCGGTTGCGGGGGGTCGTCCCTCTATAGTCATAGGGGAGTCCCGGCGGGCTGGGGAGCGTTGCCGGGTGGACGCGATCGGCGCACGCGATTACGATGGGTGCCCATGGGCGTCCGATCGATGAGCCTAACCCCACAAGACACGGCCCGGGACCTTGAAGGGCGCGGGTCGCACGTCGAAGCCGAGGTGCAACGCGCCGCGCTCCGCCAGCTGCTGGCGGGGGGGCCGCTCGCCGAGGCGCTCCACGTCGTTCTCGTCCTGGTGGTGGCGGCGCTGGTGTGGAATTCCCAGCCAGTCGGCCTCACGCTGGGCTGGGTCGGCGCGGTCACCGCCGCCGCCGGGTTGCGGACCTGGTGGCGGCTGCGCCAGGGCAGACGGGTGCAGTCCGCCGAGGAGGCGCTGCGGGGCGTGCGCCTCACCGTGGCGGGCGTCGGTCTCGCATGGGGGTTCGGGGCCGCCGCGGCGATCCCGGCGTTGGGCCTGGACGAGGCGGCCCTCATCCTGGTGGTGCTCGCCGGAATCGTGGCTGGCGCGACCGGTACCCTGGTCGGCGACCGGCGTAGTTTCGTCTACCTCCTGACGACCGTCCTGAGCCCGCTGCCCGTCGGCATACTGCTGCAGGGCCACTCCCGGGCGCATCTCCTGGCCGTCGTGCTGATCGCGATGTTCGCCTGGAGCATGGACCGGGTGCATCGACGTGCCCACCGCACGTTTGCCGAGCGTGTCCGGACGGCGTCGTTGCTGGAGCGATCCACCCAGGAATTGGCGCGCCAGCACGCCTACCTCGATGCGCTGATCGCGAGTACGCCGGTGGCCATTGCCGTGCTGGACGACCAGCGCTCCGTGCGCAGTGTGAACCCGGCGTTCGAGGCGCTATTCGGGTACTCCGCAGCCGAGGCGGTGGGTGGAGGCATCGACGGGTTGATCGTCCCCGAATCCCTCCGGTCCGAATCGACCGACCTCGAGGCGCGCGCGCGGCAGGGTGAGGTCGTTCGCGTGGAAGTCGAGCGTATGCGCAAGGACGGGCGGCGCATCCAGGTCCGCCTCTCGGCGGCCGCGGTGAAGGCCGCCGCCGACGGCGCGCTGGTCGCGCTGTACGAGGACATCAGCGATCGCAAGGCGGCGGAAACGGCCATGCGCGAAGCGCGCGACCTGGCGGAGCGGGTGGCCCGGGCGCGCAGCGCGTTCCTGGCCAACATGAGCCACGAGATCCGCACGCCGATGAACGCGGTCCTCGGTTTCGTCGAGCTGGTGCTGGACACGGAGCTGGCCGCGGAGCAGCGGCG
>Ga0070697_100003124_pt1 | contig 12727 bp, 12 predicted proteins | sample KBSK1501metaG_FD_65475 | JGI IMG/M metagenome (GOLD analysis project Ga0070697, IMG submission 65475) | Corn, switchgrass and miscanthus rhizosphere microbial communities from Kellogg Biological Station, Michigan, USA - KBS K1-50-1 metaG | ecosystem: Host-associated > Plants > Roots >... | reverse complement strand
GGCGCGCTGCCGATTCCCACCTACTTCCCGGGCGACGGCGGCCCCTACCTCACCGCCGGGCTCCTCATCGCGCGCGACCCCGCCACCGGGGTGGCCACCGCGGGCTTCCATCGCTTCCAGGTGAAGGGGACGGACCGGCTGGGGGTGAGCCTGCACTCGCGGCGGCGCATGTTCGAGTTCCAGCAGCGCGAGGAGAAGGCGGGCCGCGCGCTCTCCTGCGCGATCGCCATCGGGCTCCACCCCGCGGTCGGCATGGGCTCGCTCTCCTATCCCGCGCCCGAGATCTCGAAGTTCGAGGTGGTGGGCGGGCTCTTCGGCGAGCCGATGCAGCTGCGGCGGGCCGAGACCATCGACCTCGACGTCCCCGCCTGGGCCGAGATCGTGATCGAGGGGGAGATCCTGCCCGACGTGCGCGATCCCGAGGGGCCGTTCGGCGAGTTCACCGGCTACTTCTCGCGCCGGAGCACCGACAACATCTTCGTGGCGAAGGCGCTGGTGGTGCGCGAGGGCGCGTGGTTTCACTCCATCGCCTCCGGGCGCGCCCCCGACCACATCCTGCCGCTGGGCGTGCTGCGCGAGGCGGAGATCCGCAACGCCCTGCGCCGGGTGATGCCGGGGGTGCGCGCGGTGCACGTGCCCACCTCGGGCGGGGCCTCGTTCACCGCCTACGTGTCGATCAAGCAGTCGCGGCCGGGGGAGGCCAAGCACGCGATCCCGGTGGTCCTGGGGGTGGACCACTACCTCAAGCTGGTGATCGTGGTCGACGACGACATCGACGTGTTCGACGAGACCGACGTGCTGTGGGCGATGGCGACGCGGGTCCAGGCCGACCGCGACCTGGTGGTGATCGGCGGCAGCCTCGGCGCGATCCTGGATCCGTCCGCGAGCGCGGACGGCCTGACCGCCAAGCTCGGGATCGACGCCACCCGGCGCTTCGGGGAGGGCGCGGCGGAGAAGCTGGTGATGACCGGGGAGCCGATGGAGTGGGCCCGCCGGCTGGTCGACCGCCTCGGGGGAGGGTAGTCGCCGGGCCGCCTCCGGCCCCGCACATTTCATAGCTTCTCCGCGCCGTTCTTGGAAAAGAATACGTCCAACGTCGATGGGCGTCGCGGCGCGGCTGCTGAAGCAGGAGCTGCTGATCCACGTGGACTACGGGCTGCCGTTCGGCGACATCGTCGTGCGGTACCGCGGCCCCATCAGCGACCCGGAGGCGCTGCCCGAGCAGGTCATCCACCTCCTGCGGGCCCGGATCCCCCGCGACGTCCAGCACGAGCTCGACGAGCTCTACCAGGCCTTCACGCGGCGCATCCCGCCGCCGAGCGGGCCCGCCCGGGTGGGCTGGGTCATCCAGCCCGCGCTGGCCACCATCCTGATCCAGGACCACGAGCGCCCGATGGGCCTGGCCGTCGCGTGGCTTACCTACATGCAGCACGTGCCCGCGACCGGGCCGCGCCTCGAGCAGCAGCACCTGGCGCTCGGCGCCCCCGACCTGACCGCGGCGGAGCGCACGACCCTCGAGCGGCTGCGACACCGGATCAAGGGCATCGCCTGGTCGCACTACCAGGGACCGATCGGGCAGTGAGCGAGCCGCTCCCAGAGATCCTGCCCGACGATCCCTTGCCGCTCGCCGCGCGTTGGATCGGGGAAGCCGTCGCCGCGGTGAAGAGCGCGACCGCGATGGCCCTCGCCACCGTCGACCGCGACGGCCGTCCGGCGGTGCGCATGGTCATCTGCCGCGGCTTCGACGCGGTGGCCGGCTCGCTCGTCTTCTACACCGACCGCGAGAGCCCCAAGGGCGCCGCGCTCGAGCGCACGCCGCGGGCCGCGGTGGTCTTCCACTGGGAGGCGTTCGAGCGGCAGATCCGCGTCGAGGGCCCGGTCAGCCACGTGTCGGAGGCGGACTCGGACCGCTACTGGGGCACGCGCCCGCTCGACGCCCGCCTGGCCGCGGTGGCGAGCGCGCAGAGCCGGCCCATCGGCTCGCGCGCGGCCTTCCTGGCCCAGATCGATGCCGCCCGTCGCGCCCACGGTGAGCACGTGCTGCGCCCGCCGCGCTGGGGCGGCTACCGGATCTGGGCCGAGCGGGTGGAGCTGTGGGCGGGCCAGCCGGGTCGCGCGCACGATCGCGCGGTGTGGACGCGGAGCCTCGAGAAGGTCGCCACCGGCTTCACCGGCGGCGCGTGGGTGGGGACGCGGCTTCAGCCCTGAGCGGGCGGGATCAGGTCGCGCTCGACGCGCCGCTGGGCGGCAGCGTGGAGGCGCACCACAGGGCCAGGCCGAGCGGCGTCATCGGGACCGGCGCGACCCCGGCCACCGCGAGCACGAACACGATCACCGCGAGGACGCGCAGGGCGAAGCTCATGCCGCACCTCCTGGGGTCGAGCCGGGCGCGTCGGGCGAGGCGAGACGCCGGATGCGGCTCTCCGCCTCACCGATAGGCGAGCCACCGTGCATCATGGCCCGCGCGAACTCGAGCATCGGGTAGCCGTTCCGCGCCTCGTCCTGGAATCGCCGCGCGAAGCCCCCGCTCTTGATGTCCTCGAGGACGCGGCGGAACCGCTCCGCCATCTCGTCCCGATCCATCTCGAGCGAGCGGGTGATGCCGCCGAACACCGCGGTGGGCCCGTGGTCCTCGGAGGCGCGGAAGAAGCCGTTCTCGCGGAAGGCCTGGAACACCGCCTCCATCTCGCCCGACATGTACATCTCGAGCACCAGCGCCTCGCCGGGCAGGCCCGCCTCGCGCGCGACCTCGAAGGCCATCATGATGGCCATGCCGAGCACCGCGCCCACCGTCTGCTCGACGAAGAGATCGAGGGTGGCCTCCATCTTCGCGCTCATCTGCACCGCGCCCGCGCGCAGCACGCCGAGGCCGTCGGCGAGGCCGAGCATGCGCTGCTGCCCGCGCCCGCTCGCGTCGGCCTCCACCCCCACGCACGCCCAGAAGCCGTGCCCCTCGAGATACCGCGAGCGCGCGGTGGTGCCGGCCATGCGCGGGGCCATCAGCAGCACGTCGATGCCCGCGGGCGGATGGATGAGGCCGAAGGCCAGGCTGTAGCCCGAGCCGAAGGCGATCGCGCTGCCCGGCCGGAGCACCGGCGCGATCGTCGCGTCGAAGAGGGTGGGGATGACCTCGTCGGGAAGCAGCACGTACACCACGTCGTCGGCGGCCGCGGTCGAGATCGCCACGACCTCGAAGCCCTCCGCGCGCGCCTGCTCGGCGTACTCGTCCTCGCGGTTGCCGATGCGCACCTTCGCGCCGGAGTCGCGCAGGTTGAGCGCGGCGGTGCGGCCGAGATGACCGTAGCCGAGCACCGCCACCGCCTCGCCCGCGAGTGCGCCGGGCGGCGCATCCGCCGCGCGATACACCCGGACCGGGGCCTCTCCCGGATTCGTCATTGCGTGATACTAACCCATCTCGGGGGCCTTTGCTTCGAGTAGCATTGGGACGTCATGGCCAGTCCACCGTCCACCGTGACCTGCTGCGTGGCCGGCGGTGGGCCGGCCGGCATGATGCTCGGCTTCCTCCTCGCCCGGGCCGGCGTGTCGGTGGTGGTCCTCGAGAAGCACGCCGACTTCCTCCGCGACTTCCGGGGCGACACCATCCATCCGTCGACCCTCGAGCTCATGCACGAGCTGGGCCTCCTGGAGGAATTTCTGCACGTGCCGCACCAGGAGATGCCACGCCTGATCGCCCAGTTCGGCGACACGTCGCTGCCGGTCGCCGACTTCACGCATCTGCCGACCCGTTGCAAGTTCATCGCCATGATGCCGCAGTGGGACTTCCTCGACTTCCTCGCGCGGCACGGGACCCGCTATGCGGGCTTCCGTCTCGAGATGCGCGCGGAGGCCACCGACCTCATCGAGGAAGACGGGCGGGTGGTCGGCGTGCGCGGGACGGGGGCCGACGGTCCGTTCGAAGTCCGCGCCGACCTGGTGGTAGCCGCCGACGGGCGGTCGTCGGTCCTGCGCGAGCGGGCGGGTCTTCGGGTGGAGGACCTGGGCGCGCCGATGGACGTGATGTGGTTCCGCCTCCCGCGGACGCCGCGCGATCCGGAGGCCACCATGGGACGTTTTGACGTGGGAAGAATTTTCGTGCTGCTCAATCGCGGGCAGCACTGGCAGTGCGGCTACGTGATCCCCAAGGGCGCCGCCGACGAGGTCCGCCGGCGCGGGCTCGACGCGTTCCGCGCCTCGGTGGCCACCCTGATGCCGTTCGCGGCGGACCGCGTTGGCGAGATCCGCGAGTGGGACGACGTGAAGCTCCTTACCGTGCGGGTGGATCGGCTGCGCCGGTGGTATCGGCCCGGGCTGCTCTGCATCGGCGACGCCGCCCACGCGATGTCGCCGGTCGGCGGCGTCGGCATCAACCTGGCGATCCAGGACGCGGTAGCCACCGCGAATCGGCTCTTCCGGCCGCTCGGCGACCGCCGCCTCACCACCGAGCATCTGCGGCTGGTCCAGCGGCGGCGGGAGTGGCCGACCCGGGTGACCCAGTGGCTGCAGATCCTCGTGCAGCGGCGGGTCATCACCGCGATGCTCGGGCGCCGGGAGGGCCGTCTCACCCCGCCCCGGATCCTCACGCTCCTCGCCCGCTTCGGCCCCCTAGCCCGGCTGCCCGCGCGCCTCGTGGGCGTGGGCGTCCGGGCCGAGCACATCGAGACGCCCGAGCGCGCGCCGGCGCGGACCTAACCGCGGCCCGGCGAGGCGGTCGCCGCCGCCCACGTGGGCGGATGTTAGACTGCGATCCCGTATGAGCGTCTGCCCCCGCTGTGCCCAGGCGGCCCCCGACGGCGCACGCTTCTGTCCCGCCTGCGGCGGCCGTCTCGCCGCTCCGGACCCCGGCCGCTTCGCGTCGCCCGGCGCCTACACCCCGCCCCACCTGGCCCAGCGCATCCTGGACGCCCGCGCGGCGCTCGAGGGCGAGCGCAAGCAGGTCACCGTCCTCTTCGCGTACATCCACGGGCTCATCGACGTGATGGCCGACCGCGATCCCGAGGAGATCGGGCCGCTGGTCGACCGGGTGCGCGAGCTGATGATGGAGGCGGTGCACCGCTACGAGGGCACCGTCAACCAGGTCGTGGGCGACGGGATCATGGCGCTCTTCGGGGCGCCGCTGGCCAACGAGGATCACGCGGTGCGCGCGTGCTACGCGGCGCTGCGCATGCAGGCGCAGGTGACCGCCTACGGCGACGAGGTGCACCGCTCCCTCGGGCTGCCGCTCTCGATCCGCGTCGGCCTCAACTCGGGCGAGGTGGTGGCGCGCTCGATCGGCCGCGACCTGTCGTTCACCTACACCGCGGTGGGGCAGACCGTGCACCTGGCCGCGCGGATGGAGCAGATGGCCAAGCCGGCCACCATCCTCGCCACCGACCAGACGGTGGCCCTCGTGCGCGGCCGGGTGACCGCGCGGCCGCTCGGGCCGGTGCCGGTGCGGGGGCTGCAGGTTCCGGTCGAGGTGCACGAGATCACCGGCGCGGTGCCGATCCGCTCGCGCCTCGACACCGCGGCCACCGCGCGGCCGCGCTCGCCGCTGCGCGGGCGCGAGCCCGAGCTCGCGCGGCTCGACGCCGCGCTCGACGCGATGCTGGCCGGCAGCGGCCAGGTCGTCTCGATGGTCGGCGAGGTGGGCGTCGGCAAGTCGCGCCTCGCGCTGGAGTTCGCGCGGTGCTGCCGGGCGCGGGGCTGCCTCGTGATCGAGGCGCCCGCGGTCTCCTACGGGCGGGCCGCCGGCTACCGGCCGGGGGTGGAGCTGCACCGCCGCTACTTCGAGATCGAGAGCGGCGACGACGCCGCGACCGTTCGGGCCAAGGTCGCGGCCCGCCTGCGCGATCTCGATCCCGAGCTGGAGGAGGGGGTGCCCGCCATCCTGTGGGTGCTGGGGGCGGCGCCGGACGGCGGCGCGCTCGGCGCGATGGATCCCGGCCTGCGCCGGCGCCACGTCATGCGGGTGGTCCATCGGCTGGTAGCGCACCAGGCGAGGCGGCAGCCCTTCGTGATGATCCTCGAGGACATGCAGTGGGTGGACTCGGAGACCCACGCCGCGATGGACGCGCTCGTCGAGACCCTACCGCCGTTCGCGCTGGTGGCGTGCACCTATCGCCCGGAGTACACCGACCGGTGGACCGGGCACGCCGGCTTCACCGAGCTGCGGGTCGACGCGCTCGAAGCCCCCGCCACCGATCTCCTGCTGGACACGCTCCTCGGCGCGGGCCCCGCGCTCGGCCCGCTCAAGCGGCTGGTGGCCGAGCGCGCGAACGGCAACCCGCTCTTCCTCGAGGAGTGCGTGGCGAGCCTCGTCGACACCGGCGCGCTCGAGGGCGAGCCGGGCGCATACCGGTTCACGCGCCCGACGCTCGCGCTGGAGGTGCCCCCGACGGTGCGGGCCACCATCGCCTCCCGTATCGACCGCCTGCGCTACGAGGACAAGCGACTGCTCCAGGCCGCCTCGGTGATCGGCGACGAGGTGCCGGTGCGCCTGCTCGAGGCGGTGGCCGACGTCCCGGCCGAGGAGGTGCGGCGCGGGCTCGAGCAGCTCCAGGCCGGCGGCCTCCTCGACCAGCGCGCGCTCTTCCCGGATCTGGTGTACGGCTTCCGCCACGCCCTCGTCCACGACGTGGCCTACGAGAGCCTCCTCCACGACCGCCGGCGCGGCCTGCACGCCCGCATCCTGGAGGCGATCGAGCAGTTCTACCCCGGGCGGCTGGCCGAGCAGACCGAGCGGCTCGCCCACCACGCGTTCCTGGGCGAGGTGTGGGATCGAGCGGTGGGTTATTGCCGGGAGGCGGGCACCCGCACGCTCGCGCGCATGGCGAGCTGGGAGAGCGTCTCGTTCTACGAGCGGGCGCTCAGCGCGCTCGCCCACCGGCCCGCGGACGCGGCGCTCGGCGTGGACCTGCGCGGTGACCTCCACAACGCGCTGGTCCCCCTCGGCCAGCACGCGCGCTGCGTGGCGGTGCTGCGCGAGGCCGCCGCGCTCGCCGCGAGCCTCGGCGACCGGCCGCGGCTCGCGCGCACGCTCTCGCTCGAGAGCAGCGTGCACTGGGACATGGGCGCCTCCGAGGAGGCCGCGCGGGTGGGGGAGCGCGCGCTCGCCATCGCGGACGAGACCCGGGACACCGGTCTGCAGGTGGTCGGCCACTACAACGTGGGGGCGGGGCGGCGGGCGGTCGGCGACTACCGGCAGGCCCTGGTCGGGCTGCGGCGGGTGCTCGCGGTGCTGCCCCCGGCGGCGAGCGGCGAGCGATTCGGCCTGCCCGGCATCGCGGCGGTGCTGACGCGCGCGCAGCTGGCCTGGACGCTGGCCGAGCTCGGGCAGTTCGACGAGGCGATGGAGGCGGCCGAGGAGGGGCTGCGCCTCGCCGAGGCGCGGCGCGATACCTACAGCGTCACCTACGCCCTGCTCGGGGTGGGCGGCACCCTGCTGCGCCGCGGCCACATCCGCGAGGCCCGCGGCCTGCTCGAGCGCGGTATCGCCCAGTGCGGGGACATGCCCGCGTTCTACCCGCCGTTCGCGGGCGACCTCGCGATGGTCGACGCGCTCGCCGGCCGGACCGCGGAGGCGCTCGAGCTCGCCGAGCGCGGGGTGCGGCAGGCCCAGAGCATGCAGCGCTTCGGGCGTCTCTCGCTCATCATGACCCACCTCGGCGAGGCGCGCCTGCTCGCGGGCCACCCCGCCGCCGCGGCGGCGGACGCGTGGCGTGCGCTCGAGCTGGCCCACACCCACCGGGAGCGCGGCAACGTGGTCTACGCGGAGCGGCTGCTCGGCCTGGCCGCCCGCGCCACGACGCCGCCCGACGCGGAGTCGGCGCGCACCCATCTCGCCCGCGCGCTCGACCTGGCCGGCCTACTCGGCATGCGCCCGCTCGCCGCCCGCTGCCACCTGGGGCTCGCCCGGCTCGCCCGCGACGGGGGCGACGCGGCGGGCGGGGAGAAGCACCTGATCACCGCGCGCGAGGCCTTCCAGGCGATGCGGATGACCTACTGGCTGGAGCGGTGCGACCTCGACCCGGCGGACCCCGCCGTCAGCGGATCGATCGAGATCTGACCCCGCGCCTCAGGTCTCGAGCACCCACTGCACGAGGGTGCGAAGATCGTCCACCGAGAAGGGCTTGGTCAGGACCGGGTCGCCAGTCTGGGCCAGGAACGGCACGAAGGCGTCGGCCTCCGCGTGCCCGGTGACGAAGATCACGCGCGGGAGCGCCTGCCCGTAGCGCTCGCGCAGGGCCTCGTGCAGGCCGGGCCCGTCGAGGTTCGGCATCTGCAGGTCGCTGATGATCAGGTCGTACTCGCGCTGCTCGATGCGGTAGAGCGCCTCGACCCCGTCACGCGCGGTGTCCACCTCGTGGTCGTCGAGCAGCAGGATGTGGGCGATCAGCTCGCGGAGGCTGGTCTCGTCCTCGACCACCAGGATGTTGCGAGGGCGGGTCACCGCGCGAGGACCTTTCCCACCAGCTCGAGCAGCCGGCCCGGCTTGACCGGCTTCACGAGGAGCGGGGTGCGCAGATCGGCGATGAAGCCGCCGTAGTGCGGATCGAAGGTGTGCGTGGTCAGGAACACCACCGCGGGCAGGGCCTCCCCGAAGCGCTCGGTGAGGGCGGTGAGCAGCTGCGGCCCGTCGAGGCCCGGGGTGCGCAGATCCGCGATGACGAGGTCGTAACGGCGCTGGTCCAGGATCAGCAGCGCCGACTCCGCCTCGCCCGCGCCGTCCACCTCGTGGCCCTCGAGGCTCAGCACGTCGATCAGCGACTGCCGCACCGCGGGGTCCGCGTCCACCACCAGGATCAGGCGGGTGTCCATCAGCGGCGCGAACGGCGGCAGCCGTCCTGGCGTGCCTCGTCCTCGGTGGCGTAGCAGCGATCGGTGCGGCTCTCCGCGTAGCTCGCGGTGCCGGGCGGGTAGTAGATGCAGCGCTCGCTCGAGTAGGTGCGGAAGTCGCCCTTGATGGGATGGCTGAGGGGACAGGTCCACCCGTTGCTCGGCGGCAGGCCGGGCCGGGCCTGGCCGACCCGCGGCGGCTCGGGCGCCGCCGACCGCGCCGGCGGCGCCGGCCCCGCGGTCCGCCAGATGCCGAGGCGGGCGGCGCGGGCGTCCTCCTGGCGCCGCAGCAGCATCTCCTGGTAGCGCAGGTTGGGGCCGCCGGTCACGACCTGGCCGTATCCGCGCGCCACGACCTCCGCGTTGGCCATCGCGTCGCCGACCCAGACGTAGGCGAGCAGGCGGCCCTCCGCGTCCCGCTCCTGCACGTCCAGCTCGAGCCGCACGTTCTTGGACTCGACCAGCCCACGGTTGAACCGGAGCCCCTCGTTGCCCTGGGGCTCGCCGGACTGATCGCCCTCGCCGGGCTGCGGCGCGAGCACGCCGATGTAGTGCACCCGCTCGACCTCGCCGTTGACGAAGACGTGGATGGTGTCGCCGCTCAGCACCTTCACCACCGCGGCGGGCAGGCTACGGCCGCGTCCCGGCTCCTGGGCCAGGGCGGGGGCGGTCCCCAGGACCAGCACCGCCACCACCGCGAGCCGGGCCGTCCACCCCACTACTTCCGGCCTTCGCTCAGGGCGCGCTCCAGCGCCTCGCGGCGGAGGCGCTCGGCGGCGAGCTGATCGGTCAGCGCCTTCACCTGCGACTCGAGCCGCGCGAGCTCGTCGGTCTGCTGCGCGCGCAGACCCGCCTGCTCCTGGGCGCTCTTCTGCCGCCAGACCAGGTCCGCGGCGAAGCCGCCGCCGACGAGGCCGAGCACGGTCCACACCGCGACCCGCTTGACGAGAGCTTTTCGGAGATCCATGGCGAGCCTTTCGTCGACGTCGAGGAGACCGTCAGTCCACCAGGGCGACCGCGCGGACCGGGGAGCCGTCCGCCCCGGTCACGCGGAGGGGCAGGGCGATGAACCGGCAGCGCGGGCTGCCGATCCAGTCCAGGTTCGTCAGGTACTCGATCACGGTGATGCCCCGCGGGAAGAACACGTGATGCGTGGTGCACTCCTCCCGCGAGATGCGCGTGCCCGGCGAGAAGATCGAGGTGCGGATGCAGTAGTCGGGCGGATAGTCGTAGCCCACCGCCTTGACCCCGCGCGCCACCAGCCACTCGCACGCGCCGCGCCCGGTGTAGGGAGCGTCCTTCCAGAAGCGCTCGCTCTCGACCGGGCAGCGCGCCGGCCAGTCGGTGCGCAAGAGGACGATGTCGCCGGCGCGCACGTGCCCGGCGCGCCGGTCGAGATCGGCGGCGGTCACCTCCGCGTTCTCGCCCAGGTGGCTGAGATCGACCACCGCCGCCTCGCCCATCCACTGATCGACCGGCATCGAGGCGATGTCGCGGTCGCCGGGCAGGAAGTGCACCGGCGCGTCCACGTGGGTGTAGGCGTGGCAGCTCACGGTGAGGACGGTGGACTGGAAGTTCTGCCCCGCCTCGTGGGTCGAGCGGCGCTCGCTGGTCGCGGCCCAGCGGAAGTGCGGGCCGATCGGAAAGCTGAGGTCGATGACTCGCATCGCGGTTCATGGTGTACCCGGGCTGCCGCAGCTTGTCAATGTTGAGGGAATCCCGTAGACTCGCGCAGATCCAATCCGGCCCGAGGAGGCAGTCCATGGCAAAGAAGCCCACGAGGTGGACCCGACGCGAGTTCCTGCGTGACGCCGCGCTCACCGCGGGTGCCGTCGGCGCCGCCTCGCTGCTGCCGCCCGGCCTGCCCGGCGCGGCGGGCCGCGCGCACGCCCAGGACGCCAAGCTCGGCGCCCAGCTCATCGGCAAGCTCGAGGGCCCGGAGCTGGTGCTCGACGCGGCCAAGTGGCCGAAGAAGTTCGCCGAGGCGCCCATGCTGGCGGACCTGGTGAAGCAGGGCAAGCTGCCCCCGGTCGACAAGCGCGTGCCCGACGAGCCGATGGTGGTGAAGCCGCTCCAGGGGATCGGCCGCTACGGCGGGACCTGGCGGCGTGGCTTCACCGGGCCGGGCGACGGGGAGAACGGTAACCGCATCGTCTCCACCGACAAGATCCTGTTCTGGGACTACACCGGAACCAAGATCATGCCCTGCGTCGCGAAGGAGTGGAAGCAGAGCGACGACGGCAAGTCGGTCACGATCTCGCTCCGGAAGGGCCAGAAGTGGTCGGACGGCCACCCGTTCACCGCCAACGACTTCGTCTTCTGGCACGACGAGGTCTACCTGAACAAGGATCTGATGCCGACCCCGCACCCGGACTTCATGGCCGGCACCAAGTCGGGTTCGCTGCGGAAGATCGACGACACCACCGTGATCTTCGAGTTCCAGGACCCGAACTTCCTCTTCGTGGACATCCTGGCCGGCTCCACCGCGATCGGGGGCGGGCAGGCGACCCAGTCGATGGACAAGCGCAGCATGGGCGCCTACATGCCCGCGCACTACATCAAGCAGTTCCTGCCCAAGTTCTCCTCCAAGGACGAGGTGGACCGCAAGGCCAAGGCGGCCGGGTTCGACGGCTGGGTGTCCTACATCAAGAACCGCTGGGACTGGCGCCTCAACCCGGAGCTGCCGGTGCTGACCCCGTGGAAGACGGTCAACCCGATCAACACCCCGACCTGGGTGCTGGAGCGGAACCCCTACTACATGGGGGTGGACACGCAGGGCAACCAGCTCCCGTACATCGATCGCATCAGCATGACGCTCGCCGAGAATCTCGAGGTCCTGAACCTGCGGGCGATCGCGGGCCAGTACGACCTGCAGGAGCGGCACACCGGGCTCGCCAAGCTGCCGGTCTTCCTCGAGAACCGGGCCAAGGGCGGCTACGACGTGCGGCTCGACCCCGCGCTCAACGGCTCGGACGCGACGCTCCAGACCAACCAGGCCTACGACGCCGATCCCGAGATCGCCAAGTGGCTGCACACCCGCGACTTCCGCCGCGCGCTCGCGATGGGGATCGATCGCGACCAGCTCAACGAGACGTTCTGGGTGGGTGTCGGCACCGCCGGCTCCATCGCCCCCTCCGAGACGCTGCCCTATAGCCCGGGCCCGGAGTGGCGGAAGAAGTGGTCCACCCTCGACGTCAAGGAGGCCAACGCGCTCCTCGACAAGATCGGGCTCGCCAAGAAGGACGGGGAGGGCTACCGGTTGCGCGCCGACGGCAAGGGCCGGCTGCGCCTCGAGCTGCAGACCTCGGCGGGCGCCTTCGTGCCCCACACCCAGATCGCGGAGATGATCAAGGAGCAGTGGAAGAAGATCGGCGTGCAGGCCGACGTGAAGGAGATGGAGCGGAGCCTCTTCTTCACCCGCATCGCGTCCAACGAGCACCAGATCGCGCTGTGGGCCAACGACGGCTCCGAGGTGCTCTACCTGTTCCCCCGCCACGCGCTGCCGCTCGATCCGGTGGAGGCGCTGCTCGGCACCCCGATCGCGCGCTGGTACGCGAGCAACGGCGCGCAGGGCAAGGCCCCGGGCGACCCGCAGATGGTCAAGGCCCTCGAGCTCTTCCGCTCCGCGGCGGGCAAGAAGACCCAGGAGCGGTACAAGGTCGCGCAGGACATCTGGAAGATCCTGGTCGACGAGCAGTGGAGCATCGGCACGGTGGGACTCTCGCCCGCCACCATGGGGGTGCGCATCGTGTCGAACAAGCTCGGGAACATCCCGGCGCGCCAGACCAACGCGCAGCACGCGCGCACGCCCTGCTCGTCGCACCCGGCCACGTTCTACTACAAGGCGTAGGCGCTCCGGAGCCCCGTGCTCGCGTACCTGGGGCGACGGCTCCTGCTGGCGGTGTTGACGGTG
>Ga0070697_100003121_pt1 | contig 12733 bp, 12 predicted proteins | sample KBSK1501metaG_FD_65475 | JGI IMG/M metagenome (GOLD analysis project Ga0070697, IMG submission 65475) | Corn, switchgrass and miscanthus rhizosphere microbial communities from Kellogg Biological Station, Michigan, USA - KBS K1-50-1 metaG | ecosystem: Host-associated > Plants > Roots >... | reverse complement strand
CGCGCTAAACCGTGCAATCCAGCACTCGCATCAGCTCTGTGATTTTCCTTCGCGCAAACATTTAATGGCACCCCCCTCCTGACATGATTTGTCACCGTTGAAAGTACAGATTTAGCTGGAAACTGAACAAAAATTAGCATTGCCCAATATTTTGTGATGACATTTGGACTCGTGTCGTATATATAGCATTCGCTTTTAGTTGCTGCGGACGGCTGGAGTCCATATTTAGGAAACGCCGCTTTGAAACGCCGCATCAATATGGTGAACGGATCGTTCCTTGCATTACCGATGGCGGGTTACTAAAGACCTACCAACAAAGGGGGCCTCTTCAATTTAAGAGGCGCTCACGGATGCGAGGAGGACGATATGATTTCAGAAATGGAGATACAGAAGCTAAATAACACCATGGGTACTGTCTTCCTGGATCCAGATCAGAAAAGTCCTCGCGCGCAAGACTTCGAGCAGCGGCTTTCCGACCGCATCGTGGGTCAGGAGCGCGCCGTACGCCGCATGAGCGGCCTTTACCAGATATTTCTGGCGGGCATGAATCCGCCTAACCGGCCTATTGGCACGATGCTATTTCTGGGCCCAACGGGCTCGGGAAAGACCCGTGTCATCGAAGCCGCGGCGGAGGTTTTATACGGCGATCCAAACGCAATCGTAAAGATCGATTGTGCGGAGTTTCAGCATTCCCATGAAATTGCGAAATTGATCGGCTCACCGCCGGGATATCTGGGACACCGCGAAACTTCTCCGATGCTTACCCAGGAGAATCTGGACCGCATGCATACCGACGATTTGAAGCTCTCGTTAATCCTTTTTGACGAGATTGAAAAAGCTTCGGATAGCTTGTGGCAATTGCTGCTGGGTATTCTCGATAAAGCAACCTTAACGCTGGGGGACAACCGGCGTGTCGATTTCTCGCGCTGCATGATTGTCCTGACTTCAAATCTGGGCGCCAGAGAAATGTCAGAGTTGATCTCGGGCGGAATCGGCTTCGCGCCAGGTAAAGGCGCCAAGAATCCCAACGACACCGAAGTCGACCAGAAAATCTATCGAACCGCAGTGGAATCTGCGCGCCGGAAGTTTTCACCCGAGTTCATGAACCGCATTGACAAGGTGGTAGTGTTCCGCTCGCTAAAGGAACATCACCTTCGCCAGATTCTCGATCTTGAGCTCCAGGCCGTACAGGACAGAATCATGCAGTCGGCGGGAACAAAGTTTGTTTTCCAATGCTCGGAGAATGCTAAAAACACTCTTCTGAAGGAAGGGTTGGACTTTAAATACGGTGCCCGTCACCTAAAGCGATCCGTTGAACGTTTTCTGGTCTATCCGCTTTCCAATCTGGTAGCGACCGGACAGATTGGGTTGGGAGATCTCGTCTATATCGACCTTGACGAGTACACCCACAAACTCATCTTCTCGAAGAGTTCCGGTGGGGCGTTAATTCATGACCTGCCGGTGGCGAAGGAAGAACCAGAAGTGTTGGAATCCCTTTCCGGAGGTGTTGGCTTGCCGATTCCTCAGGCGACCAAAGCGGCCAAGAAGGGCCAGAGTCGTGGAGAGAAGACCGAAAACTAAAACCTTCTTAAGCTGGGATCACGAAAGCGCCGTTCACATGAAGTGTTCGGCGCTTTCAGTTTTTTAATCCGGCTGGGAGTCCTAGCGTGAATTCGAGTTCAGGATTTTGCGAATGGCTTCCTCAGCCGCCTGAGAAAGATATGGGTCAAGCGCCGTCAATGCTTCGCGGAGAGCAGGAAGGGCTGTGGAATCACCAACGCTGCCCAGGGCAATTGCCGATTCTCTCCTGACATCGGCTTCACCCTGTTCATCCTGCAGCGCCCGAAAAAGTGCCGGCAATCCCGCCCGGCTTCCAATCTGACCAAGCGAGCGAGCCGCAGCTCGCAAAACCAATGGATCCTCTTGTTTCTTCTTCTTTTTGCTTCGTTTCGTTGGAGCCGCTCCAGACTGCGGATCCAAAACAGACGCAAGTGAAGTTACCGCTGTTTCATCTCTAATTTGCCCGAGCGCAACGGCGGCAGCACCGCGAACCGCATCCATCTTGTCATTGATAAGTCGCTCGATAAGAGCGGACACTGCCATACGACTGCGCGTTCTACCGAGGGCGTAGGCTGTCTCGCGGCGAACAAACTCATCTTTATCACTTAACAACGGGATGAGGCTCATGGCACTTTCGTCTGGAGGCAGTGACAGGATCGCATCAGCCGCTGAAACCCTAACAATCGCTGCTGAGTCCCGCAGGCCCGTAAGCGCAGCTCGCGAAGCCTCTGGGTTATGCATTGAACCCAAACGCGTCAAGGCATCGCGCCGTTCTTCAACTTCCGCTGAGCTTAACCGCACCCGTTGTTTTTCGATTTCTAACTGGAGTGGGGTCAACGACGCGGCCGACCTGTCCTGGTTAGAGCCGGGTCGGGCAACAACCCCCGCCCCTCCGTAACAAAAAATGGCCCCCACGATGAGGGTCACCAAACAATCCACCTGACGATGTTTTCGATTAATTCGCATTCTTCTTTCCTGGCTGATCTTGACCTGGCTCTTAATCGATTCGCGAAGTAACGGCATGCATCGTATCCACAATCAACACGGCAATAGGAGGGTAGACTACAAGGTCAGGAATCAACAGCGCGGTTGAAGAGACAAAAAGCATATTTGATTGAACGCCCTCTACGTGGCGGAAAAACACCGACATACCGTTCAAGAACTCCTGAGCATGCCAGCCTATGAGCAGTCCTAACGCAACGCTCAGCCCATATCCAACCAGGAGGAAGGTATAGGCGGAAAGACGAGTGTAAGGTTGCTCAGGCTTCTCATCGGCTCTCATGATGGAAGGCTGCCTGGCCTTTGGACGATAAGTGTAGTGGTTAAAGTATTCACGTAATCTCGTCGCCAGATGCCAGACTCCTATCACAAAAAGGGTGAGAATAATGGCGCCGCCAACGAAGCCTAAGGTTCCCCATAATTGCGGCCTAATCATCGCCACAAAGAACGTGGAAAGAAAAAGCGAGACGGTGGTAAACACAGCGCGTTGCCGCTCTCGGTTTTCCTGGCGATCGCGTTCGAGGACTTCATCGACAACTCGATCCCATTTAGCCTGCACTGTCAGGTTTCGCGCCCGGCGTGCGTGCGGGTTATTCGAATTGAGGATCGAGTATCCGCTGTTTACAATCGCAGTCAGTTTTTCGTCGTAGTAGGCTCGTTCCTGAGGATCGATGAGCACCCGATAAGCTTTGGTGAGTAAAGCAAATTCGCGGGCAGCGCTCTCCGATTCACGGTTGACATCAGGGTGACGCAACCTCGCAAGCTTTCGGTAGGCCGACTTAACTTCAGACTTCGACGCTGTTCGCCTAATTCCAAGAACTTTGTAGTAATCAGTCACCGCCGTTTGCTACTCCCTTAACAGCAAGGATGATGGGATTTGCGGTACTTCACCAGCAGATCGCGCAAATTATAGCACTTTCTGATCAGTCTACCGACAGTTCTAAACGAAGAAAATCCTTGGCGGGAAAAGACTCGAAAGGTTTGGGTGGCCAAAGGGGCGTTGTCAGTAATTCCTCGAAGCGGCCGTCGAGGGGGGCGAGGACAATTTTTTGTGAGTGGAGGCCGCCCCTTTGGCTATTGCTGTCCCTTTTAACAATTATGATGCCACGCCGAGCGGCTTCGAATCCCCAACAAAAAGCCGTGCGCAGCGGCCACCGGGCGCGCAAGTGTTTACCAAGGGAGACAGTCACCGTCTACTGCTGAGCACACTTCAAGGGTGATTACTCCCGTCGCGCTTGATCGTAGCGCGGCTAACGATCTTCAGCAGAGTCCGCACAGCGATGCCGGTGGGCCCCTTCGCACGATAAGGCTTGGCTTCGTCGCACCAGGCAGTGCCGGCAATATCGAGGTGTGCCCACGAAACGCCGTCAGCAAACTCTTTGAGAAATGCCGCTGCCGTAATCGTTCCGGCCTTGCGCCCACCCACGTTCTTGATATCGGCTATGTCCGACTTGATCTGCCTGGAATACTCTTTGTCCAGCGGTAGCTGCCAAAACTTTTCCCCGGCCTCTTTTCCCGCGACGATGATTTCATCAATCAGTTCCTGGTCGGTTCCGAGCACGGCGACATTGACATCACCAAGCGCAACAGAGACCGCACCCGTTAACGTCGCCATATCGACTATTCGGGTGGCGCCCAGTTTCTTTGCGTAGGCAATTGCATCGGCGAGAACGAGTCTGCCTTCCGCATCAGTATTAATCACCTCGATAGTCTTACCCGTCATCGCGCGCACCACGTCTCCGGGTTTGGTGGCTTTGCCCGAGGGGAGATTTTCCGCACAGGGGATAACCCCAAGCACCGGAATGGAGGGTTTCAACTGTCCAATTGCTCGCATTGCGCCCATGACGGTCGCACCACCGCTCATGTCGTATTTCATCAACTCCATGTTTTCCCCAGGCTTAATCGAAATACCGCCGGAATCAAATGTTATTCCTTTTCCCACAAATGCGAGCAGGCCCTCATTCTCCTCCACCGGATTTGGCGGAGTGTATTTCAACACTATTAGTTTTCCTGGTTCATCTGATCCACGCGCAACACTCAACAATGATCCCATTCCCTCCTGTTCCATGCGCGCTTCGTCGAGTACGTCGACACTCATGCCAAACTCATTCGCCACCTCGCGGGCCCGCTCTGCCATAATCGTCGGCGTCATGTAAGCTCCCGGCTCGTTTGCCAGATCCCGCGTAAAGTTCACCGCCTCTCCGACGACTCGGCCGCGCTCAACTCCTCTCTTAAGACCCGTCTCATCGGCGCCATCCATGACGACGACCAGATGTGCGATTTCCCTTTCTTCTTTATCCGAGGTTCGGTATTTATCCAGATCAAAAAGCCCGATGAAGGAACCCTCGACAGTGGCCGAGCCGATTTCTTCCGCATCTCCATCCAACCGAGGTACTACGGCAATGGACTTGGCATTCTTCCCTCGCAGCGCGCGGACAGCCGTTCCAGCCATTTGCGATACTTGAGTGGTGGTGTACTCGTCACGTTCGCCGACCCCCACCAGCAATAATCGCTGCGCCTTGATTTCACTGTTACCCACCAGATGCAGGTAAACAGTCTCACCCTCTTTGCCTTTCAATTCTTCAGAATCAATCACTGACCTGATCACGCCGCCAGTAATCTCATCAAGATCCTTAAGGAAGCCGTCGTCGGCCCTCTCATCTTTGAAAACGGCAATAGCTACAGCCTGAACATCAGTCTCTCGATACGATCCACTATTACTCTCTATTTGCATGTGTCGTGCTTATTCCCCTTTTTCTTAAAATCATCATCTGTTGCGTTCCTTAAGTTGCGCGCGGGTTTCTCTTTCAACCGTGCGCCGAAGCTCTGTTTCCCGCTTGTCGTACATCTTCTTTCCGCGGGCTATCGCGACTTCAACCTTGATCCGGCGGTTCTTCAGGTAGATGCGCGTTGCGACCAACGTCATCCCCTGCTTGACGGCCGCCTGGTCCAATTGCTCAATCTCCCGCTTGTGCAATAGCAACTTGCGCGTTCGAAGCGGCTCGTGATTTTCGCGGTTCCCATGAGAATACGGCGAAATGTGTGCATTAAACAACCACGCCTCGCCATCGCGGATGGCAACGTATCCTTCCTTGAGTTGTACCCGCCCTCCCAATACGCTCTTAACTTCAGTTCCAGTCAAGGCAATTCCAGCCTCGTATTTGTCGAGAATATGGTATTCATGAAATGCGGCCCGGTTTGAAGCAAGCGCTTTTTCTTCTTTTGCGACAGCCATTCTGCTTTTGTTTCCGAAGACTCCAATCTATCAATCGATAAGCGTCATCTTCGATTCCCTTCTTCCTTCAGAGGCCTGGTCATTAATTCGAGGGCCGCATCGCGTGCGGATTTCTTTTCATATAGCACTGCATGGACTTCGCTCGTGATGGGCATCTCTACCCCCTGACGATCCGCCAATCGCTTTACCGCAAGCGTCGTGTTTACGCCTTCGGCAATTTCGTTCATACCCGCCGCAATCTCGTGCAGGCTTCGACCCTTGCCGAGCTCGTGACCGACAAAACGGTTGCGCGAAAGTGAGCCCGTGCAGGTTAAGACAAGGTCTCCAAGGCCTGCCAGACCCATCAACGTTTCGAGCCTGGCGCCTTCGGTGATGCCTAGCCGCGTAATCTCGGCAAGTCCGCGGGTAATCAGGGCAGCAACGCTGTTTGAGCCAAAGCCGAGTCCGGCCACCATTCCCGCCGCGATTGCCATTACATTCTTGACGGAGCCGCCGAGTTCCGTTCCTACAACGTCGTCATTGGTATAGATCCGCAGGTTTTCAAAACTCAATTCCGATTGAACGATGCGGGCTGCCTCGCTGTCCTGGCTGGCGGCCACCACCGCGGTAGGATGTCCTTCACTCACTTCTTTCGCGAACGACGGTCCTGACAAACAAACAAATCGCGGTCGCGCAGAGTCCGGCACAACCTCGTCAACGACCTGCGAAATGCGTTTGCCGGTCTCAATTTCAATTCCTTTCGTCGCACTGACCACGATCATTCCTGATCGCAGACTCGGAACCATTGCAGTCAGCAATCCACGGGTCGCGTGCGACGGCGCTGCGAGGATAACCAATTCTGCGCCATCCATGACCTCCGTGATATTGCCATTGGCCCGAACGCTCGGCGGCACAGGAGTCCCGGTCAGGTAAATCGAATTCACATGATCCCGGTTAATGGAGTCAACTAGATCTGGATTCCGCGCCCAGAGTTGCACTTCATGACCGGCTCGAGCGGCTACAACCGCCAGAGCGGTTCCCCAACTACCCGCTCCGACAACGGTGACTCGTTTCACCATCCAATTCTGCTCTCAGTTCCCTTCATCAATCGTCCAATATTGGCGCGATGAGCAAAGATGATCAGCGCTGCGGCCACTGTCGCCGCAGTTATTACTGACGCGAAATAAAGACTCGGAGAAATCAGGTTTTGCAGCAAGATAAACAAAGGTATTGTTAGTGCAGCTATAATTGACCCGAGCGAAACGTAACGCGTTAGCAAAACAATCACTATAAAGATCAGACCAGCAAACGCAACCGCGCCTTGAGTCAACACCAGAAACACGCCCACGCCCGTCGCTACACCTTTGCCCCCCCGGAAGCCCAACCACACTGGAAACATGTGACCGATGATGGCAGCAATTCCGGCGCCCCAAAGGCACCAGTAGGCTTGCTGAAACGTGAGACCGCTTTTTTCAAGAATCTCCAGCGGCTCACGTGTAAATGCGTGAACCAGAGGTACATCTAAAATCCAGGCCGCCGCTACAACCGCAGCCGTACCTTTTAATGCATCCAGCACCAGGGTAACGACTCCGGCAGAAACTCCCGCGCGGCGCGAGACGTTGGTTGCTCCCGTACCTCCTGAACCCGTCTCGCGAATGTCGCCACCCTTCTTCGCCCTGACAATCAGATAACCGAACGGTATCGATCCCAGCAGGTAGCCAATGATGAGTGCTAACGCAGGTCGCAAACAATCCTCCAGAAAATCTTCTGAACCAGGATTACTGAGCTTTACAAACTGGTCGGTAGACAAGAGACTCGGAATGTCGTTACACGAAGGTATAATACTCGGTGAGCTCTAACCAAACCAAAACTCGTGATCCAAATTAGGAGAGGTCCATGAAGGCATTCCATAAGGCAATACCGGGATTGGAAGCTTGCATCGCTTTCGTCTCTGGCGGTTTATTCGGTCAGGCAATCAAAAACCTTTGTTGGCTAGCATTGGTAGCGTGTGTACTTGGCGCCGCGTTGTGGGTCCAGACAGCGGCCCAGACTCCGCAGTATCCCAACTTGCCCAGTGAAACGCCACCGAGTTTCAAGCCGACTAACGACGGGTTTGAATACGAAAGGCGCGACGTGATGATTCCGATGCGCGATGGCGTGAAGCTGCATACCGTCATCGTGGTCCCGGTCGGAGCGAAATCCGCGCCAATCCTTCTGACCCGTACGCCTTATAACGCCAGCGGACTTACCAGCCACGCCGAAAGTTCACACCTTGGACCAATCCTCGAGGGTTACGACAACGCCACCGACGTTATTGTCCAGGGCGGCTATATTCGAGTGATCCAGGATATTCGAGGCAAGCATGGCTCTGAGGGCGATTATGTGATGAACCGCCCGTTACATGGCCCGCAGAATCCAACGCCGGTTGACCACGCTACAGATACCTACGACACGATTGACTGGCTCGTAAAAAACATTCGGGAAAGCAACGGCAAGGTCGGCATCCTCGGTATTTCCTACGACGGTTTTCTACCTTTGATGGCCCTCATCAATCCACACCCGGCTCTGAAGGTTTCTGTGCCAATGAACCCGATGGTTGATGGCTGGATGGGCGACGACTGGTTCCACAATGGTGCATTTCGCCAGCAGGGCATGAGCTATATCTACGACCAGCAAGCCACGCGCGCTAACGAGATCAAGTGGTGGACCAGCCACTTTGACGACTACGACATGTTCATGGAAGCCGGGTCCGCTGGAGAACTCGGCCGGCGGCGCGGTCTTGAACAGGTCGGCTTCTGGCGCAGACTTCTCGAGCATCCGAGCTACGACGCCTACTGGCGCGATCAGGCTGTTGACAAGATTCTGGCGACGCAGCCACTCAAGGTTCCGGTGATGCTGGTCCATAGTCTTTGGGACCAGGAAGATATTTACGGCGACATTGCCGTCTACAAGGCAATCGAGCCGAAGGACACCGGCAACGACAAGGTGTTCCTGGTCATGGGCCCATGGCATCACGGTCAGGAGATCAGGGAAGGTAGCTCACTCGGCGCGATCAAATTCAATAGCGATACTGCTCTGACTTTTCGTCAGGAGATTCTACGGCCTTTTCTGGATCACTATCTCAAGGACGATGCGCCAAAAATGGATATTGCACCGGTCACTGCGTTTGAAACCGGAACGAACAAGTGGTTGCGTCTTCCATCATGGCCTGCAGGTTGCGCGCAGGGCTGTAATATGAAAGCCACGCCGCTCTATTTGAATGCCGGGTTGAAACTTGGCTTCGCTGGGCCAAAATCCGGTGACACAGAATTCGAGGAATACATCTCCGATCCTGCAAAGCCGGTCCCTTACCGCGCACGGCCCATCGATGCAACCAGTTGGTCGCGCTGGCTGGTGGACGATCAGCGTGAACAGTCAGGCCGGCCTGATGTGCTGGCGTTTGTTTCAGACACGCTGAGCGCGCCAGTCAAGATCAGTGGTGAACCGATTGCGAATCTGGTCGCATCCACAAGTGGTACCGACTCCGACTGGGTGGTAAAACTAATCGATCTCTATCCAGACGAAGTTGCGAGCCAACCGAATATGGGCGGTTATCAGTTGATGATTTCGGCTGATGTGTTCCGTGGCCGCTATCGCGAAAGTCTGGAGTTCGAAAAAGCCATCGCAGCCAACGTTCCTCTGCTCTACCGGTTCGCGTTGCCGACGGCGAATCATGTCTTCTTGCCGGGCCACCGCATCATGGTCCAAATCCAGTCAAGCTGGTTCCCTCTTTACGATCGCAATCCGCAGACTTTTGTACCGAACATCTTCTGGGCCAAGCCGGGCGATTATCGTAAGGCGGTGCAGCGCATCTACCATGCATCCGGTAACGGCAACAAACAAGCGAGCTTTATCGAGTTGCCTTTGGTGACTTCTCCTTGAGGGTAAGCCTTCAACCCGACAGTATTACGCCTGGTTCAGGCATGAAAGGAAACTGGCACTGTTTAGCAACCTACATCCGAGCGACGAGGGATAGTCGAAATCTCAGGTGGGAACTATAATCCCTTACCGGAGACTTCTCGAGGATTAATCATTATGACCAATGACGAGTTCGAAAAGAGAATGGAGTTCCTGCTCGGACAGCAGGCGCAGTTTTCAGCTGACATGCAACAGTTGGGTGACGCCCAAACACAGACTTTAGAAATCGTGGCTCGCCTTGCGAACGGAACCCTTGAAGGTTTTAAAGATGTGAACGCCAAGATCAATGCTCTAGTTGATTCGCAGATCCGAACAGACGAGAAGATCAACGCGCTTGCGGATTCTCAGAAACAAACAGCTGAGGATTTGAGAAACCTAATCGCAGTTGTGGACCGTTACTTCAGCGAGCGTGGTAATGGGAACACTCATGGAGGCTGAGGTTACACAGGCTGATAAACAAGGGATTTGGGTCTTGATCGGCGAGAAAGAGTCGTTCCTCTCCTTTGAAAACTTTCCCTGGTTCAGAAATGCTCCCGTATCAGCGATTCATAATATCGAGCTTCTGAACCCGCGCCATCTGCATTGGCCCGATCTTGATATCGATCTAGCAGTTGAATCGATCGAACACCCGGAACGGTTTCCGCTTGTCGCGAAATTAGACTCCTAAATCAACCGGCTCCTGAGCGGTTTTCATGCTCTGTAGGACCTTCGCTCTTGGGTCACTCTGCATTTCCAAACTAAGCCCCATGAGCCCAAGTATTCTCGAAACCGCGAAGAGCTTGCCGTTGCCTGAGCGAATCAAACTGGCACAAGCGCTTTGGGAGAGCATCATCCAAGGAAGGTTACGAACCGGGGCTTACAACCCCCAGACGAAGGAATTAGATCGTCGACTAGAGGCGCACGAGAAGAATCCTGATGAGGTTGTCGCGTGGGAGACGGTCAAGGCTGATCTTGAATCCAAGTATGGGAAGAGCTGATGCCGCTTCCGTTTCTCTTTCGTCCTCATATTCAGCTCCCCCGAAACAAGAGGTAATAAACATGCAATTCGGGTTCGTTAGATTGGTTCATGTGTTTGCGGTTTTCGTCTGTCTCAGTTGCAGCGTGTCGCTGAACATCCAGGCTCAACAACCTGCGCCTGACAAGAACGCAGGTTCGATTTCCGGGCGCATCACCGTAGATGGAAAACCGAAAGCGGGTTTGATGGTAGAACTGCTATCGACCGATACAAATGGCAGACGACGTGTAATTACGAAAGCAGCGACGAACAAGACCGGCAGGTATCTGTTCACCGGTATTGCCCCTGGAACCTATGATGTTTCGCCTTCCGCTCCAACGCTGGTCGTTCCAAATGAAGGTAAATCAGGTCAATCCGGCAAAACGATAGCGATTGAAACGGGCGAACGGATAAAAGGAATAGACTTTGACCTGGTGACCATGGGCAGCATTCGAGGGCGGGTCCGTAATGCTAGTGGAGAGCCGGTAAAAGGGCAGGTAGTGGTATTGCTGCTTCGAGGCGAAGGGGACTACTCACGTTCCTTTTCCTCTAATGCAGAAGGTGACCATATTACTAATGACGAGGGTAATTATCGTATTTCGGGTGTGCCTCCGGGCCGCTACGTCGTAAAGGTGGGGACAGACTATGGCGTGGCCGCCGATGGGCGGAGCCCCAAAGGTACCATTTATTACCCAGAGACTTTTCATCCTGATACTGATGACCCATCAAAGGCAACAATTGTTGAGATCGCTACGGGCCACGAAACCGCTGACGTTGACATTACTGTTGGGAGTCCCCTGAAGCTTTACGAGATCGTGGGCCAAACTATCGTGGTCGAGACGGGTGCTCCGGTTCCTAATGTGGGCCTGGAAATAATCACGAGCAAAAATGGAAGGGGTTCCACTCATTCGAGCGGCGATTGGGCCAGCAACTCCAATGGAGAATTCAGAATTAAGAACGCATTGCCAGGGCGGTATGTGGTTGCTCCCGAAAATAATCGAGCGAGCAATACGTATGGAGACTCAATCTCCTTCGATGTCAGAGACGCAGATGTCACTGGCTTGAAGATACCCATGCATTCCGCCTCGACCTTAACAGGTATGGTCTTAGTCGAGGGAGATGTCAGCCCTCCTATGACGGATATCTTGTCCAAGCTGATGGTCAGCGCCCGCACTTCGTCTGATAACCTCATGAGTTCAACAATGAGCTCACGCATCGGCCCGGACGGCGGGTTTCGTATTACTGGAATTCGTCCCGGGAAGGTAAATCTGTCCTTTTACATGGAACGTGGGGGTCCCGAAGGCATCAGACTCGTACGAATTGAGCGCAACGGCGTTGACGCGCGAAACGGAATAGATGTCGGGGTTGGTGAAGACGTCACTGGACTCAGACTGGTAGTGGCCGCCGGCAGCAGCGTTTTGAAGGGCGAGGTAAAGGTTGAAGGAGGACCGCTCGAGGGCGTGATTCTGTATGTGCTGTACCGATCAACAAGCGGTAACCCACATAGTTTCTTTCAAGCGGACCTCGATACGCGCGGGCATTTTGTAATCAAAGATTTAATACCTGGCGAATATGAACTAATGATTGGGCCAATGAGTGTGTTGGTGTCTGGGGACAAGGGCGGCCGCACGATGAATCGAATGCCGACTGTAAAACAGAATGTCGTAGTTGGACAGGGAGTAGATGCAGAGGTCACCCTGGTTCTCAGTCTCAAACCCGAAGTACCCGCGCCACCTCAGCCGTAAATAGCGGAGATCAAATCAGCCGTCTTCTAAGTAGATCCAGCGCGGCTTGTGAGGCACGCCAGCGAATGAGTTGCCGATCACCGGGAATTTGCAGCTTCCTACTCTTTGTCTGCATTTCATCAGCGAGCGCGATGTAAACAAGCCCCACTGGCTTCTCTTCACTGCCTCCGCCTGGTCCGGCAATTCCGGTCACAGATAAACCAAAATCAGTGCGCGCTCGTTTACGAATTCCTTCCGCCATGGCTTCGGCCACCGGCGCGCTTA
>Ga0070697_100003120_pt1 | contig 12734 bp, 10 predicted proteins | sample KBSK1501metaG_FD_65475 | JGI IMG/M metagenome (GOLD analysis project Ga0070697, IMG submission 65475) | Corn, switchgrass and miscanthus rhizosphere microbial communities from Kellogg Biological Station, Michigan, USA - KBS K1-50-1 metaG | ecosystem: Host-associated > Plants > Roots >... | reverse complement strand
TTGCCTGCCTACTGTTTACGTCAGTGTAAAATACGTCCCCCTCATTTATCTGCCGACCAATAATTGGCCCTTTTATCGACACGGCTATCTGCATGCCGGCAGATGCTTCTTCGATAGCTTTTCCGCTGTCCTGTATCTGGTGCACAGCGCCAATCTTCTTGCCGTCTCCATTGACGACCTGCACCTTCTGCTTCAGCCTGCCGACCTGGATCTCCGCGCCAAAGACGGCAGGGTCATTGCGTCTGAAAACAAACCCTTTGAGGAACTGGAACTTGCATATGGGCGGTAGCTCGTTGAACAGTATTGACTCCTCGTGCTCCCGCTGGTACGCAACCCAGTCCGTGTAGCTACGAACAAGGTTGTAGATTATCTGCTCGTTGAAAATCTTGACATCGCGCTCTTGTGCCTCTTTTTGCGCGTCATCGAGCACCCTAACGCTAAAGCCTAGAACAACCCCAGCGTACCTGTCTTTTTCCTTCACAGCCGCCGCCTCAACAACGTCACGCCTTGTTATGTTCCCAATGTCTGCCATCCTCACAGCCACGTTTGCATCTTTCAACAGCTCCGTTATTGCCTCAAGCGATCCTATCGTATCGCATTTAAGGACAATGCCTGTCGTTTCAGTGTTGCTCACTATGGCATTCTTGACCTCCGATTCAACAAGCGCCTTTAGGTGTTCAAGTTCTTTCTCACCTTTTTTCTGGTCATAAACATAAAGCGGGCTGCCCGCGAGCACTCCTTCAAGGTCAGGCGACGTGATTTTCAATCCCGCAGCTGCGATGACTTCGGTAACTGGTTTGAACTTGTCGCGGGGATCGCGCATTTCATCAAGCGGCTTTGGAAGCAGCAATGCCTTTATTTTTGTGGCGAATGCGCCGTCGCGCTTACCTACAACGACGATGTCGCCGTGCCGCAATGTGCCATCAAGGAGTATGATGTTTGCAGACGGGCCAAGGCCAGTTTCCTCGCTGAACTCCAGCACAATGCCCTTCGCGGGCCCTTCATGCCGCTCAAGCTTCTTTGACATGTACTGCTGTGTCAATCCGACCAGCACGGCTAGTAGTTCTGGTATTCCAACGCCTGACCTTGCACTGACAGGCACTATGGCGACCTCTTTTGTGAAATCCTTGACGCGCCAGAACGCTTCGGAGGGGAACCCAAGCCTTGAGAGGGTTCCGACGACGGTGTATGCCTTTTCGTCGAGCAGGGACTGTACGCTGGCTTCCTGTTTTTCCACTTCTTGTGAAACGAATTTGCCAGAGGCTCGCCAGCCGGATACCATGTCAATTTTGTTAAGCGCGACCACAAATGGCACCTTGCGCTTTTTCAAAATTTCTATGCTTTCAATCGTTTGGGCCTCAAAGCCCTTGTTCACGTCCACAACAACAATTGCAATGTCAGCAGCTGATCCGCCACGTGCGCGCAGGTTGGCGAAAACCTCGTGGCCCGGTGTATCAATCACGAGCAGCCCCGGTATTGGGGTTTCAGACTTGGCTATCTTAGTATACAGCGGCCCGGTTATCTCCTTGATGGTTTCAACAGGAAAATAGCTGGCGCCGATGTGCTGTGTAATTCCTCCGACTTCGCGGGCCTGAACCGCGGTGCCACGAATCTTGTCCAGTAGGGATGTCTTACCCGAGTCTACGTGACCTAAAACAACTACGACTGGTTGACGGAGTTCCACGTGTCAACCGAAAATGACTCGCGACTCTTTTATGAAGCTTTCAGCAGAATCTGAAGCGTGGATAATGTTATCAGTAAACCCAAGGCCAAAGTCGCCCCTTATGGTCCCCGGGGCAGCCTCAAACGACTTGGTTGCCCCTATCATGAGCCTCACCGTATTGATCGCATTTTTCCCCTCCAGAATGCATGCTACGACCATGCCTGAGCTGATGAACGAAACGAGCTCGCCAAAGAACGGCTTGTCCCTGTGCACGGAATAAAATTCCCGAGCTTTTTCCTTAGTGAAATTGAACGACTTTAGGTCCTTTATCTCGAAGCCCTTTTCTTCAAATCTTGCTAATATCTTGCCTGTCATGCGGCGCTTGAATCCATCCGGCTTTACCACAATAAGGGTCTGCTCGACTACCATCTTTCATCTACTGCTTTTTCACGCGCAGTCCGCCCTTTGCATAGCGGGCTGTCCACTTTAGCTTTCTCGGGTCGCGGCGAAGGACGCGCAGGTTTTTCTTGCACTTGCTCGAGCACGTCCATTGAACCTGGCCATCGTTTCGTACAAGCATGATTCCATGGCCGGTGGTGATGTGCTTACCGCAGAAGGAGCAGTTGCGTAACGATGTCGCTGCCTTGCTCATGATATCACCTTATCTTGCGTGCCTCTCGCTCAGTTTCCCGCAGCATTAGAACGTCGTTCATCCTGACAGATCCCTTGACATTCCTTGTGAGGATGCGGCCCCTGTCTTTGCCTTCGAGGACTTTAACGCGGACCTGTATGACTTCGCCTGCGATGCCTGTCCTACCAACGATCTGAATGACCTCAGCAGGAACGACCTTTTCTTCGGCTGCCTTGCTCATGTGTCAGGCCCCCGTCTACTCTTTCTTGGCCGCGCCCTTCAGGTTGCCGATCGAAGTGACGACCTGCTCAACTATGTGCTGGGCCTCCCCAGCGTCAATAATCGTAGCAGCTGCAGAACCAACGTCGATTCCAAGCGACGCGCCCAACTGCTGCTTGCTTGGGACAAAGATGAACGGAGCGTTCCTTTCTTCACAGAGGATCGGCAGGTGCGCCACAACCTCTGGCGGCTCGACGTCCTCGGCAATTACGACAAGCTTTGACATACCACGTTCAACCGCCTTTGTGGTTTCGTTGGTGCCTTTGCGGACCTTTCCGCTCTGCTTTGCTACACGCACTGCTTCGTAAACTGCGCTTACTAGATCCTTAGAAGCTTCAAACTTGACATAGTATGGCTTACTCATTTTTGGTATCACCCATTGGGATCATCTTTCTTCTGTAGGATAGCAAGCGTATTAAAAACGTTGTCCACGGTTAGATCTTGGATTGGATCAGCCTGCGGTACTCGTCCACTTTAGAGTCCAGCAGCGACTTGTCGGTCGATTCCCCGTACATCCTGATCAAGGGCTCGGTCCCGCTCGGTCTTACCATTATCCAGGTATCTTCGTCTATCCAAATCTTTGCCCCATCCAACGTTTCGACCTTTTTCGGGCTTCCGTGTTCTATGCACGACCTGACAATATTGTCAACCACTCTTCTTGAAGAGCATGCAAACTTGCTCTTGTATTGGTAAGTCTTGGGCAGCTCTGCAATGCGCTGCGAAAACGATTTGCTGGACGAAGCGAGCATATCAAGCGCTAGTGCTGTAGCCATCATACCATCCCTTACCTCGTTCAGCGCACCGTACATGAAACCGCCGTTTTCTTCAAGCCCGATCGCGCACTTGCGTCTTACCATTTCCCTTGATACTTCGACGCTTCCCACCTTCGTGTGGATTATTTTCGAGCCAGCCTGCTCTGCAACTTTGGAAAGTACCATTGAAGTGTTGACAGGGCAAACGACTTCTGACCCTTTGTGCTTGCCTGCAAGCAGGTGCCTGACCAAGAGCGCACCTGTCTTGTCGCCCATATAGATCGCCCCAGCGTCGTCGCAAAAGATGCTCCGATCGCCGTCTCCGTCGTACGCAACGCCAAAGCTGGCCTTTGCAGACCTGACAGTCTCTGCAAGCACGTCGAGGTTTTCCGGAGTTGGCTCTGATCCGCGTGCTGGAAATTCGCCGTCCATATTGCCGTTTATCACGATCACCTTGCAGCCCAGCTTTTTGCAGATGAGCGGCGCGACGATCGCCTGCACACCATTGCCTGTGTCCATCGCTACTGTGAATTTGCGTTGACTTATCCTGTGAGAGTCGACAAGCGCAAGAGCTGCTTCAATGTACCTGCTTACGATATTGTCGTCGACGGAATCGCGGCCAGTGCCATTTATTTTCGCAAATCTCTTTGAATAATAGATGTCTTCAACCTTCAACTCGTCTTTCCGTGAAATCTCGACACCGTCAGATGCGGTGGGCTTGATCCCGTTGTATTGAGGCGGGTTGTGAGACGCGGTTATCATGATGCCTCCGCTATATCCAAGGCGTTTTGCTGCGTACTGCAAGCACGGGGTAGGCACAAGCCCAGCATTTGCGGAGTCGAGCCCGGCTGAGTTGAGGGTAGCTCTGATGAGCCTCGACAGGACAGGGCTGGACTTGCGGCCGTCGTACCCGACAATTATAGGGCCCTTGTCAAAATAGGTGCCTAGTGCATAGGAGAGGTCTATGACAATGTCATGAGTGAGTTCTTGGCCGTAAACTCCGCGCACCCCGTTTGTTCCAAAGAGCCGCGGCCTGGCGTTTGCTTGCATCTCTTTTTTCAATCCCTGTCAACCTATAAATAGATAAATTTGGCTGCCGGCTCTTGCAGGTTGGGCGGGGGTTGCCAAGCCCGGTCAACGGCGCAGGTCTCTTTCTTTTGCAATAAAGGAAGGGTGCGAAGCTTAGAACGAGCCGGACTGGTTCCTACAACCCTGTTCCTTAGGGATTCGTGGGTTCAAATCCCACCCCCCGCACTATTTTTCTAGATCTTGTGGAGTTAGAACCAAATTCTGATCACGATTGTGCTAGGAGACTATTGTTGTCTAACAACCAGACTTCTCGGTGTTCTGCGTTCCCCATTCCATCGAGTTGCTGTAGCGACCATCAAAAATATTCATCCAATTTGAGATGAGAATTATTCTGGGACGGTCTGGAGCTCATCGTACATTCTGTTGGTGATTATCGTCGACCCGGAACCAAAGACTTCCCTAAGGGCATTCTCGTTGGTAATCGAGCATTGTCCTTCGTCAAAGGATATGCCGAAATGTGTTGCAATGTAGAGCATGAGGTTTTGTTAGGAAGAGTCCCCAAAACGCTGTGCCCGCTCGAGCGAGCTTTTGGGCCTGTTATAATTGTACCCGTTTTTGGGCATCATTTGATATCCTCACTATGGAACCTTCTAATATAAGGGATTATCGATTTTTGGGAATTTGATTATATAAGAACTGATAAAGGGCACTATCAAGAGCCCCCCTTGCTTTTAAGATCGAGAGCCATTTTGACGAATTGTCTATGCATCCGGGAGTCGCCGGATAGCTCGGGGTGGAACGAAGTCCCAATGATGTTCTTTTGCTTCACTGCCACTACCTTGTTGTTGAGTTTCGCGATTACCTCGACGTCCTTGCCAACCTCGCTTACCGCCGGGGCCCTGATGAAGACTCCCCTAAATGCTTCTTTGCCAAGTATTCCTATATCGAGGTCAGCCTCGAACGAGTCGCCCTGCCTTCCAAAAGCGTTGCGCTCGATCACAATGTCAAGGTTGCCTATCAGTTTTTGTTTCGTGTCGCCGATAACCCTGTCAAACACCCTGCGGGAAAGCATTATCATGCCAGCACATGTGCCAAGCACCGGCATGCCTTCTGAAATGCGCTTCTTCATGAGCGGCAATGATCGTTGTATGGCTGCGAGCGTGCTCTGAACGGTGCTTTCGCCTCCAGGCAAAATGAGACCGTCTACCTTTTCCACGTCTTCCGGGTAGCGCACAAGCTCGATGTTCCCCTCTACTTGCAGCTCTTGAAGTGCATGTTTTGTTGCCGCAATATTTTCTTCAATATCGCCCTGAAAACCCAACACGCCGATTATCACAGATTTCTTCCTGCTGCTCAAGCGTGCTGGCCCCTTTCCTGCATGCGAAGCTCTAGGTTCTTGGTGTCCATTCCTAGCATAGACTTCTTTTCATCAACCATCTTTTGCGCCTCCATTACAATCTTGGCATCGTCGTAGAAGGTTGTTGCAAGCACCACCGCCCTAGCCCTCTGGGCCTGGTCATCTGACTTGAAGATGCCAGAACCTACAAAAATACCGTCGCAGCCAAGGTTCATGAGCAGCGCCGCGTCGGCCGGCGTGGTAATGCCCCCAGCCGCAAAATTGACGACGGGCAGCCTTCCAATTCGCGCTGTTTCTTCTACAATTGCGTACGACACCTTCAATTCGCGCGCAGCCTTCATCAGCTCCTGCTTGTCGCTGTCCTGGTAATGCGATCGCAACTTGCGTATCTCATTGTTGACCATCCGTATGTGAGTGACTGCCTCTGCAACGTTGCCGGTCCCCGGCTCACCCTTCGTCCTTATCATGGCGCAGCCTTCTTCGATCCTGCGCAATGCCTCGCCCAGGTTCCTGCCGCCATTGACAAATGGTGTCGTAAAATCCCACTTCCAGATGTGGCGCTCCTCGTCTGTAGGCGTCAACACTTCGCTTTCATCAATCATGTCAACGCCCGTTACTTCAAGCACCTTTGCTTCGTCAATGTGCCCAATCCTGCACTTCGCCATTATCGGGATGGTAACAGCATCCATTATCTCCTGGATTACCTTGATGCTCGCGGTCCTTGCAACGCCGCCCGCCTTTCTGACATCATATGGCAGTTTGTCAAGGACCATGACTGCCACTGCGCCGGCCTCTTCGGCAATGATCGCCTGCTCGACATTTGTCACGTCCATTACCACACCGTGCTTGCACATGTGGGCAAAGCCTCGTTTCAATAGAGTGGTCCCGTGAACCATGCGCGTATTCTCAACAATTTCCACCTTGATGCCCTTAGGTTTAGACTCGGTGGCAACGAGGGATATCGTCATTATATACAACTCATTCACTCAAATGCTCTATATATTTTCTGTCAGATGTGCCTTTCAATAACCGCGTCCAATTGCGTTCCAATGTTCCTTACTATGGAGGGAACCGAGACTTCGGAGGCTTGTAGGTTGACCCAAGTAATAGTCTTGAAATTACCGCCGGACTCTAGCTTGAGCGTGTACTTTGTCACGTTGGCAAGGCCATCTTTTTGCGGGTAGTCCGTCGCCCCCACCTGCATAAAGCCTGTTGTAAGTATCAGGCCCTTCAGGCCGTTCATTTCTTCGTTGCTTATTGTGAACCTCTTTTCGTCTGGCAAGCCAGTCAAATTTCGATAAACAGCATAACGATCGTTCTTAATTACCAAGTCTTCGGTGCTTGCTGCGATGAGCCGGGTGTCTTCTATTCTGGTAAGGTTTTGCCTGCTGTATTCGATGTTTAGATCTTGTTGTTCAGTCGGCTGGCTGCCAATACCGGGCATGGCTACAAGCGCAACCATCGCGGCAATGATGGCTACAATAGCTATCAGGAACTTGTTGACCATTAAGATCTCTGGTGCGCAGACCTGATGTAGTTCAGCAACCCTCCGGCCACCAGTACTTGTCTCTGTCTTTGCGTCAGGTCAACCTTGAGAGTTAGCTTGTGATTGCCTGTCACAGCCTCCATAGTGTTGTTTCCATGTTTCAGGCTACCAACCACATTTTCTATCGTTAGCGGTGTGCCCTGGGCAAGCAGGTCAAAGTCGGAGGCGTTCTGGAAATCGAACGGGATTATGCCAAAGTTGATGAGGTTTGCCCTGTGGATTCTAGCAAACGATCTTGCAATCACTCCTTTTACGCCGAGGTACATCGGCGCGAGCGCTGCGTGCTCTCTGCTCGAGCCTTGGCCATAGTTCTCGCCTCCAACTATAAAGCCGCCGTGCTTTTCCTTTGCCCTTTTCGCGAAGTCAGGGTCAAGCCAGTAAAAGACATACTCGCTTATAGCCGGCACGTTGCTTCTAAGAGGCAGTATCTTGGCTCCTGCCGGCATGATTGCGTCTGTGCTGATGTTGTCGCCAACTCTTATCAACACTTCGCCCTGAAGTACCTCTTCCATCGCTTGGCGCAGCGGGAGCGGTCGTATGTTTGGTCCCCTAGAAATTTCCAAATTGTCCGCGTATTGCGAAGGAGCCGGCGGCACGATACCAGAGTCATCAACTACAAACTTGTCAGGCCACGGGATGTTTGGATACTCTCCGAGGTCCCGGGGATCGGTTATCTTGCCTGTGACGGCGCAGGCCACGCATACTTCGGGCGATGTTAGGTAGACTTTGTCGTCCTTTGTGCCGCTCCTACCAGGCCAGTTGCGATTGAATGATCTTATTGAAACCCAATCTGTGCCTGGAGCCGAACCCATGCCAATGCACCCCTGGCAGCCACTCTCTAGCAGGCGCGCGCCTGACGCAATAATGTTGTATATCGATCCATCACGAGCCACAGTCTCAAGCACCTGTTTTGAGCCGGGATTGATAGCCATCGTGACATTTGGGTGCACTTTCTTGCCTCTGAGAACGTGTGCCACTGTCATCATTTCAACATAGCTGGAGTTTGTGCACGAGCCGATGAGCACCTGATGGACGTCCTGGCCCTGCACGTCGCGCACCTTGTGCACCGCGTCAGGCGAGCCGGGTAGTGCGATCATGGGCTCAAGCTCGCTCAGATTGATCTCCATGTTTTCGTCGTACTCGCGCCCGGGGTCTGCGGCAATACGTCTGTAGTCTTGCGGCCTGCCCTGGCGCGCCATATAATCCTGCGTGATTTCGTCAGACTCGAACAGCGACGTCGTAGCACCAAGCTCGGCTCCCATGTTACATATCGTGCCCCTCTGTGGCACGCCAAGGCTCTTGATGCCCTCTCCATAGTATTCAAAGATCTTGCCAACTCCTCCCTTGACTGTCAGCATGCGCAGCATTTCGAGTATCACGTCCTTGGCAGTGACCCATGGTCTGAGCCTGCCTTTCAGCCTCACACCCACGATTTTTGGCATCTTGGTGTAGAATGGCGCGCCGGCCATAGCTACTGCAACATCCAGGCCGCCGACGCCTATTGCCATCATGCCCGCGCCACCTGCAGTCGGCGTGTGGCTGTCAGAGCCTATCAGCAATTTGCCCGGAATCGAAAAGCGTTCAAGGTTCACTTGATGACAGATGCCGTTACCTGGTTTGCTGTAATGTATGCCGTACTTTGCGGCAAAAGTTTGCAGAAACCTGTGATCGTCGCCATTTTCAAACCCTGTTTGCAAAATATTGTGGTCTACATAGATGGCGGCGTGCTCTGCCTTGACACGTGGCATGCCCATAGCCTCAAACTGTAGGCATGCCATAGTGCCTGTTGCGTCCTGCATGAGCACGCGGTCTACCTTGAGTCCTATCTCCTGACCCGGTTCCATCTTGCCGTCCGCCAAGTGATCTGATATTATCTTCTGAGCGAGATTTAGTGAAGCCATTGCCTGAGGATTCTAGCAAAGATTGGATATTTAATACCTTATTCTGCCGAGCTATCAGCTATAGTCAGCTGCTTGATCTCCTGAATCAACTCTGCCGCAGCGAGGAGTCAGTCACGGTCAGGCAAATAAATAAAAGTATAATTAGTTTGTCGGCGTGGACATCTACGAGAATGGCAGGCACGACGACCGAAGAAGCGACTTGCGAGAACTGTGGTAACCCCATTGATGCCTGCATGTGCGTCTGCCCATACTGTGGCCAGAAGGACTCGTGCGAATGCTGCCTCTACGACGCGGCAACGGGTGGCTAGTTCTAAAGCAATAAAAGAAGGACAAACGAAGGAACCACATTGGAAAAAACAACCACAAACTCCCTGAGCTGGGTAATAGGTGGGGCTCAGGGAAGCGGCGTCGATTCAGCCGCAAATATATTTTCGCGTGCTTGCGCCGCCGGAGGGCTCAACGTATTTGGGAAGAGGGAATACTACTCCAACATCAAGGGCGAGCACAGCTACTTTACAGTGAGGGTGAGCGATAGGCCTGTGCATGCGCATGTGAATGAAATAAACACGCTTGTCTCTTTTGACGCTGAAACTGTGTTCCGCCACTTTGAGGATGTGACTGCGGACGGCGCGATAATATACGACACTGACGTCGTCAAAACTTCGCTTGATGAAACACCGACAGTCGACGACTATGCGTCCGCGCGCATCAAGAAGACACTACAAAAGGCTGGCCTTGGGTTCACCGTTCAAGACGCACTAGAACACGCAAAAAGGCGTGGTGTGATGCTGTTTCCAATGCCTTTCTTCCAGCTCCTCCAAGAGTTTGCACAAAAGGCCAATGACCCTGCACTCAGCAAGCTGACAAGGATGGTCAACGTCATGGCACTGTCTGCCTCGATGGCAATAATGGGTTTTGATAGCGGAGTACTTGCTAGGGCGATTCAATTTATCTTTCGCGCAAAGAAAAAGGTCGCAGACCTTAACGTCAGTGCATCGGCCCACGTATACAACTATGCCAAGGCGAAATTTGCTGGAAGCAACTTCGCATACCAGCTGAAAACAAGACCCATCGGAGCGAACATGATAATAGTGCAGGGAAACCAATCATCAGCCCTTGGCAAGATGGTAGCCGGTTGCCGGTTCCAGACATACTACCCTATAACGCCGGCGTCGGATGACAGCGAATTCCTCGAGGCAAACGAAATACTGGACCTCAACGACTCAGGCAAGAAGGGATCGACCGTTGTTGTTCAAACCGAGGACGAGATCGCCGCAATCGCCATGGCAATTGGGAGTGCACTGACAGGCGCCCGCTCTGCCACGGCAACTTCCGGCCCGGGTTTTTCTTTGATGGCAGAGGCGCTTGGCTGGGCCGGCATCAACGAAGTTCCCGTAGTCATCTCGCTATATCAGAGGGCGGGGCCCTCAACAGGGCTTCCCACACGGCACGAGCAGGGAGACCTCAACTTTGCGATAAACGCTGGTCACGGCGAGTTCCCGAGGATAGTGCTTGCGTCCGGCGACATTGAGGAGAGTTTTTACGACACGATAAAGGTTTTCAACCTTGCAGACCGCTACCAGATGCCTGTCATCCACCTGCTAGACAAGGCTATAGCAAATAGCGTAACCACATGCAAGAATTTCGACGTCAGCAAAATAAGCATACATAGGGGCTCGATGGTAAAGCAGATAACAGACAAGGACAAGGGGGCGGCAGGTAACTTCCTCCGCTTCAAGTTGTCAGACGACCCGATAAGCCCGAGGGTTGTGCTTGGTACAAAGGACGCTATCTTTTGGAACACAGGAGACGAACACACCGAAGAGGGCCACATTAGCGAAGACCCCGAGCTAAGGGTGCAGATGATGGACAAAAGGATGGACAAGCTGCAAGTCGCACTCAGAGAGATCCCGGACGAAGACAAAGCGGTGGCGTACGGCAGCGGTGATGTTGCAATTATCAGCTGGGGGTCAACCAAAGGCGCGATACTTGATATGATGGAAAAGCTGGAAGCCGAAGGAACCAAAGTCAAATTCATCCAGATCAGGCTCATGAGTCCGTTCCCATCAGAGCTAGTCAACTCGATGCTGAAAGGCGTAAAAACAGTGGTAGATATTGAGATGAACTATACCGGCCAGCTGGGTTCGCTTATACGCCAGCATGTAGGGCGCGAAGTTGACTTCAAGATTGTAAAGTACAACGGCAGGCCAATGTCGCTCGATGAGGTTTATAATGCCGTAAAGAGAATAATGGGTGGAGATGCCCCAAAGAGGCAGGTGTTGAAAAGTGGCGCTTAAGCTATCAGACTACAAGACGGAAGTACACAACGACTGGTGTCCGGGCTGTGGAGACTTTGGTATACTGAACGCCATACAGATGGCGTTGGCAGACATGCAAGTACCTCCATACAAGGTAACAATATTTTCCGGTATTGGCTGCTCCGGCAAGACTCCGCACTTTATCAAGACGTATGGCATTCATACGCTGCACGGCAGAGTGCTACCATTTGCGCAAGGTGCAAAACTTGCAAACCCTGACCTTGAGGTAATAGCTGTTGGCGGCGACGGGGACGGCCTTGGCATCGGCGCAGGCCACTTTGTAAGCGCGGGACGCAGAAACGTCGACATGGTCTATATCATATTCAACAATGGAGTCTACGGCCTTACGAAAGGGCAGGCGGCGCCCACGCTGAAACTGGGCATGAAGACGAAATCATTGCCCCAGCCAAACGTCAACAATTCTGTCAACCCTATAGCTCTTGCGCTTGTCGCCGGCTTCACTTTCCTTGCGCGGGGCTATTCGTACGACGTCAGGCACCTGAAAGACCTAATTATGAAGGCGGTCACCCACAAAGGACTTGCTTTCATTGATGTGCTTCAGCCGTGTCCAACATACAACGACATCAACACTAAAGAATGGTTCCAGGGGCTTGACAATATTGACCCAGAGACAAACAGGACCATGCCAAGGATGTACAAGCTGGAAGAGACAGGCTACGACGGCGTGGTGCACGATCCCAACGAGATTAACCAAAAAATGGCTCAAGTGATTGAAAAATCAAATGAATGGGGCGACAAGATCCCGATCGGGATATTCTACCAGAACGAGCATGTGCCAACATATCAGGAGCGGATCACTGCAAGGATCCCTGACTATATGGAAAATGCACCGGCGGCCCAGCAGATAGCGGACAAGAATGGTAAGACCATTACAAACATTGATAGGCTACTTTCAGATCTCCAAGTAGACAAATAAAAGGAAATTACATGGACACGAGTCCACTGTAGTTTATTTCTCCTGCGTGGTTGATTCTCCTGGGCGCGCCTGCTGGTCGTGCTGCGTGCATTGGTGTGTGCTATGCGTCATGCTGCTCGTGTTGCACTTGAACGGAGCTGTTGTTAGCTGACGACATGCAAAGGCTATCTCGACATTTTATTTGGGAGGCTAGGCAAATTCTTACATAATATTATTGAGCGGGCCCGGAGGGCTTCGATCCCACGGCCTGCGGTTCCGAAGACCGCCGCGATATCCTGACTACGCTACGGGCCCCAAGCAGTCAATAAATGAAGTCCTATA
>Ga0070697_100003119_pt1 | contig 12738 bp, 11 predicted proteins | sample KBSK1501metaG_FD_65475 | JGI IMG/M metagenome (GOLD analysis project Ga0070697, IMG submission 65475) | Corn, switchgrass and miscanthus rhizosphere microbial communities from Kellogg Biological Station, Michigan, USA - KBS K1-50-1 metaG | ecosystem: Host-associated > Plants > Roots >... | reverse complement strand
CGGCCCGGCCAGCCGCGCCAGCAGCCGGTCCGGGTCGACGGCCCGCAGCGTGCGGAACACGTAGTAGGTGCCGGCCACCGGGCGGCCCGGCTCGATCCCGGCGTGCCGGTCCACGAACAGGCTCGCGAGCGCACGCAGCATGACCTCGTTACCGTCGCGCAGGGCGGTCAGCAGCAGCTCGGTCAGGGCAGCGGCGTCGAGGGAGCCGAGGCCGCCACCGCCCCCGTGGCCGTTCTGGCCGCTCGGCCCGCCTTGACCGCCCTGGCCGTCCTGGTCTGGCGCGGCCTGGGAGTTCTCCTGGGCTGACGCAGCCTGAGCAGGCTGGGCGGTGAAGTACAAGTCGAAGACGGCGTCGAAGGCGAGCTCGTGATCGTGGGTCTTCACCAGGACCGCGCGCAGCGCGGCCTTCACCGTGGCGCGGTCGGCGACGGACAGGTGCCGCAGGCTCTGCATCGCGTCGATCCGCTCGGCGAGCGAGACCGGGACGCCGATCTGGCGCAGTTCGGCGATCATGCCTTCTATGGCGGCGAGCATGGCCCGGCCTTTCTGGGCGTCAGCGGAATGGAGGCGGCCACCCCTGCGGCCGCGACGGACACGGCCACCATCATCACCAGGCTAACCGTGAACCCGCCGGGCGCGGGATAGCCGAGCACCCGGCGGCCGCTGGTCACGATGCTGGCGGTCACCTGGCCGCCGAGCGCGCCGCCGATCGTCCTGAGGTTGGCGTTCATCCCGGTCGCCACGCCGGTCTGGTCGGCGGGCACGGACTCGACGATGACGTTCGGCATGGCGGAGAAGGTGAGCCCGACCGCCGCGCCGATCAGCACCGTGGCCAGCAGGATCTGCCACACCTCGGTCCGCGCCGCGGCCAGCAGGGCGAACGACACGCCGCCGAGCAGCACCCCGATCAGCACCGCGCGGGCCGAACCGATCGTGGCCGACAGCCGCCCGGCCAGCAGGCCGAGGACGAATACCGTGACGGTCTGCGGGAGCAGCAGCAGGCCCGCGGCGTCGAGGCTGACGCCGAAGCCGTAGCCGGTCGCGCGGGGGATCTGCAGCAGTTCCGGGATGATGATCAGCGACCCGTACAGGGTGAAGCCGACCGCGATCGCGACGAGGTTGGTGCGCAGGATGGCCGGGCGGGTCAGCATGCGCACGTCCACCAGCGGGCTGGCCGACTGCAGCTCGGCCACCCACCAGGCGGCGAACGCGGCCGAGGCGAGCAGCGCGCCGCCGAACGCTCCGGACAGCCAGCCCCAGGCCGGCGCCTCGGTGAGGGCGGTGAGCAGCGTCACCAGCCAGGCCGACAGCAGGACCGCGCAGGTCAGGCTGACCCGGCCGCCGGCCAGGACGGGCGATTCCGGGATGCGGAGCATCATCAGCGCGGCCAGGACGATCAGCGGCAGCGGTGCCCAGAACAGCCAGTGGTAGCCCAGCCGGGCCGCGATCGGGCCGGCCAGCGTGATGCCGAGGCCCCCGCCGACGCCCAGGGTCGCGGAGATGAACCCGATGGCGCCCGCCACCCGTTCGGCGGGCAGCTCGTCGCGTATGATCCCGAACGCCAGCGGGAACAGCGCACCGCCCAGGCCCTGCACGACCCGGCCGATGACCAGCAACTCCAGGCTGCCCGCCAGGCCGGACAGCACGGTCCCCGCGATCAGCGCGGCCATGGTCACCAGCAGCATCCGCCGCTTGCCGAACATGTCTCCGAGCCGCCCGAGCAGCGGCGTCGCCACCGCGGCCGACAGCAGGTAACCGGTCAGCACCCAGGTGACGGCCTCCTGGCTGACGTGCAGGTCCCGGCCGATGGCGGGTAGCACCGGGATGACCAGGGACTGCAGCACGCTGAAGGACATCGCGGCGGCCCCGAGCGCGACAAGGACCGGTCCCGGTGCGTGGCGTCCGCGCTCCGGTGCCGCCTCGCGAGTTACCTCGGCCACTACCTGGGGCCGCTCCTTGCCTGGTTCAGCCGCGTCGGCTGATGATCTCGTCGATGAGCGCGGGGACGACCTGGTGCAGGTCGCCGACCACGCCGAAGTCGGCGAGCTCGAAGATCGGCGCCTCCGGGTCCTTGTTGACCGCGGCGATGACCTTGGAGGTCTGCATGCCGGCCCGATGCTGGATCGCCCCGGAGATCCCGGCGGCCAGGTACAGCTGCGGCGAGACGGTCTTGCCGGTCTGGCCCACCTGGTTGCTGTGCGGATACCAGCCGGCGTCGACGGCCGCCCGGGACGCCCCCACCGCGGCGCCGAGCAGGTCGGCGAGCCGTTCCATCAGGGCGAAATGCTCGGCGCCGCCCAGGCCGCGACCGCCGGACACGACGATCGAGGCGTCGGTAAGCTCCGGCCGGCCCGAGCTCTGCGGCACCTCCCGACCGGTGATGGTGGCCGCGGTCGCGGCCTGCGACAGCTCGACGTCGACCTCGTTCACGGCGGCCTGGACCGGCTGGGGGGCGGGCGTGGTGGCGTTCGGCTTCACGGCGATGACCGGCACGCCGGAGGTGACCGCGGAGGTCACGGTGAACGACGCGGCGAAGGCTGACTGGGTGGCCACGACGGGATACCCCGGATCCCCGGCATCGACGTCGATCGCGTCGCTGATGAAGCCCGCGTCGAGGCGGAGCGCGAGCCTGGCTCCGATCTCCTTGCCCTCCGGGCTCGCGGTCAGCAGCACCGCGGTCAGGTCCGCGCCGATCTGCCGGGTAATCTGCTCCAGCGCCTCGACCTTCGGCACCACCAGGTGGTCGAGCATCCGGTGATCTTTGACCAGGTAGACGTGCTCGGCGCCGTGGGAGGCGAGGGTTTCCACCGCCCGTTCGGCATAAGGACCGAACACCACCGCGGACGGTGAGCCGATCCGCCGGGCCAGGGTGAGCAGCTCGAGGGCGGGTTTGGGGGCCGAGCCGTCCACGGCGTCGGCCACCACCAGAACCTGGGGCATGAGTCTCCTAGATGAACCGGTTGCCTAGATGAAACGGTGCGCCGCCATGAAGTCGGCCAGCAGCTTGCCGCCGTCCCCGTCGTCCTTGACCAGCTGGCCGGCGGTCCGGGCCGGGCGCCGGGCGGCAGACAGCACCGTGCTGCGGGCGGCCGCCAGGCCCACCTGCCCCGGGTCGATGCCGAGGTCGGCCAGTCCCCAGGTGGCGACGGGCTTCTTCTTGGCCGCCATGATCCCCTTGAATGACGGGTACCTGGCCTCGCCGGTCCGGTCGGTCACGCTGACGATGGCGGGCAGCCGGGCGGTGACGGTCTCGGCGCTGGTATCGGAGTCGCGGACGATCTCCACCGAGTCGCCGGTCACGGCGAGCTGGCCGGCGAAGGTCAGCGCGGGAACGGATAGCCGCTCGGCGAGCAGGGCGGGCACCACGCCCATCCCCGCGTCCGTCGAGGCCATCCCGGTGAGCACCAGGTCGAAGCCGATCCGCTGGATCGCCGCGGCCAGGACCAGCGAGGTCGCGAACGCGTCCGAGCCGTGCAGCCGAGCGTCCCTGACGTGGACCGCGGCGTCGCCGCCCATCGACAGCGCCTTGCGCAGGGCGTCCTGGGCGCCGTCGGGTCCCATCGTCAGGTAGGTCAGTTCCCAGTCGCCGGACTCCTTGACCCGCAGCGCCTGCTCGGCGGCGTGCTCGTCGAGCTCGGAGAGCCGGCCCGGCACACTCACCCGGTCGACCGTGCCGTCGGCCTGGAAGCTCCGGTCACCGGTGAGGTCGGGGGTGAACTTGACGAGCACGACGATCTTCGGCACGGGCTACCCTCTCGGCGTCTTGGCGATGCTGATAACATGATAGTTGTAAGAACATCAAATTTATAGGGTCCGGATCGGCGGGGTCCGGACCTGTAGGATCCGGGATATATACAGCGCGCAACAGGAGCCATGATGACAGACCGGGTCGAGGTGCCCGGCGTGCGCGCCTGGACGTCTGGTTCGGCCGCCCAGATCGGGAGCCTGCTGAGCGGGGCGGGCTATCTCGCCGACGAGCACACCTGCGCCGTGCTGGGGCTGGCTGGGCAGCTTGGCAAGCCGGTCCTGGTCGAGGGGCCGGCCGGAACAGGCAAGACCGGGCTGGCTACGAGCGCAGCGACCGCGACCGATAGCAGGCTGATCAGGCTGCAGTGCTACGAGGGCCTGGACGAGGCCAGGGCGCTGTACGAGTGGAACCACTCCAAGCAGCTGCTCCGGCTGCTGGCCGACCGGGTGGACCGGGCCGGCGACCGGCCGGAAGAGGGCATCTTCACCGAGGAGTTCCTGCTCACCCGGCCGCTGCTGGATGCCATCAGGGCGGCCGAGCCGGTGGTCCTGCTGATCGACGAGGTCGACCGGCTCGATGTCGAGACCGAGGCGCTGCTGCTCGAGGTGCTCTCGGACTACCAGGTCTCGATCCCCGAGCTCGGCACGGTGACCGGCAGGCAGGTGCCCGCGGTCTTCCTGACCTCGAACGGCTCGCGGGACCTGAGCGAGGCGCTGCGGCGCAGGTGCCTGTATCTCCACCTGGACTATCCGCCGGCCGAGCGGGAGCGGGAGATCGTACGGACGCGGGTACCCGGCATTCCCGAGCACCTGGCCGGGCAGATCGCCGCGTTCGTCGGCTCGCTCCGGCGGCTTGACCTGCGGCAGCGCCCGTCGGTGACGCAGACCCTGGAATGGGCCAGGACGCTGGTCGCCCTCGGTGCGCAGGACCTGGACGCCGGGCTGGCGGCCGAGTCGCTGCCGGTGCTGCTCGGCTACCGCTCGGACATCGAGCTGGCCGTCGCGGAGCTGGCCGCGGGCCGGCTGGCTGACGGTTAGCCTGACGGCTGTCTGGGCCGGCCGACCTACCTCAGCAGCCCAGGAAGTCCAGCACGGCCTGCATGCACCTGACGTCGGACGGGGTGCCGAAGTGATCCACGCCGCGCAGCGTGACCAGCCGCGCGGCGGGCAGCGCGGCGACCAGGCCGTCGCCCGGGCCGGCCGGATCCTGGTCGCCGAGCACAACCAGCACCTGGCACGAGATCCGGGCCAGGTCGGCGGCGGTCAGCGGCCGCTGCGGCCTGCGCAGGAAGGCAATCAGTGCGGCGCGGTCGTTGCCCAGGCCCTCGGCCAGGCGGCGGAATACCATGCCGGGCACGTTCTCCGGGTCCGGCTCGCCGGTGAGCGCGGCGACGATGGGTTCCGGGTCGGCCGGGTCGAGCACACCGCGGCCGATGCCGAGCAGGGCCAGGCGGCGGAACTTGCGGGGCTGGTCCGCGGCCAGCCGCAGCAGCACGTGCGCGCCGGCGGAGAAGCCGATGGCGTCGATTGGCTCGCGGCCTTCGACGGCCGCCGCCACGTGGGTCTCTACATCGTGGTAACCGGCCGGGGAGGTGGGCCGCGGCGCCTGGCCGTGGCCGGGCAGGTCGACCGCGATCGTCTCCCGGCCGGAGTCGGCCAGCAGGTCGAGCCAGCCCAGCTGCCGCCAGTTGTGTTCGGCGGAAGAGGCGAACCCGTGCACGAGCAGCACCGGAGGATCCGGCTCTGGCGCCTGGCCGGGCGTCATGTCAGCACCTGGTCACGGACTCGGCGGGCGCCGCGCTCAGCCCGGTCGTGATGAAGGACCTGGTGGCCTTGGCGAGCCGCCGGTCCCGGTCACCCGGCTGGGCCGTGCCGAGCGCGCCCGTGACGGCCCGTCGCAGCCGGGTGATCCGGTCGGCGGCGAGCTCGGGCAGCACCCCGTCGGCGATGCCCAGGCCGGTCAGTTCGGCGCTGGTCAGGCGGAGCGGGCCGGCCAGCTCGTCGGCTCTTGATGTGTCGCGGTACAAGATCGCGGCGGCGCCCTCGGGGCTGATCACGGAGAAGACCGAGCCGGGCAGCATATACAGGCGGTCGGCGTGGCCGAGCGCCATGGCGCCGCCGCTGCCGCCCTCCCCCACGCAGATGGCCACGCTGGGCGTGCGCAGCCGGGCCATGGCGCGCAGCGTGGCGGCGATCCCGGCCGCGATGCCGTCGCGTTCGGCGGCGGGTCCCGGCTCGGCGCCCGGCGTGTCGACCAGCGTGAGAAGCGGCAGCCCGATCCGGTCGGCCAGCCCGATCGCCCGGCGGGCCAGCCGGTAGGCGGCCGGGCCTGGCCGGGCCGCCCCGGCGCCGTCCGCGTACCTGTCCATCGCGACCACGACCACCCGCTCGCCGCCGATCCTGGCCAGGCCGGCCCGGATGGCCGGGTCCTGGCCCCGCAACTCTATCCAGGACGAGCACAGGGCCGAAGCCCACTCCAGGCCGGAGGGCCGGGACCGGCTGCGTGCCTGCCTGATGGCCTGCCGCGCCGTCAACGGCGGCGCGGCCGGGGTCGCCGCGGGAATCCGGGCCGGGCCGACGCGGCCCAGCGGCCAGTCGGCCGAGCCGAGCACGGCGTTCACCCAGGCCACCTGACCCGACCGCTCGACCAGCGCGTCGACCAGGCCCGCGGCGTAGGCACTCTCGGCCGTGTGGGACCAGGCGGGCGGCGCCTCCCCGGTGACCTGACGGACGACCCTGGGGCCGGCGAAGCCCAGCGTGGCACCTGGCTCGGCGGCCCGCACGTCGAGCAGTGAGGCCCACGAGGCGTAGACGCCGCCGGTGGTCGGCGGCCGGTACACGATGGCCGACAGCAGCCCGGACCTGGCATGCTCGTCGGCGGCGGCCACGGTGCGCGGCATCTGGATGAGCGCGGCCATGCCTTCCTGCATCCGCGCGCCGCCGGTCTGGGTGACCGCGATCACCGGCAGCCGGCGGTCGGCGGCTCGCCGGAAGGACCGAACGATCTTCTCGCCCGCCACCGCACCCATCGTTCCGCCGAAGATGTCGAAGTCGCTCTGGATGAGCACCAGCTGGGCGCCACCGGATTCGGCCAGGCCGGTGCGGACAGATTCGCCGGGCGTCGCCGCGAGCGCTCCGGCGTACCCGGGAAAGTGCAGCGGATCCGCCGAGGCCAGCTCCGTGTCCCACTCCCTGATGAGTGGCAGCAGCAGGTCACCGTCGCGCACGACCGCCCTCTCGTGAGCTAATTATTCGATGAAAGTATAACCATCGAACGAATTGGCGGTCAATCGCTGACCGTAAGCCGGAGTTCAGCGCCTCGGCGGCTGGCGGGTGACGGCTGGCGGCTGGCGGGTGGCGGCTGGCGGCTGGCGGGGGCTCAGCGGGACCTTTGGAGCTCGGCGGTGGCCTTCTCGATGTCCGACTGGTGCTTAAGCAGCACGTGCAGGGTGCCGATGACCAGTTCGGTGCCGACTTCCTCGGCGCCGAGCAGGAACAGCGTCTGGGCCCAGTCGATGGTCTCCGACACCGACGGCCGCTTCTTCAGCTCGAGCTGCCGCAGCGACCGCACCACCCCGGCGATCTGGCCCGCCAGCGTGACGTCGAGGCCCGGCACCCGGCTGAGCACGATATCCCGCTCCCGCCGGGGCGAGGGATAGTCGATGTACAGGTACAGGCACCGCCGCTTGAGCGCCTCGGACAGCTCGCGGGAGTTGTTGGAGGTGAGGAAGACCAGCGGGGTCTGGGTGCTGGTGACCGTGCCGAACTCCGGAATCGACACCTGGTAGTCCGAGAGCACCTCGAGCAGCAGGGCCTCGGTCTCGGCGTCCAGCCGGTCGACCTCGTCGATGAGCAGCACGACGGGGTCGGGCGCGCGGATCGCCGCCAGCAGCGGCCGGGCGAGCAGGAACTCCTCGCCGAAGATGTCTGCCTGCAGCTCGGACCAGTCCGCACGGTCGCGTCCGGCGCGTTCGGCCTGGATGCGCAGGAGCTGCTTGGAGTAGTTCCACTCGTACAGCGCCTTGGCCTCGTCCAGGCCCTCGTAGCACTGAAGCCGGATCAGCCGTCTGCCGGTCATCGCGGCCACGCTCTTGGCCAGCTCGGTCTTGCCGGTTCCGGCGGGACCCTCCACGAGGACCGGCCTGCCGAGCCGGTCGCCCAGGTACACCACCGAGCTGATCCGCACGTCGGGCAGGTATCCCGCGGCCCGCAGCTCGCTCCCGATCTGATCGGGAGAGGCGAATTGCCAGGCCGGGTCCCCGTCCCGGCTCGTGTCGGGTCGCCGGCTCACGGTCCCTGCCCTTCCGCCCGGTGCGCCTGGCCCGCTCCGGTCATCGTCATTAGTTATACAACTATCAAACTATAGGGGCCTGGCGGCGGAGGTGGCTCAGCTGCCGTCGAAGGTGGGGCGACGGTGCTCGCGGCGGGCCTGGATGCCCTTGTGGATGTCGGCGGTGGCTAGGGTCACCGGCTGGGCCAGGGCCTCCCACTGCAGGGCCACCTCGAACCCGCCCCGGGAGCCCTGCGCCAGGCCCGCCTTGGTGAGCCTCGTGGCGATCGGCGCGGCCTGCGCCACGCCCTCGGCCACCTCGAGCGCCCGCCCGACCACGTCCTCGGCCACCTCGCTGACCAGGCCCCAGGACAGCGCCTCATCGGCCGCCACCACCCGCCCGGTGTACAGCATCTCCCGCGCCCGCGGCATCCCCACCGCCTCGGGAAGCAGCCAGCTCACCGCCATGCCGCCGTGCGTGCCGAGCTGGGTGAACGGCGCGCTGAACATCGCGGACGGAGAGGCGTACCTGAGGTCGCAGGCCAGCGCCAGGCAGAGCCCCGCCCCGACGGCCGGGCCATTCACCGCGGCGACCACCGGCACCGGGATCTGCTGCGGGGCCAGCCAGGCGCGGTAGAACGGCAGCATCTTGTCCCGCAGCCGGTCCGGCGTGTTGTCGCTGAGGTTGCCCTGGTCCAGCCAGGACAGTTCCGCCCCGGAGCAGAACGCGCTGCCGGCCCCGGTCACCACCACGGCGCGCAACGAGCGGTCATCCGCGACGTTGTCCATGGCTGTCGTCCACGCCGCCGTCAGCTCGGTGGTCATCGCGTTCCGCAGCTGAGGGAGATTAAGCGTCACGAGCGCCACGCCAGCCGACACCAGCCGCACATCGACCAGCTCCGCCAGCCGATCAGCCATGGCCCACCACCGTCTCGAAATATCCTACAGATATAAACGATTCTAATCTGCTGGGACTCGCCGATGGGGCCGATCCCGCCGCCGGCGCGGCCCGTAGCCGGACGGGCGCGACGGCGGCGGCTGACCAGGCACCGGCCGAACCTATCAGCTGGCGGCGTAGAGGATGTCGTAGGGCCCCTGCTTGAGCGTGCACTCCTTGAGCGCCGAGCTCGGGAACCCGTTGTGGACGGTCGGGGTAGCGGTCCAGCTCAGGCTGATCCCGGGGACGTTGGTCTGCAGGTTCGAGGTGCCGGCGAGCGCGGCGGCGAGCCTGGCTCCGTCCAGCGAGTTGGCCGACTCGACCGCGTGCTTGATCGCCAGCAGGTTGAAGTACCCGCCGATGATCCCTGACGTCTGCGGGTTGAGCCCGATCTTGGCCTTGAGCGACTCGAGCAGCGCGGTGTTCTGCGGCGTCAGCAGCTTGGACGTCGGCTCACCCTGGGTGTAAGAGATGACGCAGCCGTCGACGGTGCCCGGCGGCACCTGCGCCGCGGTGACGCCGTAGTCGTTCAGCCCGCCCCAGCCCACGACCTTGGGCGACCAGCCGATCTGCTTGAGGCCGGAGACCATGGCCGGCACGCCGGTGAACCCGGTCGGGAACAGCGTCTGGATCCCGGCGTTCTTCGCCTGGGTGAGCGGGGTGGTCAGGTCGATCGCGGTGGGCGAGTAGGTGATCGTCTTGATGAACCTCAACCCGGCCGCCTTGGCGTCAGCCTGGGCGTCGGCCGCCAGCTCGGTACTGAACGAGGTCCCGTCGGACAGGATGCCGATGTCGTTGTCGCCGTGCGACTTGGCCCAGTTCACCATCACCTGGGCGTACTGGGCGTTAGACGGCAGGGTGCTGAACGCGGTCGGGTTCTCCTTGGCGTTGAACAGCGCGAAGGCGCCGTCCCCGTTGACGACCAGCGTGTGCTGCTGCATTAGGTACGGCTGGATCTGGTTCTGCGCCGAGGAGAACGAGTCGTTCACGATGATGACGTTGCCCTGCGAGACGAGCTGGCGGGCGATGCCGAGCGAGGTCGCCGGGTCGCCCTTGTCGTTGTAGTTCGTCACCACGAACTTGTGCCCGCAGACGCTGTCGTGCGCGTTGAAGTAGGTCACGGCCAGATCGGACTCCATCCCCGTCAGCTGCCCCGACGAGGCGGTCGGCCCGCTCAGCGGGGCGATGTTGGCGAGATGGATGGGTCCTGAGGGGATGTTCGAGCACTGGCCGCCCGCCGCCCCCGTCGAGTTGCCGCTCGCCCCGCCGGAACTGCCGCTGGAGCTGCAGGCCGCTAGGCCCAGTGCCAAGACCGCCCCAACCACGACGGGCAGGGACCTGCGGCGGAAGCAAGTTATACGAAACTGCCCCATGTGTCGGTCCTTTCGAGGTCAGGTTCAAGAATGTGACACAACTTTAATACTTCTCGCACGACACGTCGATAAGTATCGAAGAATAGTTGTATAACGATTCGGTCCCTGGCTCGAGCTCTGTTCGCACAGGTCAGGCCCCAGCACCGCGCGGTCCGGCGGCGAGCGCGGCACAGGTCGACACGGCCAGCGCCGCGCAGTCGGCCTGGTCGGGCGGCACGACGCACCGGATCAAGTTCGGGTACGTGCCGGTGACCCTGCCGGACGGGTCCGGGTTGCGGCAGATCGTCTGGGTCGACTGCCGGGCCTGATCTTTTTATCCCGAACGGGCCGGGTTTCCCGCTCAGCCCCGGGCGACCCAGCGCCACATGGTGATGTCCTCGCCGGGGATTTCCTGATAGGCGATGGTGATCGGCATCCCGACGCGGACGTCTTCCGGGGCGGTGCCGACCAGGTTGCCGAGGACCAGGCAGGGCCGCGGCTGCTCGGCCAGCTCGCCCAGCGCGATCACATAGGGCACCTCGGCGTTGAACGCGCCCGGGCCCCGGTGGCAGACGGTGAAGGTGTACACGGTGGCGTCGCCGGAGACCGGGGTCCAGGTCTGGTTCTCCGATAGGCAGCTGCGGCACGCCGGGTACGGGACCCAGTTGTAGTCGCCGCAGTCGTCGCACCGGGGCACCACGAACTGGTGGTTCTTCAGCGCGTCGAAGAACGGCTTGTTCTCCGGCCGCACTTCGGGCAGCGGCTTGAGGTAGGGGGCGGGGGCCGCCTCGAGAATGGCCATCGGTTCTCTCTTTCTAGTCGGCGGCCATGATCAGGGTGCTGGCCATGCCGTGCACCGCCCAGCCCTGCTGCAGGGACACCCCGATCCTCGCGCCGGGGACCTGGCGGGCGCCGCACTCGCCGCGCAGCTGGCGGACGACCTCGATGGTGTGCATGCCGGACGGGTCGCCGCAGTGGCTGTTGGACAGCAGGCCGCCGTCGGTGTTCGTCGGCATCGACCCGCCGAGGCGCAGGTGGCCTTCCTTGACATAGTCGGCCCCCTCCCCCAGCTTGCAGAAGCCCATCTCCTCCAGGTCGCGGATGGTGGTGATGGTGAAGCAGTCGTACAGGCCGGCCACGTCGATCTCGTCGCGGGAGATCCCGGCCAGGCCGAACGCCCGGTCGGTCGCCTTGCGCACGGCCTTGCCCTGGTTCGGGAACCAGGGGTCGTTGATGGTGGCGTAGAAGTCGGTGTAGTAGGCCTCGGCGCCACCCAGGATCCAGGCCGGCTTCTTGCGGCAATCCCTGGCCCGCTCGGCCGAGGCGATCACGACGGCATAGCCGCCGTCGTTGTCGATGGAGCAGTCCAGCAGGTGCAGTGGCTCGCAGACGTACCGCGAGGCCAGCACGTCCTCGACGGTGATCTCGCCCTTGCGGCCCATCACCGAGTCGGGGTTGAGGGTGGCGTGGTAGCGGGTGAACACCGCGACTTCGGCGAGATCCTCGTTGGTGACGCTGAACTCGTGCATGTACCGCCGGGCCCACATCGCGTACCACGAGGTCATGTAGCCACCCGCGGTGGCGAAGCTCCAGTCGTCCGGCACCCGCGGCGCCCGGGTCTGCGCGGCGCCTTGTTCCGGGGCCTTGGTGCCGCCCGGGCCGGTCCGGCCGCCCGCGCGGCCGAAGAACAGTACCGCGACATCGGTCAGGCCAGCCGCAATGGCGGCCGCGGCCTTGGCCAGCTGGCCCGAGGCGCCGCCGATCTCCACCAGGCCGAGGGGGCGCTCGCCGAGCTGTTCGGCCCAGAACTGGTGCGCGGTGGTGCCGGGAAAGTGGTCCGTCATCGACATGGGCAGCAGGCCGTCGACGTCGGCGGTGGTCAGCCCGGCGTCATCCAGGGCGCCGCGGATCGCCTCGAGCTGGAGCGAGAACGAGGTCCGTTCGGGAAGTTTGCCCTGCTTCGTGGTGTAGACGCCGACGATCGCCGCCTGCCTTTTGGGAAATCCCACCTCTACCCCCTGACTACCAGCAGCGCGTCGACGGCCTTGGCCACGTCGCCGTCCACCCTGATCGGGTTGATGTCCACCGATTCCACCTCGGGAATTTCCAGCGCGAGGGCGCCGAGGCCGGTCATCGCTTGAGCGATCTTGGCGGCTTGGGCCTCGGACAGGCCGCGGCTCGCCGTACGGAGCCGGCCGCCGGCGATCCTGACCACCGCGTCCTCGGCCTGGCGCTGGCTGAACGGCGGCCGGAGCAGGACCGTGCCGCCGACGATCTCGATCAGCACCCCGCCGATGCCGGCCGCCACCACCGGGCCGAACATCGGGTCGCGCTGCAGGCCGCAGGAGATCTCTACCGAGGCCGGGACCATCTCCTGGACCAGGACGCCCTCCACCTTGAGGTCGGGGTGCGTTTGGCGGATAGCGTCGAGC
>Ga0070697_100003116_pt1 | contig 12741 bp, 8 predicted proteins | sample KBSK1501metaG_FD_65475 | JGI IMG/M metagenome (GOLD analysis project Ga0070697, IMG submission 65475) | Corn, switchgrass and miscanthus rhizosphere microbial communities from Kellogg Biological Station, Michigan, USA - KBS K1-50-1 metaG | ecosystem: Host-associated > Plants > Roots >... | reverse complement strand
CCCGCCTATGAGTGAGTACAAGGAAAGTTTGCCAATCGGGATGCCGAGACCGCCCGCTCCCTGATCACCGATGCCCAGAATGCGCTCGCCATCCGTTACGACGATCACGTCGATGTCTGGATTGGGACGATTACGCAGCAGCGTTGGAATAGAATCGCGAAGCGGGTAAGAGATGAATAAGCCACGCGGTCGCCGGTAGATGTGGCTGAACTGCTGGCACGCCAATCCCACCACCGGTGTGTAGACCATCGGAGTCATTTCCTCGATGTGATCCAGTAGCAGTCGGTAGAAGAGGACCTCGTTCGTATCCTGTAGCGAGCGCAAATAAATATGGCGCTCCAGGTCGTCTCCCTTCCGCTTGTACGCCTCATACGCACGCACGGCTTGCTCATCGAGCGTCTCGACATGCGGCGCCAGCAGCCCTTCCAATCCAAGCTGTTTCCGTTCCGCTTCAGTGAAGGCTGTTCCTTTGTTTAAGATCGGCCGGTCCAACAGGTCCGTGCCAGAGACGAATGTTGGCCTTTGTATCTCGCTACGCTTGCTTGTCATTCAAAATGCTCCCTTCCTTCGCGTGTGAGTCTAGATCGTGATGGGGACACAGTTCTTTTCTGATTTAGTCAAAGCTGTCGGCATCTTGCTTGTGTTTGCGAGTTGCTAGTAACGAGGGCGTACAAGAGGAAGGAAGTTTACAGGCTGCCATGTGTGACTCTTGGGTGGCTCATACCTACTCCATTGCATTGAGTTGAAAGGCAATGAACAGCAATCTTCCGTGAGCGCTCAATTTGCAAAACGACGGCAGTGTTCGGGGCTGTGAGACTTAATGCGGAGTGGAGCTCTTCAATTGTTCCAACGGACAGTGCTGAACCTGGTTTTTGATTTCGTAATGGGCATCAGCTTACGGCACAACCTCAAAACCAATCTTGTTGGACTGCACTCTTGGACCATCACAACATCCGAGTTGTCGCTGAATTGAGAGTTCATATTTGCCTGGGGGCAACGAGTCATACCACGCATCGGCGCCAGTTGATACTTTGCTGTCGACGAGCACCAACCAATCTACCAGCTTCGCCTCGTTTGGATTCAGTTTGATAATTTCAGGCAGATTCAGTTTTTCGCATGTTTGATCGCGCGCCAGAGTCCGTCCCGTCGTGGTTTGCCAATTCATGATTTGAACAGTCACGCCATTGGCTGTCAGCGTTGGCAGGTCCTGGTAAAGGTCTGAGGAGTTGCACACTGGAACCGGGCTGCTGGACGTGTTTGTCATTGAGATCGCTACCAGAATTTGCTCACCCACATGGAAATGGTCAGTTCTTAAGCCCAGAAAGTCGTGGGCCGTGCTTATCGTTACTTTGATTGGTGTTTTAGGCGGGGGCGGCTGATTTGTTTGTTCTTGCCCATGCGCGATGCCAGTGACCCGGTGGCTCATTAGGGCAGTGGCTAGCGACGCGATCAAAACAAGCGAGGTTATTAGTGTCTTATTCATATCCTCCAAAAGATATCGGAACCGTAATTGATAGTCTTGCGTGTCGTTGCTACCAGTACAGAGTTTTTGCTTGCTATCCAGGGTGGATTTTTCCAAAAGCCTCTGCCCTCTTCTTTTCCCGAATATGAAAACGACTTACCTCAAGGAATAGACCAATTCAGCAAAAACCCGAAAGTGGGGGCGAACTCCCTTCGTAAGATCCCAGTGTAATTCGAAGCGTGCAGTGCGATAGCTGAATTAATACATCGTGCTGACAAGTAACCACGAATGCGTTCGCTAATTCGATACTAGCGGCTGCCTTCGCGGTCCATCCGTCAAAACAATCCTCGTCACGCCCGCAAATTTCTTACATGGGTGACAGCCTCTTGAAAGACCATTCCCATGGACCCAATTAAGCTCAGTAACAGTTTGATTGATGTCGTGGATTTCACCACGTCAGCATTCAAGCCAGATTTTTAAGGAGTTGAGGAGAACTAAGATGAAACTATTTGGAACGGCTTTGGGTGTTCTATTTTTGATGACTTCAGCGTTTGGCGCGTCCGTCAAGTCCGACTACCGGAAGGATTTCGACTTTCGCCAGTTGCACACGTTCGCGTTCAAGACTGAGCGAGCCAGCAATGATCCTTTGATCACGAATACCATTGAAGCCGAAAGGATTAAATCTGCCCTGACTGCGCAACTGTCGGCTAATGGATTTTCACAAAGCGTTGACAGTCCTGACTTCATCGTTGCGTTTTATTCGCGTACCAAACAGCGAACGCAGGTGGAAAGTTCACCGTTTGGTTTTGGACCAGGCTTTGGCTGGGGTTACGGAATTCCATTTCGCGGCCGCTGGCGTTGGGGATATGGACCTGACATCTGGACCACCACTTACACACAGGGGTGTGTAATGGCGGACATCATCGACGCCAAGACTCAGGAACTCGTATGGCGCGGTGTAGTGCAGGATACTGTTAACGGTATCGGCCAGACGGACAAGCAGGCTAATAGCGCGGCCAAGGATCTAGTCAAACGCTTTCTGAGCGACACCCGAAAGCTAGAGAAGCGAAACGGCTAAGGTCTGGCCTCGCTAGAGGCTATATGTAACTCGTTCGTTTGCACGATGTCGGTTCGATCTCAGTTGTACATTGTGAGGCCGCGGGCTACGGGCCAAGTGGTCCGCGCGGCCCGCCTGTTAGGGCCTTCAGTCGACAGCTCGTTGGGCATGAAGATGCTCCCGAGCATGCTCAGCATGATCGCAGGAACCGTTGATGTCATTAGTTTCCTCGGACTTGGTGGGCTGTTCGCGGCGCACATTACCGGTAACTTAATCCTTATAGCCGCACACATTGTTAGCGGGACCGGAGTTAGTCGAGTGCATCTTCTATCGGTTCCGGTCTTCATCGCGGTCCTCGGCGTGACGAGGCTGTTGGTAGCTGGCCTGGAAGCGACGGGGCATGCCTCGTTGCGACCTCTGCTGTTGCTTCAGTTACTGCTACTCACCGGTTTTCTGGCGTTCGGCGTAGCGGTTGGTCCGAGCGTCAGCGAGAACGGGGTGATCACGATACTTGCAGGCATGCTAGGCGTGTCGGCGATGGCGGTACAGAACGCAATGGTGGTGATGTCGCTGAAGGACTCGCCCTCCACCGCCGTGATGACGACCAACATCACGCGATTCGTAATGGATGTGGGCGAAGTATTGCTTGGAAACGATCGGGATAAGGTGGCGGAGGCCAGTCGTAGAGCGCGTCACACGTTTCCGGCGATCATCGGCTTCGCTGGCGGTGCCGGCCTCGGGGCGGCGTGCTTTGTGGCCGCTGGTCTATGGTCCTTGATGTTGCCCACAACTCTTGCCCTACTCGCCTTCGCAATTTCTCTGGCGGCCGGCAACGATGACCAACGGCATGCTTAACATGGCGACTCTCGGCAGTGACTTAATCAAGCTGTTAGCTTGAATCACTGAGTACTGCTTACGCCATGAACAAGCCGAAACCTTTAGCCGGAGATTTGTCGGTAAATCTGTTTGTACCTGATCGGTTGAGCCAGTCGAGAGCTCGTCTCTGTCACTTGCATAGTCAGCGTCCGCCCATCAGGGCTTACGGTATAATCATTAACTCTGCGCCCGTCTGCTGACGTGAATGTCTGCACCAAGTGCCCCCCTGACAACTGCATGCTAACGTTCGCCTTTCCTCCGTCAGGACCAACCCAAGCGACAGGCGTACCCTCCGCCGGTGTTCGTAATGTCGGCTGGTTGTCCACAGTGACGCTGATTTCATTCGGAGAAGAACTGATGGCAAGTCGGTGGTAAACGGGATTCAGTTTTTTCAGGCGCCCTCGGGCGATAAGGCGCTTCAGGAGGTTCATCTTCCTCAGCGCCTCCTCGATCACGTCATCAATATTGTCACTGTCGGCTTGGTCCAGGGTGTAGGTTCCGTCCAGGCTCGACTTCGCTGTTGCAGTGCGTGCGGCTGAGGCGAAAAAGATCACGCTGCACAGCAGAACGAGGCAAAGTGTCGAAACGAAATTAGTCATGGCCATTTTATCCTGGGCCGGTGATATCGGACCCTTGTTTTGCATGTCGTTAACCCTTCTCGCTCAATTGATCAGCGATGTGGGTGGCTCGATAACACCAGACCTTGCAGGTTCATCGTGTTTTGATTACTAACGCAACAGGTTCACTCGCGCCAGATCGATAATCTCGTCGCCGCGGCCGCTGAGTACTGCCTTCGCCATGAACAACCCGAACCCTTTAGCCTGTTCCAAAGTAATCGTCGGTGGCATAGAGAGTTCCTGACGAGATACGAGGACCTCGACCAATGCAGGGCCGTCATGTTTGAGAGCTTGTGCAATCATCGGTTCTACCTGCTCCGGGGTTTCCGCTCTCAATCCGAGAGCCCCTGCTCCTTCGGCGATCTTTGTGAAATCCGGATTGCGCAGGTCTGTCCCAAAATCCACGAAGCCGGCTGCTTTCATTTCCAGTTCGACGAAGGCCAGCGAATCGTTCTTTAAAACGATCGTCTTCACCGGCAAGTCGTGTTGTTTAAGTGTGAGCAGCTCTCCCATGAGCATAGCTAAGCCACCATCACCGGAGATCGAGATTACTTGACGACCGGGATAAGTGGTCTGCGCTCCGATGGCCTGAGGCAATGCGTTAGCCATCGATCCGTGATTGAAGGAGCCGAGCAATCGTCGCTTGCCGTTCATCGTGAGATATCGGGCGGCCCAGATAGTTGGAGTTCCCACGTCACACGTGAATATTGCATCTTCGGACGCGAGTTGATCGACGACACGTGTAACATACTGAGGATGGATCGGCTTCTTACCGGATTTGCCTGTCGCGATTTCGTCAAGACCTTTGCGCGCCTTTCGATAGTGTTCGAGTGATCGCCTCAAATGCGCGTCGTCCTGATTTTGCTCCAGCTTTGGCAAAAGAGAACGCAGCGTGGTCTTCGTGTCTCCGACAAAACCGTAGTCAACCCTAGTCCGCCGGCCGAGCTGTTCACCGCGTAGGTCGATCTGCACGATCGTCGCATCCTTAGGAAAGAACTGCTGATACGGAAAGTCTGTTCCAAGCATCAACAACACATCGCAGTTCATCATTGCGTGATAGCCGGAAGAGAACCCAAGCAGACCTGTCATGCCCACATCAAATGGGTTGTCATATTCGATAAACTCTTTCCCGCGCATCGCGTGGACGATAGGAGCCTGTAGTTTTCCCGCCAGCTCAATTAATTCGGCGTGAGCTCCGGCACAACCAGCACCACCAAGGATCGTTATCCTCTTGGATTGATTTAGCAGATCGGCAAGTGTGTTGATTTCGTCTTCGGAGGGACACACTGTGGGCTGCGGCACGGCAAAACGTAGGCGAGGCTCGCGCTCGACTGCATCCAGCAGCGCGACATCCCCTGGCAGCGCGATCACTGCGACTCCGCGTCGAGAGATTGCGGTTTGCATTGCAATCTCGAGTACGCGTGGCATCTGTTCTGCGTTTGATATCAGTTCACAGTAGTGGCTGCACTGTGCGAATAGATGCTTAGGATCGGTCTCCTGAAAATACCCACTGCCGATTTCAGCACCTGGGATTTGCGCCGCAATCGCCAGGACGGGGACGCGATTGCGCTGGCAGTCATAGAGCCCGTTGATTAAATGGAGATTCCCCGGACCACAACTCCCGGCGCAGACGGCCAACTTCCCCGTCAAGTGAGCTTCCGCTCCGGCGGCGAACGCTGCCGTCTCTTCATGTCTCACATGAACCCACTCAAGGTTCTCTCTCGCTCGAATTGAGTCGGTAATTCCATTTAGTGAATCGCCGGAAACGCCGTAGATCCTCTGAACTCCCGCTTCGGCCAGAACCTCGACCAAAAGATCTGCAACTTTCATTGCCATGTGATGTCCCTTTCGACTTCTATCGACCCGGGTAAAAAATGTTCACGGTCCCCCGAGTTCCAAACCTGCGCGCTTTGTGACAGAGCGCATCAGGAAGAGGTGGATCATCTGAACTCCCGGTTCGGCCCCGAACCTCGAACCTCAATCAAAAGACCCGCAACTTTCATTGCCACATAGTTTTCCTTTCGACTCCCATCGATCTGGTTACAAGGATATGCGCAACCAAACCGACCGTCTTGCTTGGAGTTGCCTGGAACTGCGGATCTTTATCATCGAATGAGGTTAGGCATCCGCAGAAAACCCTGGGGAGGATAAGGATCGGATCAAAAGAGCAGTTGCATTAACATCACAACCCTTGCGCTTCCCGTGCTCGCAATTTCTCTAGCGGCGCACAACATTAACCAGCGGCGTGCTTGAGATGGCAATTCTCGCCACCGGTTCAATCACGCTGTGAGTTAGAAACTTTTTCTACTTTGTCGATGTCGGCGAGGTTGAATCGAAGTAGATCTTCATTGGTTTCATGCACGCGATCAGAACAATGGCCAACGCTGCAACACATGCGATGGCCAAGTAACCGTCGGCATACGCCAGTGTGTAGGCTTGTAACTTGACCTGGCCTCCCAGTAACAAACCCGCCCGTGCTTGCGCCTCCTCCGCTCCGACCGAACCAGGAAACAACCCGTGCGTGAGAAGCTGCACTCGTTCGCTTGTTAACCAATTTCCAGCGTCGACATGCAGGCCAATCATGTTGGAATGGAATTGTTCGCGGACGGAGATCAGTCTTTGCATGAGGGCGGTGCCAGCTTCTCCACTAAGCAAACGAATGCAGTGTATGAATGAAGCGTAAGTGAGGACGTTAATCGGATTAGTCAGCGCGTTCGTATCGAACGCATTTTGCACGAAGGATCCGACCAGTGCTGTGAAGCTCAAAGCGAGTCCCAATCCGATCACGATCTGCGAAATTAGGAAGTTGTTACCTGACCACGCGCTGGTGAGTTGAGCATTGATCAGGCTTGCGATGGCCACCACTGTGAAGCCCAAGGCAAACACTAGTCGGTTATCAAACCGCCGCATCAAGCGCGCCGCTATGACCCCGCTGAGTATGAGAGGCAAGATCAACCATAGCAACACGTATCCGGTTTGCAGAGGTCTATAGTTTTGCGTTACAGCCAGGACCGCCGGCAGCAGCAAAGCGATTGCAAGTAAGACAAAGCGAAAGCAAATCAGACAGGCACATAAAAGCGCGGTGTTCCGGTTGACCAGGAAGATTGGATTGACCATTGGGTTAGGCGAAAGCCACCGGCGAATGACAGTCACCGCTAACAAGAAACCTGCCGTGACCAGCAGCCCTACAATCACGCCTGAGTGCAGCCAATTTAAGCGTTCGCCTTGATCGAGTGCGCCATAAATCAAACTTAGCGCCAGGCTTGCATAAAGAAAACCTCTCCAGCTCAAAAGGGGCTTAGGTCCCGAACGCGGCGGCGGGTTCGCGATCGAGAGATAAATGCAAAGCATCATCAGCGGGGTCAAGAACACGCTTTGCCAGAAAATCCAATGCCACGATAAGTGTTCGACATACCAAGCTTCGAGTGACGTTCCAATGCTGGTTGCACCTACAATGTCCATCGAATAGATACCGATCGCATAGATCACGTAGCGCATCGGCAAGGCGCGGAGAGCGTAGCTTAGCGTCAAGGGATAAAACGTGCCTGACGCAAGACCACTAACCACCTGTAAGCAAAGCATCACTTGCAGGTTTGGCGAAAAGGGTATGAGAGCCGAGCAGAGAACAAAAATCGACGCTGAAGAGAGCAGCACGCGTCTTGGTCCGAGTAAACCGCCAAGATAAACGGAGAATGGACCCATAAACATCAGAGCCATGTTGTACGCTGTGGGGATCCAACTCGCTTCATCGATTCCCAGACCCATCGCTCCACGAAGGTCTGGCAGACCAACACTGATCAGACGGCCGTTCAAAGTAACGATGCCGGCGCCGAGGAATACTCCGAGAGTTCCAACGTAGGCATTCTGATTGAACGAGGCAACAAACCGCGACAAATTAAACCGCGGAAACGCAAATGCCACCTGTCGAGATATGCTCTGATCCATGGGATGCTCTCTCATTCACACCTTGGCTTCAGCCAGGTGTTAGCGAACCTCACTTAAAGCGAGAAACCGTTTAAACGGTTTCCGATTCGTACCGCCTCTCTTCACCTGGCTGAAGCCAAGGTGTGAATGAGAGACTGCACTTGTTCCTTCTCCAGGCGGCCCATGTGCCCATCGGTTTTCGCTTTAGACTTTGCTCTTACCGGTGGTCCTGATTTCGGCAATAACCGACATTCCCGGACGAAGTTTCGCGGCAAGTGCCGGATTCGGATCCAGCACTATCTTCACCGGAATGCGCTGGACGATCTTTGTGTAGTTCCCCGTGGCGTTGTCCGGCGGTAACAGGGCGAATTGCGAGCCGCTGGCCGGAGCAATCTCCTCTACGTGGCCTCGCAGAGTAACGCCGGGGAAGGTGTCTACAGTTATCTCTGCTCCGTCACCTTTAGCAACATTTGTAAGTTGTGTCTCTTCATAATTCGCCTGCACCCAGATGGTATTATCGACCAGCGAAATCACTTGCGTGCCCGGTGAGACCAATTGGCCAATTCTCACCTTCCGCTCACCCACTATTCCATCGGTTGGGGCGACAATTCGGGTGTAGTCAAGATTCGTTTGCGCGACTTTAAGCGCCTCCTGTTTGGCGTTGAGGTCTGCTTGAAGTTGCTGTTCCTGCGCATCCAAAACCGCGCGCTGCTTGATTTGCGCTTCGACTTCCGCGCTCTTGCCGGATGATTGTGCTTGAGCACGCAGTCGTTCTGCCTTGCGCGACGCTACCCCGGCGTGGGTTTTTGACAGATCTGCTCGCCTGCTTGCGAGATAGGCTCGGGCCTGCGCTAGCTCTGCTTTCCGGCTATCGAGGATGGCCGCAGAGCGTTCCTGATCCGCGACCACCTGCTCCAGTTTTTGCCTGGTGGCTGAGCCCATCTCAACCAGCGCCTCCTGACGCTGTCGCTCAAGCCGAGTTCTTTCCGCGTCGGCTTGTGCGGCTGCGACGGCTGCTTCGGCATCAGGAATCTTGGCTTGAGCGGCATCCACCGCAGCTTGGGCATTCTCTACGTCAGCCTCTGCGCCATTGATCGCTGCTCCGCTTTGAACGATGTCAGCGTTGGCAGCCTGAGTCCCGGCTTGCGCCTGCAAGATTCTCGCGTCTTGCAATTCTTTCTGTTTCGCATTGTTCGCGAGGGCCGCCTGTGCCGCTTCCACGCCGGCTTGGGCCTGCGCAACCTGTGCTTTGAAGTCGTCGTCTTTCAATTGCACGAGCAGATCGCCGGCCTTCACTCTCTGATAGTCGGTAACTGCAACTTGTGCCACTGTCCCGGAAACACGTGTGCTTAACGGAGTAATATCCGCCCTCAAAAAAGCATCGTCCGTTCTTTGTGTGCTGCCACCTCCCACGAAACGATTCCAACCCCCTGTAATTCCAAGAAGAATGCCGGCTGCCAACAAGAGAACCACTACGGGTACTAACTTTTTGAAGCTAAATCGACGCTTCGCGCTCGGACTATCTGCAGTGACATTCGCAGGACTGCTATCAGTTGGAGCGAGCTTGGCAGTTGTCCCGTTATCGGATTCAACATTCTTCCTGGCTGATGCTGTCTGAGTCGTGGACTTTTCGTCGACGACGCTTACCTCCTTCGTCCTCGTGTTTCCGGAGAGACCAATATTCTTGTCAGCCATGCTATTTGTCCTCCCCGACCGCTTTCTCAAACTCAGCCTTGGCCGTCCAAAAAGTCAGTAACGCCCGCTGATATTCATTAGTTGCTTCAGCTAAATCTGCTTGCGACTGAAGTACGTCAGATAACAGCACCGCTTGGAACTTGTAGCGACCTGTGCTCACGCGCAAATTTTCTCTCGCTGAACTCTCCCCCAGCCTGGCTACCCGCAGCGCTTGACCACTTTGTTGCAGCTTTCTCAACTTATCGCCGACGTCAATCAGAACCTGGTCCTCTTTTTCCTGTAAGCCGTTCTTCGCTTGCTCAACCGCTTTGTCCTTTTCAGAGAGTTGATGCTTCTTTCGACCCCAGTCGAAAATTTCCCAACTCACCACGACACCGACATTGGCGAAGTTTTTCGGAATCACGGGAGCGTAGTTGCGCGGAGTTAAGTAAACGAATCCGGCACTTACATCAGGTATGTACTCGGACTTCTTAATGCGCCGGTCCAACGTCGCCTGTTGTATCACCAGTCTTGCCTGTTGCAGCTCGGGCCTGCGTTCGAGGGCGATCGTTCTCGCGGCAGCCAGGTCGGTTTCAAATGACGTAAACTCCGGGACACCCGCGACTTCAAACGAAGTATCGACAGCTCGACCCAGCAGCGTGTTCAATTGCTCTTTTTGGGTGGCTAACTGGTTGGTTAACTCAAGCTGTTCATATTCGACCTTAGCGAGGCGTGCTTGCACGATGAGTAAATCCGCTTTGAGCGACACCTGCTTGACTACGTAATTGCCCGTGACTTTGTCCAATTCCTTATATGACTTGAGAGCTTCCTCTACGCTGCTTAGACCGCTCCGCGTTTGCAGGATCGCGTAGTAGGCCTTCTTCACCTGATCGATAGTTTCATTTTGCTGCTGACGCAGCCTCGCTTGGGCTAACTCGCGCGACACTTTCTCCAACTTGATGTTTAGTCCGATCCGATATTGCTGTGTCAGCGGCTCGATTGCGGAGGCAGCAAATATCGCCGTCACTTTGCGGCTGTCGTTTAGGGTGAAGAAAGGTCCGAGTCCCGGAAACAAGTTGTTCGCGGGATTCGGCACCTTCAGTTCGTTGTTGGCGAGATTGCTAGAGACGGATGTATACGCATGCAATGAAGGAAGGCGGAACGTTTTGGCCGCCAAGATATTCTCATCAGCCCTCTCGACCTCGAGTCTTGCAATCTTCATCGCATGATTGTCGCGTAAGGCAAGGGCGATCGCCTGATCAAGGTTAAGTGACTCACCAGAGGCTGGCGCGGACTGCTGAGCTTGAACAGTGACCAAAAACAAGAGTGATGAGAATAACCCTAGCGCCCGAAGAATTCTTTGCAGTTTCAGTAGTTCTGGCGGCATCACATCTCAATCGTCCAAGTAACGATTTTTAAGATCACCTCTCAAGTTCTCTCGAATTCTAGACACCAGCGGCTCTGGCTTCTTTCCAGATTTCGCCTTTTCCTGCGTGATTTTGCTGAGGTTGATCTAGCTGGGCTCCTGTCTCCAAAGTTTGCCAACAAAGTCGAGCGTGGCCGCAGAGCGGCCAAATGTTTATAGCTAAATACACAGAAAGCACTTCCAGCGCTCCGTTATGAGCGCAATGTGTTTACGAATATCTCGCTCCGCTGGAGCGAAGCAGTTCTTTGGGCCTTCTGTTCTATAAACATCTCGTCCCTCCGGGACGAAAACCGGCAACTGCTTATGTCACGAACTACTGGGACACGACACTACGAGAAAACGTCGAGAGCAAAATCAGGTAGGTCTGAGCAGGATTCGGGAAGAACCACCAAGCCTCAGAGGCACAATATTCCTACCTTGATGCATTCGCTATATGGAGGCCCGGAGAAACGCAACGGACGAGCGGGAAAGATCGGAAAGAGGACGACGTATGAAAAGTGAAACGAAGAGGCCGAAGGTTGTGATTGTTGGTGGCGGCTTTGGTGGCTTGTCCGCGGCCAAGAAACTGTCAGGCAGTCCAGTTGATGTCACGCTTATCGACCGCAAAAATCACCATACGTTTCAGCCACTCCTTTATCAGGTGGCCACATCCGTGCTATCGCCGGGCGAGATCGCATCGCCACTGCGCCATATTCTGCAGCGAGCGCCAAACGTCGAAGTGATATTAGGAGAGGTCACGGCCTTTGAGGCCGATGCTCGGCGCGTCCTTTTAGAAGGTGAATCCGAACTTCAATACGACTACTTGATCGTCGCTGCCGGTGCACGCCACTCCTACTTCGGTCACGACGAATGGGAGCACGACGCGCCAGGTCTAAAGACCATTGAGGACGCCCTGGAGATCCGCCGCCGCGTGCTGCTCGCATTCGAGCGCGCGGAGCGGGAGGCTTATCTGACGGGTCAACATGGGCCACTCAACTTCGCGATCATCGGCGGCGGGCCCACTGGCGTTGAGCTCGCGGGAGCCATCGCCGAGATTGCAAACCGAGTTCTCGCCCGCGACTTCAAAACAATAGATGCATCTAAGGCGCGCGTCATGCTCTTCGAAGGATTGCCCCGTGTGCTGAGCGTCTACCCGGAAGATATATCCCGAAAAGCGGGAGCGCAGTTGAAAGAGTTAGGCGTCGAGGTACACACCAGCAGCATGGTCACAGCGGTCGAGTCGAGTCGGCTCAAGGTCGGCGACGAATGGATTCCGACGAGCGTGACCTTGTGGGCCACGGGCGTTGCCGCCTCGCCACTCGGCAAAAAACTCGCCGCGCAGGTTCAAGGTGTGCAAGTCGATAGGGCTGGCCGCGTGCCCATCTCGGCTGATCTGAGTTTGCCTGGACGCCCGGAGATTTTCGTCATCGGCGACTTATCGTCGCTAAAGGACGCCAGTGGAAAATCGGTTCCCGGTCTTGGATCTGCGGCGCTTCAGGAGGGAAAGGCGGCTGCGGCCAACATCTTGCGCGACCTTCGAGGCAAAGAACGCCTGCCGTTCAAGTACTTCGACAAAGGGACGATGGCCACCATCGGGCGCAAGCGCGCAGTAGCCCAGATCGGACGCTTGCACTTATCGGGTTATATCGCATGGCTCATGTGGTTGTTTGTTCACCTGGTTCTGCTCGTCGGCTTCCGCAACCGGTTGATGGTGATGCGCGAGTGG
>Ga0070697_100003114_pt1 | contig 12743 bp, 11 predicted proteins | sample KBSK1501metaG_FD_65475 | JGI IMG/M metagenome (GOLD analysis project Ga0070697, IMG submission 65475) | Corn, switchgrass and miscanthus rhizosphere microbial communities from Kellogg Biological Station, Michigan, USA - KBS K1-50-1 metaG | ecosystem: Host-associated > Plants > Roots >... | reverse complement strand
ACGCGCGTGCGTGAATCCCTTCAACATCGGCCCGATCATACTACACAGCAGGCCCAAACGCGGCGGTTACAACAGAGACTTGATCTCTTTCTCGAAAGCGTCCTTCGAGGACAGCCCGACGTGCTTGGTGCACATCCGGCCGTCGCGCGAAATCAGCACGGTCACGGGGATCCCGAAAAGCGGCCCGTAAGCGTCCTGCAGGTCGTCGTGGTCCAGCCCCTGCAGCACGGTGTAGTTCATCTTCATCTTCGCGACGTACGGTTTCAGCCTGTCGAGCGTGTCGTCGACCGACACGCCGACCACCTGCAGGCCGTCCTTGCCGTACTTCTGCTGGAACTCGATGAACCACGGGATCTCGATCTTGCACGGCCCGCACCAGGTCGCCCAGAAGTCGAGGAGGACCACCTTGCCCTTCAGCGACGACAGCGCCACGTCCTGGTTCGCCGTGTCCTTCAGCGTGAAGTTCAGGTTCGCCGGTTTTGCGGTCGCCGAGCATGCGGAGGTGCCGGGCGCGCCGGGGGCGGACGCTTCTGCATGGTGGAATGTCCAATCGGGATCCGCGTTCAGTGTCAACAGCGCGAGCGCCAGCGCCCCGGCCGACGCGATGATCCATCGAATGTTCATGTGCATCTCCGCAAGGGTTAGGGGCTTCCCCAGTCCTAATCCCCGATCTTAACGCATCGACGCTTGAACGAACGACGCCATTCGCTGGACCTCGCGCCGCGGCTCGCGCGAGACGAGCACGAAGGTCCGGTTGTTGACGCACCAGATCGACGCCTCGTGTCCGAGCACCTCGACCAGTTCCTCAGCGCGCACCGTCCTCGGCAGCATGAAGAGCGACACGGGATGCCCGTCGTGGCGGTACATGATGTGGGCGATCTTGCCCTCCGCGTAGAGACACGGCCGCGCGCCGACGAGCTCGAGCCCGGCGCTCGCCGGATCGTCGGGCAGATGCATGCGCCAGTCGAAGGTCGAGGCCATCGAGCGCTCGACGGCCGCCGGCGCCTGATGCGTGCCCAGCGCGCTGTTCATCGCGAAGCATTTCACGTGATCGGCGGTCAGCTCGGCGGCCAGCAGACGCGCCGATCGATCGGTTGCCTGATAGAGGAACGCGCCGCCGACCACCAGCACGAGCGACGCCGCCAGCGCGTACGGCGCGAGACGGGTCGGCCAACGCGCACCTGCACCGTACGAGGGTGCGAGGTGCGAGGGTGCGACGTGCGAGGGTGCGACGTGCGAGGGTGCGACGTGCGGACGTCCGGCCTCGTCTGGCGCCGGACGCCGAGTGAGCTCGGCGCACCGTGCGTGCAGCGCGTCGGGCGCCGGTCTGGTGCACAGCGCCGCTCGCTGCGCGCGAATCAGATCGCGCACTGCCTGCTCGGCGGCGATGCGCGAGTGGCACGGCGCGCAGGCGCACAGATGATCTTCGACCGCGCGGCGGTCGGCGACGGGCAGTTCGCCGTCGATGAACGGCGTCACCAGTGGATCGAGCGCATCACATTTAAGCATTGACTGGTCGCAAATCTTTCAAGCGTTCGAACAACAGGTGCCGGCCGCGCGAAATGCGCGACATCACCGTCCCGATGGGAATCGACAGCATCTGGGCGATTTCGGCGTAAGAAAATTCTTCCACGTCACGTAACCAGATCGCCTGACGAAACGCGTCGGGCAGAGCGTCGATCGCCGCCTGGAGCTCCGGCGCCAGCGTTTCGCGCAGCAGCAGCGTCTCGGGCGTCTCGGCCGCGCCCGCCCGCGCCCCGGCCGGCGGCGGCGCGTCGGCCGCGCGGTCGACGATCTCGCTGTCGATCGCCACAGTATCCCGGGCACGGTCGCGGACCCGGTTCCGGGCCGTATTGTGGAGAATCGTGAACAACCAGGCCCTCAGGTTTGTGCCGGGCTCGAACCGGTCTACCGACCGGAACGCCTTGAGGAAAGTCTCCTGGACCAGATCCTCGGCGTCCGCCGGCACGCGCGTGAGCCGTAGTGCCGCGCGGTACAAGCTGTCAAGCGACGCCAGCGCCTCGGCCTCGAACGCAGGCGACACCTGTGCTAAACCCTGTCGGGGCTTCATTTATTCCAGCCTTCGCGCGCCGATGGACTTCTGATCCGGCGGGCACGCCCCGGGGGCTCACCGCCGCAGCGGTTTTCAAGGCGAAAACGCGCAGGACGCACCAGTATAACGTGTCGCCCAAAGGAGTCGGGCGGCGCGTCCCTGAGAGGACAACGAGGGGTTGGTTTCCAGCCAAAATGCCGAGCACGACGTTTGCAGGCGCCTCGCCGTCAACGGTAAGATCGCAGCCAGTCCCCGACGCCCCTTTTCGAGGTACCACCTATGCGCAGACGCGTCACGCTCTTCACTGTGGTCGCCACTCTCGCGGTTGTCGTCCTGGGCGGTCACGCGAGCCCTGCCGCGGCTCAGACCTCGATGATCCCCTACTTCGGCAAGAACAACGTCCATTACGACAAGTTCGTGTGGAGTATCTACACGACTGACCATTTCGACATCTACTACTACCCGGCGCTCGAACCGCATCTGGAGCGCATGGCGGGCTACGCGGAGAGCGCCTACCAGCAGGTGAGCGCCGACTTGAAACACGATCTGTCCTTCAAGGTGCAGCTCATCCTATTCAAGACGCACAGCGAGTTCGAGCAGGAGAACGTGGATCCGGGCGCGGCGCAGGAAGGCGTCGGCGCCTTTGCCGAGCCGGTGCGCCAGCGCATCGTCGCGCCGATCGACGACCCGCCCGATCGGCTCTACGGCCTGATCGTCCACGAGCTCACGCACCAGTTCGAGTTCGACATCATCCCGCAGGGGCTGATTCGCCGCAGCGTGCCGCTGTGGGTCAACGAGGGGCTGTCGGATTACGAGCGCGGGCAGTGGGAGCCGATCGATCTGATGCAGGTGCGCGACGCAGCGGTCGCCGACATCATCCCGAAGATGACCGAGCTCGAAGGCTACGGCGGCAGCGGGCCGTCGCGGCTGATTTACAACCTCGGTCACGCGGTGTTCGAGTTCATCGAGGCGAAGTTCGGCAAGGAAGGCATCCGCCAGTTCCTGTTCTCGCTGCGCAAGAGCGTGATCGGCGGCGGCGAGGACGCCTACGAAGAAGCGCTGCGGATGAAGAAGGACGAGTTCGACCAGAACTTCGAGCGCTACCTGAAGGACCGCTTCAAGCCGTTCCGCGACAAGGAGCGGCCGGCCGACTACGGACGCGACTTGTCGCCGAACAAGGAAAAGACGCACTACGCCGAGGCGCTGTCGATTGCGCCGTCGCCCTCGGGCGATCTGATTGCCGTGGTCACCGCGAACCGCAAGGATCAGGAGCTCGACATCATCCTCGTCTCGTCCAAGGACGGATCGATTGTCCGCAACCTGACCAACGGGTTCGACAAGGACATGGGGTTCGACCATCTCGTGCAGCTCGGCGTCGACCAGATGGCGAACCCGTGGATGGCCTGGTCGCCGAAAGGCGATCGCCTCGCCTACTTCGTGCGCACCGAGAAGGAGCGCACGCTGATCGTGCAGAACGTCCTCACGCGGAAGATCGAAGAGCGGATTCCGATGAAGTCGGTCGACGAGCCGGAATCGCCCTCGTTCGCGCCCGACGGCAGGACGATCGCGTTCGACGCGCTGCGCAACGCGGTCGGCGACATCTTCACGATCGACCTCGAGACCAAAGCGGTGACCAACATCACCGACGATGCGTTCGCGGATCGGGCGCCGACCTACTCGCCGGACGGCTCGTTCATGGTGTACACCGCGCGGGTCAGCGGGAACGAAAAGCTGTTCCGCTACGACTTCGCGACGAAGAAGAAGACCCAGATCACGTTCGGCACGCAGGACGAGACCGGCGCGCAGTTCATCGACGACCACACGCTGGTGTTCGCGTCGACGGCCACCGACCCGGCGGTGCCGCTCGAGCCCGAGGTCGCGAAGAACGGCAACATCTTCAACATCTGGACGCTCGATCTGAAAACGGGCGAGCTGGCGCAGTACACCGACGCGGTCGGCGGGAACTGGTCGCCGATCGTGCTGAGCGAAGGGAAGACCAACCGCATCGCGTTCGTCAGCTACTTCAAGAACGAGTACAGCATCCGCACTCTGGAGCGGAAGGAGCCGCTGCACACGGCGGCCAGCGCCGACTTCGGGGCGCCGGGGCCGATCATCGATTTCCAGGCCCCGCTGCAGCACACGCTCGTGAAGGAGAACCAGCGCAAGAAGGGCGCCTTCGAGAAGATGTTCCTCGAGGGGCGGCCGCCGGTGAACGTCGGCGTGACGAACAACGGCGACATTTTCGGCGGCACGCAGATCAGCTTCGGCGACGTGCTCGGCGACAAGCAGGTCAACCTCTACGCCGCGTCGATCTCGCAGTACCGGACGCTGTCGCTCTCCTACGTCGACCTGTCGCGCCGTTTCCAGTTCGCCCTGCAGGGATTCTCCCAGACGCAGTTCTTCTACGGACAGGTGGGCGGATATTTCTACGATCCGTCGTTCGCCCCGCTCCTCAGCCGCGACGATGCCATCGCGACGCGGACCCAGCGCGGCGCGAGCCTGTTTGGCATCTATCCGTTCAACCGGTACCGGCGGGTGGAACTGTCGGGGGGCGTCATCCAGCTCGACGAGCAATATGCCGACCCGAACCTGCAGCAGTACACGCAGGACTATCAAACGGCCCTGTACGGCCGGACCGTGCTGCGCAACGGGACGCTGTTGCCGATCGGCGCGGCGTTCGTCTCGGAGACGACCGTCTTCCGCGAGTTCGGGCCACTCGCCGGCAGCACGATGCGCCTGGCCTACGACACGTCGCCGAAGATCGGTCCCCTGCTGTCGCGGCAGACCTTCGACGGCGACATCCGGCACTACTCGCGAATCGGCTCCACCGGCGTGTTCGCGACGCGCCTGCGCGGCTTCAAGAGCCTCGGCGACTTCCCCGACTTCCAGTACTTCGGCGGCAACTCGGAGCTGCGGGGGTACGACTACCTGCAGTTCGCCGGCCAGAACATCGTGTTCGCGAACGCGGAGCTGCGCTTCCCGCTGATCGAAGCGGCGCTCACGCCGATCGGGGTCATCGGCGGGATCCGCGGCGTGTTCTTCGCGGGGATCGGCGGCGCCTGGTTCAGCAATCAGCCGTCGACCAACCCGTGCACCGGGGAATCGACCAGCTTCAAGTTCTCGGTGAACAACACGGCGAGCTGCCAGGTGCCGACCGGCTACAAGCTCGGCACCGACGGCAATCCCATCAGGGTGCCCGATGCGACCGGCCAGCTGACCTACGTGCTGAACTACACGCAGCAGCCCGTGTCCGGCTTCCGCCTCCAGGATGGCCGCGCGTCGTACGGGCTCGGGCTGGAGACCTTCGCGCTCGGCTTCCCGATCCACTTCGACTGGTCGTGGCGGACGCTCTTCAACAACAGCTGGGAGAACGTGGTCTTCGGCTGCACGAGCGTCGACGGCCGCGGGCAGTGCGTCAGCAGCGCCGCCGAGTGGCGTAAGCCGCGGTTCGCCGTGTGGATTGGATACGACTTCTAACGGCAGGGGCTTGGCGCCAGGGGCCAGGGGCTAGCGGCGGGACGGTTCGCACCCAGCACGCGGCCCCTTTTTCTTGGTATTGCCATGCTCCCACGGGCGCACAAGGCGAGCCGCACGCTGCGCCTCCACCGCGCGCCTGCGGACGTCTGGCCGGTCGTCACCGAGAAGGCGAGGCATCGTCGGTGCCGGTCGACGTCCTCGAGAACAACCCCCCGCATCGCCTCGTCACGCGCGTCAGGGAAACGGAGCGCAACTTCGGCGGCACGTGGACAATCGCAATCGTGCCGGTGCCGGACCCTTCGACGGGCTCAGGGCAAGCGGCGTGCACCGTGACGATCACGGAAGACGGCTGGGTAGCCAATCCGATCTTCCGGTTCATCCCGCGTCTGGTCATCGGTCGCCACGCAACGATGGACGGGCTGTTGAAGCAGGTGGCGAAGTCCCTGAATGAGAACGCTGCGCTGTCAGGCGAGTGAGTAGCACTGCGTCCTTTCGTGCGTTTCGTGTGTTTCGTGCTCTCGTGTGTTTCGTGATTTCGCGGGTTTCGTGCGTTTCAAGGTTTGTCGGCGTCTGTCGTCTACACTGATCCAATGGATCTGACGCCGAAGCGCGCTGCGGAGTCCGCCACCGAGATGGTTCAGGTCGTCCTGCCCAACGACGCGAACCCGCTGGGGTACATCCTGGGCGGCACGGTGATGCACTTGATCGACATCGCGGGCGCGATCGCCTGTCACCGCCACACGCGCAGCCTGCTCGTGACCGCCGCCGTCGACGACCTCCAGTTCCTGCACTCGATCAAGGTCGGCGATCTGATCATCCTCAAATCGCACGTCACCTGCGTGTTCACGACGTCGCTCGAAGTGCAGGTGGACGTGTATTCGGAGGAGACGCTGACCGGGGCGCGTCAGCTCACCAGCAGCGCGTTCCTGACCTTCGTCGCGATCGATCGGAACGGCGTACGCGTCCGTGTCCCGCCGTTGATTGTGGAGACCGAAGAAGAAAAGCGCGTGTGCGAGGAAGCACACGCGCGGCGAGTCCAGCGGCTCGAGCGGAAAGCCATGGCTACTGGCTGAAGGCTGCCATCTGCCATCAGCCCTAGCCGTCAGCCATGAAGGCTACGAAACGTTTTTCAGTCGAAGTACGGAGCGTTCGAGGTCGATGCCGACGCGGTACTTGCTCAGGAACTTGTGCCCGACGATGCCACCGAGCTGGAATCCCAGCAGGGCGCTCGGCGCGTTCAGGTTCAGCACCACGACCGGGAAGTTCTTGTAGCTGATCGTGTCGAACATCAGATCGACGCCGGGCATCAGGAACGCGTCCGGATCCCAGCCCGATGTGCCGTACACCTTCAGCGCAATCCGCCGGCCCGTCTCCGGCTTGCCCAGCGACGTCGCGGTCGCCTGGCTGATCGAGATGACCTCCCCGCCGGTGTCGACGACGAAGTTCGCCTGGTGGCTGCCGTCGACGGTGCCGCGCACGGTCGCCAGCCGATGCAGCCGGAGCGCGAGCTCGAAGTCCTTCGGCTCGTCGGGCAGGTGCTTGCCGAACGTCAGCTTGTGCGTCTTGTAATCGATGACCATCGAGTAGCCGAGCGCGATCGGCGACAGGCCCTCGGTTTCCTTCGACGGGATGTCGCGCAGCGGCGGGTTCTTGATCAGGCACGGCACGTTCCGCAGCTTCAGCGACCCGAGCTCCAGCGAATCGATCCGCGCGAGCTGCAGCCCGCGCAGGCCGATCCGGCCCACGCCGGCGCTCAGCGTGTAGGTGATCGGGGTGATGCCCAGCCGCTGCGCCGTGGCCCGGGTGATGACGGTGTTTTCCGAGCCGGTGTCGACAACGAAATCCTGCGCCGACGCGTCGTTCACTTTGGCGCGCACGACGACCTTCTCGTTCACGAGCCGGAAGTCGACCGTGAAGAGGCGGTCATCGCTCCCCGGTTCGGACTCGAACGGGATGCGCTGCCCGAACGACCGCAGGAAGCGGATTTCGGCCCTCGACCAGTCGGCTTTCTCGCTGCGATCCTTGTTGGGCAGCAGGTTGACGTAATTGGAGTAGGCCGCGGCCGCCTCCTCGTACTTGTGCAGCCGTTCGTAAATGGTCCCGACCGTGTGGTGGATTTCCAGGTCGCGCGGCGAGAGCCGGAGCGCCGTCTGCGCCTCGTTCATCGCTTCGGTGAGATGGCTGCGCGCGGCGAGCGACCTCGCCATCCCGTGATGCCCGCGCGGCAGGTCCGGCGAGACGGCCAGCGCGTCCCGATATTTGCCCTCGGCCTCCTGGAACAGGCCCGAGGACCACAGCGCATCGCCGTACAGCGTCATCGCGTCCGGGCCGTTCGGGTCCGAGCGAAAGAGCTTCTCGGCCTCGCTCCGCGCCAGATCGAACTCTGCCACGCGCAGCGCCGAGGCGATGAGGCCCATCCGCGGGCGCCGCGCCGAGTCAGCCGGCGCGCTCTTCAGCGCGTTTCGATAGGCATCGAGCGAATCGAGGAATTTCCCCTCCGAAAACAGCAGATCGCCGAGCTGCAACTGAACTTCCGACGCCTGGGACAGGGGGGGCACGTCGGCGCGAAGCACGAAGGAGGCCGCCGCGACTATTACCGACACCGCGACGACACGGAAGGCGCTGTGCATGACCCCTCCAGAAACTGGTCCCTTGGTGCGTAGTTCTCGGCCTTGGTCCGGGCGATCTCTACAAGAATCGGGCCGCGCGCAAACTAGGCGCGGATGGATGATGCACCCTGCGGCATGCTTTCGGAAAGTGAAAAATGTTTCAGTGCGTGTATTGTTCGATGGCAACCCCGTCGTACATCTCATCAACCCGCAGGATCTGCGTGTCGCGGCTGTAGCTACCTAATTCGTAATCCTCGCTCATAATCAACGCCTTGATTGGCTTGGTCGGGCACACCTCCGCGCACAGCCCGCAAAAGCTGCAGCGCGACAAGTTGAAGTCGAAGTAGTCCAGGACCTTGATCTTCTGCCCCGGCTCGCGGTGTCCACCGAGGGCAATCAGATCGTCGGGGCAGGCCTTGGCGCACTGGTCGCAGACGATGCAGGTCTGGGCGCCGCTGCCGGGCTCGGTCTGCAGGCGCAGCACGCCGCGAAATCGCGGCGCTGTAGGACGACGCTCCTTCGGGTACTGAAAGGTGAACGCCGGCTGCGGCGTGTACTTCAGCGTCAGCCACATGCCCTTGGCGAGGTCGATGAGGAAGATCGTTTTCAAGAAACGGATGATGGTGCGCATCAGGCCCTCTCGCCGAGAACCAATGTCGGCTCGGAATCGCCCGACATGATGACGCGCTCCTTGCGAAGGACGGTGCCTTGCTTGCGAATCTTGTCCTGCAGCCGCATCAGCCCGTAGAGCAGCGCCTCGGGGCGCGGTGGGCAGCCCGAAACGTACACATCGACGGGCACGACCTTGTCGACGCCTTGCAGCACGCTGTAGGTCGGGAACGGACCGCCCGCATTGGAGCAGCTCCCCATCGAGATCACCCACTTCGGCTCCGGCATCTGGTCGTACAGGCGGCGAAGGACCGGGGCCATCTTCTTGGTCACCGTGCCGGCGACGATCATGAGATCGGACTGGCGGGGCGAGGCGCGAAACACTTCGGCGCCAAAGCGCGCGATGTCATAGCGCGACGCCGACGCCGCCATCATCTCGATTGCGCAGCAGGCCAGGCCGAACCCCATCGGCCAGATCGACGACTCGCGCGCCCAGTTCAGCACGCGATCGATGCTCGTTGTGATGAAATTGTCCTCGAACTGATGATCGATGAGTCCCATTCTGTGATCCTTGCAGCGGCTAGATGCTCCCTAATCCCCAGTCCCTAATCCCTAATCCCTAATCCCTAATCCCTAATCCCTAATCCCTAGTCCCCAGTCCCTACCCGTAATATTCACGATTCCTTCTGATGAACCCGCTCCACTGCTGCGGAGTTTCGTCGAGCGCGAAGATTGCGTTCACCGGGCACGCCGGCACGCACGCGCCACAATCGATGCACTCGTCGGGGTGAATGAAAAGCATCTCAGCCGCGGCGAACTCCGGCTCGTCTTTCCGCGGATGAATACAGTCCACCGGACACACGTCCACGCACGCGGTATCCTTGATCCCGATGCACGGCTCGCAAATGATGTACGCCAACCTACTCATCATACTAGCGATTGCGGCGGGCCTGAAAGACCCGCCCAGCGGCTGCGATCCGGCGCTCACGGCGTTGTTCACGCCCCGCCATCCTCAGATAGGCTGGTATGAGGTGTGCATCAGCAGCGAGCCGCTCACCGGCGAAACCGAAATGCTGGAGGCGCTCGACGCGTTTGGCGCGGCCGGACCCTACGATCGGGCGGCGCTGGCGCGCGTGTATGGCGGCACCCGGGTCCAGGTCGCGCGCCTCTGGACCGCATCCGCTGATCGGTTCGTCTCCGTCACGCGGCTCTCGCCGTATCCAGACGCGGCATTCACGCACCTGCTGCCGGGCACGATGGAGATTCGGTGGACCCTGCGACGTTGAACGCGAAGGCCGCGAAGGCCCTCAAAAAGACCGGCGGGCGCGCACTATAATTCGAGCATAGAGATGACAGTCCGGAGCACGGCCCCATGGCTTGCGTGGCTGCTGGTGATCTGCTCGGCGACGATCGCCGGCGCCCAGACGCTGCCGTCTGAGCCGATCGCGCTGGCCGGCGGCCACGTGACGCTCAGCGGCGATGCGTCGGCGACCTACGGATCGGACGATCCCGGCTTCTTCGACTACACCGACTACCAGCACTCGGCGCTGCGGTTGCTCCGGCTCGATCTGACGGCGGCGTTCAAGGCGGGCCCGCACTTCACGCTGCTCGGCGAGATCCGGAGCGAGAATCTCGACAGCGTCCGCCCCTATGCGCTGTATCTGCGGATCCGTCCGTGGGCGGCGCGCGACTTCGACATCCAGATCGGCCGCATCCCGCCGACGTTCGGCGCGTTCGCGCGGCGCACGTACGCCAACGACAACCCGCTGATTGGCTATCCGCTCGCGTATCAATACCTCACCTCGATCCGCCCCGACGCCCTGCCGGCGAGCGCCGACGAGCTTCTGCGCAAGCGCAGCCTGGGCTGGCTCGTGCGCTATTCGGTGGGCGACGTGAATCCCGATATCGGCGTGCCGCTGGTCAGCGCGTTCCGCTGGGACACCGGCGTGCAGGCGCACGCGACGGTCGGGATCGTCAGCACCACAGCCTCGTTGACCACGGGGACGCTGTCGAACCCGCGCTTCACCGACGACAACAGCGGGCGGCAATTTGCCGCCCGGGTCGAAGTGCGGCCCGTGGTGGGGCTGGTCGCCGGCACGTCGTTCGCTCGCGGGCCGTTCGTCGGGCAGTCTGCCGCGCGCGCGGCGATCGGGGACGGCCGCGGCACCGACTTCACGCAGGCGGCGTGGGGCGGCGACCTCGAGTACTCGCGCGACTATTATTTGCTGCGGTTCGAAACCGTGGTCAGCGGGTGGCGCCTCCCGATCATCGAGGCGCCGGCGCTGCCCGAACGGCTGGGCGCGGTCTCTGTGTCGCTCGAGGGTCGCTACCGGCTGCGGCCCGGTCTCTACGCCGCCGCGCGCTTCGATCATCTCGGCTTCAGCGACATCGTCGGGACGCGTGAGACCGCGCCGTGGGACGCGCCTGTCACGCGATTCGAGATCGGCGCGGGATATTCGATTCAGCGCAACCTGCTGCTGAAGCTGTCGTATCAGCACAACGATCGCGATGGCGGCGTGCTGCTGCGAATGGCGCACTTGACGAGCGTTCAACTGGGGTTCTGGTTCTGATGAAGGAGACGGTCTCCATCGCCGTTTCCGCCTTGGTGTCCTCGGTGACCCTGGTGTCGTTCGTGATCCTGGCGCCGGAGCGCAGTGGCGCGGTGGTGGCAGCCAGCCCCGGCACGATCCGCGGGCGCGTCGAGCTGCGGCGCGTCGTGAGGCCGATGGAGCGGCGCCCCGGCGTGGCCGATCTGGGAACGGCGGTTGGACGCGACTTGCCCAATCTGCTGCGCTCGGTCGTGTATCTGGAGTCGGCGCCGCGCGGCGCGTTCGAAACCAGCGAGGGCGGCCACGCAGTGATGGATCAGCGCAACGAGACGTTCGTCCCTCATGTGCTCGCCATCACCACGGGCACCACGGTCGATTTCCCGAACTCCGACCAGCGCTATCACAACGTCTTTTCGCTCTCGAAGACGAAGGCCTTCGATCTGGGCCGCTACGCGGCGGGCCATTCGCGGCCGGTGATGTTCGACCGGCCCGGCATCGTGCGGGTGTTCTGCGACATCCACTCGCACATGAACGCGTTCATCCTGGTGTTCAGCCATCCGTTCTTCGGCCTGACGGACGACGAGGGCCGCTACCGGATCGAGAACGTCCCGTCCGGCACCTACGGCGTCATCGCGTGGAACGAAGGCACGTCCTCCGAGGCCCGGCCGGTCACCGTGCCTGCCAGCGGCGTCGCCGAGCTGGATTTCACACTGCGATGAGAGCGCTGTCATCGCTGCGGAGCCGCATCTTTCTCGCCAGCGCGCTGTTGGCGATGCTGTGCATCGGTGTCGCGATTTACCTCGTCAACGTGCGGGTCACCGAGGAGGCCGAGCGCACGCTGGAGCGGGAGATCGTCGCGGCGTCGGCGCTGGTCGACAACCTGCGGTCCACGCGCACCGAGACGTTCACGCAGATGGCGCGCTTCATCGCGGACGCGCCGCAGCTCAAGGCGGCGGTCGACACCAACGATCCGACGACGGTGCAGGACATCGCCAACCGCTATCAGGACCAGGTCAGGTCCAACCTCCTCCTCGTCACGAGCAGATCCGGACAAGTGCTGGCCACGGTCGGCGCCCCGCCGCGGACCGCGGCGATCATCTCGAACCAGCCGGCGATCCGTGATGCGCTGGCCGGGCGCGAGAGCCTCAGCCTGATCCCCCAGCCGGACGGCATGATCCAGCTGGTGACGGTGCCGGTGTATGTCGGCCTCACGTACCCGGATCTGCTCGGCACGCTCAGCGTCGGCTTCATGCTCGACAGCGCGCTCGCGGCGCAGCTGAAGGAGATCACCCTGAGCGACATCGCCTTCGGTATGGACGGGCAGATTCTCGCGGCGACGCTCCCGCGCGAACACTATCCGGCGCTGGCCGATCGACTGCGCACGGTCGGCATCTCACGGCTGCAGCTCGGCAACGAGGAGTACGAGGCACTGCCGCGGCCGCTCGG
>Ga0070697_100003113_pt1 | contig 12745 bp, 10 predicted proteins | sample KBSK1501metaG_FD_65475 | JGI IMG/M metagenome (GOLD analysis project Ga0070697, IMG submission 65475) | Corn, switchgrass and miscanthus rhizosphere microbial communities from Kellogg Biological Station, Michigan, USA - KBS K1-50-1 metaG | ecosystem: Host-associated > Plants > Roots >... | reverse complement strand
CCGCTTTTCCGCTCCTGCTCGCAGAGACTCGCGTTCAAGAATCTTTAATCGTTGAAGAATCTCCTGCAGCGCCAGCTCGTTTTTCAAATTCACCTGGTAATCGATTTCGGAGCGAAGCCGGTCCTTGTGAGCCTGCCGGTTCTGCGACATCAAAATGATGGGTGCTTGCAGTACGGCAAGCATGTTAATCCCAGTACTGAGTAGCAGGTAGGGATAAGGATCGAAGCCGCTGCTGGCAAGCAGAAACGTGTTTATCAGCACCCACGAGTTGAAAAAGAGCACCGCGGCGAAGATGAATTTCCAACTGCCGCCAAACTCGGCGATAATGTCCGCGGCGCGGTCTGCCAGGGTACGCTGCGCAGCTTCCTCCACATTGACATTGCGCGTGGTGCTATGGCGCAATAGCTCATCCGTGTGCCGCAAGCGGTTCGCAAGCGCAGTCAGCATTTCAAGCGCGACATTGGGATTGCCCCCCATAATAAAAGAAAGAAAATGCTCGCGCGAAAGAACAGCCAGCCGGGCGTCCTCGGCGACGACGGCATTGGCCGAGCGACGTTGCCCGTCCAGTAAGGCCATTTCGCCAAAGAAATCACCGCGGCCCAGCTCTGTCAGCGTTACCTCGTGCCCATCCGTCGCCTGGACGCAGATGCGCACTTTTCCGCGCTCGATTACATACATCGCGTCACCGGCGTCACCGGCGCGGAACAAGACCTTCTGCGCTTCGCAGTCGAGCGTCTCAAGCAATTCGCACAACTGTTTGGCCGCGTCGTCATCGAGCGATCCAAACAGTGGTACTTGCCGAAGGGTGTCGATGGTCATCGGATAAAAACCGATCGAACGCTAATCGGAATAACAAGGTGCACAAAATTAGAGAGGCGCATGGTCATGCCCCAAGAGTAGCGGAAAAGACCGCTTCGGAGAAGCGCCAATTATATAAGGCTCTGCCCGGGTCGAAAACCGGATCCCACCCTAATTTTTGCATAGCCTATGCCGTGCCGGTCTGATATTTCTGCAATTCGATCTTCGAATCGTAGGATTCAAAAGGAGGAAATCATGCTTCATCTCATTTGGTATGTCGTTGTTGGTTTAATCGCGGGTTTCGTTGCTAAATCGCTGATGCATACGCATCTGACGCTTCTATGGACGATCGCGCTTGGCATTGTCGGCTCAATTATCGGCGGCGCCGTCACTCATCTATTTTCCCCGCCGAGCGGAGGCGGCCGATTCCATCCCGCCGGGCTGATCTTTTCCATTCTTGGCGCGATTCTGGTTCTGTACCTTTGGCACAGGTTTAAGCTGCAAGTACCCAGAGGGTAAGGTTTCCTTCGGCTGATTTCAGGCGAGCAGCGCAGAGTTGCGTGAAATCGTGACGCTGGAGCTGCTTCCACATTCGGCAAATTGACTTGGTCACGTTCGATTCTAGGTTGGAATCGCGCTCGCTCGCGCTGTCCTAACCGTGAAAAGCGTTCTCTTTGTCTGCACAGGTAACATTTGCCGTAGTCCCATCGCGGAAGGACTTTTTCGCCGATTGCTTGGAAATCGGAAAGATATCGAAGTCGCCTCGGCTGGAGTGCACGCGGTGCGCGGCCAGCCGCCGAGTCTCTATGCCGTGCAAGTCTGCGAAGAGGAAGGCGTGGACATCAGCGGTCTGCGCAGCCAACCGCTCACTGCCGCGCTAATCGATCAGGCGACGCACATCTTTGCTATGACCGGCGCACACCTGGAGACAATCCAGCTGCTCTTCCCCAATGGCGCCGAAAAATCCTTCCTGCTTCGCGAATTCGAAGAGCCAGACACGACGGTATGGCGCGACGTGCCAGATCCAATCGGTCTTGGCCGCGATGTTTACGAAGTCTGCGCCCGCACAATCAAAAACGCTTTACCGAGTGTGCTTGCGTTCGTAGAACAAAGCGAACTGGCGCCCACTTCGCCTGGCCGACGAACTTCTGTTTACCTAATGAGCGATCTTCCGGATCCAATCCAAGCCGGAGCCGGATCAACACCATCGTTCGGTTCCGGCGGCAGCCTGCGCAGAGTCGATCCGGAAATCTTCGATGCCATCGCCGCCGAGGAAAAACGGCAGCGCGAAAATATCGAGTTGATCGCCTCGGAAAATTTCACGAGCCGGGCAGTCATGGAAGCCCAGGGGAGCGTTCTTACAAACAAGTATGCCGAAGGCTATCCGCGAAAACGCTGGTACGGCGGTTGCGAAAATGTCGATACGGCCGAGCAACTGGCGATTGATCGCGCGAAGCGATTGTTTGGCGCAGAACACGTGAACGTGCAGCCACACAGCGGCGCGCAGGCAAACATGGCGGTCTATTTCGCCGCAATTAAACCGGGCGACAAAATTCTCACGATGAACCTCGCCCACGGCGGTCATCTCACCCACGGGCATCCGGCAAATTTTTCGGGCAAATTTTATCAAGTCACGCATTACGGCGTGGACGAAAAGACCGAGACGATTGATTACGACGCGTTGCAAAAGCAGGCTGAGCAAGTGCGGCCGGTCATGATTACCGCCGGCGCGTCCGCCTACCCGCGCATTATCGATTTTCCGCGGCTGCGGCAAATTGCCGATTCGGTTGGCGCGATTCTTTTCATCGACATGGCGCATATCGCGGGGCTGGTCGCGGGCGGTCAGCATCCCAGCCCAATTCCGCATGCGCAATTTGTCACGACGACAACGCACAAAAGTTTGCGCGGGCCGCGTGGCGGTATCGTGCTGTGTAAGGAGGAATTCGCGAAGCAAATCGATTCGACGCTTTTTCCCGGAGTGCAAGGCGGTCCACTCATGCACGTGGTCGCGGCGAAAGCAGTTTGTTTTCACGAAGCGCTTCAGCCGCAATTCCGCGAGTATCAACGGCAAGTCGTCATCAACGCCAAGGCTCTTGCGGCCGGGCTCGCCAAGCATGGTTACCGCATCGTGTCCGGCGGCACCGATAATCACCTTATGCTTGTCGATCTTCGTCCGAAGGAAATTAACGGGAAAGAAGCGCAGGAGGTTCTGGATCGCGCCGGCATTACCGTGAACAAAAATGCGATCCCGTTCGATACCTATCCAATTTTTAAACCCGGCGGCATTCGCGTCGGCACACCGGCGGTGACTACGCGCGGCATGAAAGAAGAAGAAATGCTGGAGATTGCGGACCTGATTGCCGAAGCATTAAGCAATCGCGACGACGCCGACGCGCTAGAGAGAGTGCGCGGAAAAGTGCGCGAAGTGACAAGAAAATTTCCGATTCCGGGCTAGCATCTTCGCTCTACCTAACCGGCGAAAATCTGCGTAGGTTGCCGACAGTCCATGAATCGAGCCGCCGATCAACCTGAGCCAAATCCCTTGCGCGAAGGACTGTCCACGCGCGCCGTGCCGCAGCCATGCAGCATTGTGATCTTCGGCGCCACTGGAGATCTCACGCATCGCAAATTGATTCCTGCGCTTTACAACCTCGCCGCCGATGGCGATCTCCCACCCGCTGTCGCAATCATCGGGTTTGCACGACGAGAGAAAAATGACGAGCAGTTCAGGACTGAACTCGAAGACGCGACCCGCAAATTCTCGCGCCAGGCCGTGCGCGACGACATCTGGAAGACATTTGCGCAATCGATCTTTTATCACCAAAGCGAATTCGGCGACGAAGCCGGCTACAAATCCTTAGCCAAACGCCTCGACAAGATCGACACGGAACGCGGCACGCGTGGCAACCGGTTGTTTTATTTCGCGGCTGCCCCCGACCAGTTCGAATCGATTTTAAATCACCTGAAGGCAGCGGGGTTAAACGAAACGTGCAAAGGAAGCTGGGCCCGCGTTATTCTCGAAAAGCCGTTCGGCACCGATCTCGCTTCGGCGCGCGAACTCAACCGCATCGTCCGCAGTTCGTTCACCGAGGATCAGACTTACCGGATCGATCATTTTCTCGGAAAGGAAACCGCGCAGAACATTTTGGTCTTGCGATTCGCGAACGCGATTTTCGCGCCGCTCTGGAACACGCATTACGTCGATCACGTGCAAATCACGGCTGCCGAAACGCTGGGGGTTGAGGGTCGCGCCGGTTTTTACGAGCGTGCAGGCGCCTTGCGCGACATGGTGCAAAACCATTTGCTCCAGCTTCTTTGTCTTGTCGCAATGGAGCCGCCAATGGACTTGAGCGCCGATAGTATCCGTGACGAAAAAGTCAAAGTAGTCCGATCCCTTCGCCGTTTCGCGCAGAGTGAGGTCGCTGCGAACGTTGTGCGTGGCCAATACACCGAGGGTGCGATCAATGGTAAACCGGTTGTAGGCTATCGTCAGGAACCAAACGTGAAGCCGGATTCCGAGACAGAAACCTTTGTGGCATTGCGCCTGTTCATCGACGACTGGCGGTGGGCCGATGTGCCGATTTACATGCGTGTCGGCAAGCGCCTTCCGAAATCGGCCACTGAGATTTCCATCCACTTCAAAAAAGCGCCCGCTGTTCTCTTTAATAAAGATTTACGGGATCAAAACGTGCTCGTCATTCGGATTCAACCCGACGAAGGAATCGCGCTGCGCATTCATGCAAAAGTTCCGGGCGCGAGTTTTCGCGTCGAGCCGGTCAAAATGGATTTTCATTATGGGACGTCATTCGGGAAAGCCAGTCCGGAAGCATACGAACGTTTGCTGCTCGATGCGATGAGCGGGGACGCCACACTTTTTGCGCGCCGCGATGAGGTCGAGGAAGCGTGGGCTTTTATTGACGTTATCGAGCATGCTTGGGCTGCAAAAAAAGGTGCGCCGGGTCTGTTCTTTTATCCTGCCGGATCCTGGGGCCCGGAAGAAGCCGACGATCTGCTCGCGCGCGACGGCCACGCCTGGCGAAGATTGTGACGTATGGCTGCGATCACCGAAAATTATTCGTTAGGCCTGCAAGTCCAGCTCGACAAGATTGATAGCGAGCTGAAGAAACTGTGGGCGGAGAGCCAAGGCGCAATGACTCGCGCCTCTTTGGTGAACCTTGCGGTTTATAGCGAAGTGCCCGGGTCACTGGAAAAGAATACGCAGCTTATTGCAAAGATTGCTGAGAACCACGCGTGTCGCGCCATTGTCATTGAGGCTGATTGCAAAGCGAAAGCAAATCGCGTGGAAGCCTGGATTAGCGCACACTGCCATGTCAGTCGCACGGGGAGCCAACAAATTTGCTCGGACCAAATTTCATTTCTGCTCGAGGGACCATGCACAAGTCTCTTGCCGAGCATCGTATTCTCCCACCTGGATTCGGACCTACCGTTTTACCTTTGGTGGCAGGGCGAATTTCGCGAGCCGATGGATCCCCAGTTGTGGGCGTGGGTCGATCGCGTCATTTACGACAGCCAGAGGTGGAAGGATTTTCCCGAACAAATGCGCCTGGTTGAGTCCGCACGAAAGGAAGCGAAACAGCGGATTGTGCTTTGCGATTTGAACTGGACGCGGCTGGACAAGGCCCGCTTCGCGCTCGCTCAATTCTTCGATCATCCGACATCGCATCATCATTTCGCGAAAATCAAAAATGCGCGCATTGATTTCGCGCCGGGCTTTAGATCGACCGCTGTCCTCTTTGCCGGTTGGCTCGCCGCGCAATTAAATTGGAACGCCGAGAAGACGACACGTAATGGCGCGCTTCAATTTGTCGATTCAAGCGGCCACAAGATCGACATCGAACTGCGCGAGCGGAATGGGGAGCCGATCGGCCAAATCGCTTTGAACTCGCGTGAAGTGGAGTTTGTTGTAGCCCGTGCCAAGTGCGGTGATCTCCTTGAGGTTTCGCGCGGGAAGCCGGGCGAGAAACACATGCCGCAACTGATGCCGGCGGGCAGCAACGATCCGGTGAGCTTGATGAGCGAAGAACTCATGCGTGGCGGACCGCACCACGTTTATCTGCACGCCCTCAATTGCGTTCGCGAGTTGTTATAGCCACGGCTCTGTGAGCCGTTGAACCTCACGTTTTCTCCGACGACCGCCCGCAGGACGGTGGCTACAGCGTTACGGCAGGTTCGCGTCAAAGAGCGCAAGCAGGGAACGCACATTCTTCTGAATCGAGAAAAGCGTTTCAGCGCGCTCGTGCCCAGCCTGACCAAGTTTTTTCGCCAACGCAAGATCGATAATCACTCGGTCAATTGCATCCGCGAGTCCATTGGCGTCGCCTGCAGACACGAGTAGCCCCGTTTCGTTGTCGATCACCATTTCGGGAATTCCCCCGATCCCTGTTGAAACGACCGGCAAGCCTGTTGCCATCGCCTCCATGATTACAGTGGGCAGATTGTCCCTGCCACCTTCGGGATCAATCACGCTCGGCAAGACAAAAACAGTTCCTGTCGCCAAATACTTTCTGATCTCGTGTTGCGGCTTGGGGCCAGGCAGCTCCACGCAGTTTTGCAGTTTCAGTTCCTCAATCTGCCGGCGCAATTTCTGCTCGAGAGGACCTTCGCCGAAGATCTGACAACGGAATGATTTCCCGCGCTCCACAAGCAATCGACAGGCCCGGATCAAATCGGCGAACCCCTTCTTGTCGATCAAACGGCCGACCGCAATGACCGTTGGTGAAGCAGACGAGAAATCCGCCCGTCTGAATTCGGCAAGGTTCAAGCCGTTATAGATCCGATGGATCCGATCCGCGCGCTTTGGGAAACGCTCCTGCAAAAATTCCTTCGCGTAATCGGTCTCGGTGCCGACTACACGGGCTGCATCGACAAGCTTGTTCAGACCAATCTCGAAATCTCGCGGCGCAAAAATGTCGTTGGCGTGCGCAGTAAAGCTAAAACTGCTTCCAAAAAACTTCTGGATCCAAAAAGCGGTGCGTGCCGCCATTCCGGCAAAATGTGCATGAATATGAGTAATGCCCATTCGTTGCAAGCGCAGTCCGATATAAACAGCCTGATAAAGACGGAGAAAGTCGGTGCGCCTCCCCCACTCATCTAATGCGGCGATGACTTCTCGCGTTATCTTTTGCTTCTGCGCAGCTCGGCCGACCTCGTCCAGCAATTCTTTTTCTTCCGGAAGGTAATGGACACGCTCGACAATCTGTTTGTCCCAATCTTGCGGCGGCTCATCCTTCGGCTTGCGAATCGAAAAAATAGGAGGCATCACGCCTTGTCGAGCAAGCTCCGCGACCTCTCGATAGCAAAACGTCTGTCCGAATGACGGGAATCGCTCGAACAGATAAGCAAAGTGCGTCATCGATCCGCGACCGATAGCAAATTCCTCACGTGGCGCCGCGTTTTACCGGGATCGGTTTTCCGGAGTCATCGATGGCGACGTGAGTGAACACGCCACGCGTAACGCGGATCTGTTTTCCATGCATGTATCGCCGCACCCAAACTTCCACAGGAATCACTATCGAAGTCAGCCCAATTCGCTCGACCCACGCGTAACAGGCAACCGTGTCCCCCACCCGAACGGGTTCAAGAAAGGACATTCCTTCCATCGCCACGGTGACAACTCGCGCTTGCGCTACTTTTGCCGCGAGGATGCTGCTGCCCAAGTCCATCTGTGACGTCAACCAGCCGCCAAAAATGTCACCATTTGGGTTTGTGTCCTTGGGCATCGCGATTGTTTGGATGACCAACTCGCCTTTTGGTTGATCGACGTCATCCATTTGGCGCGAAGAATAACACAACCAAGGAAAATCTGTAGGGGACGACGTTGTCGTCCCTTGAGCAAGCCAACGACTCCCCCTACAAAATCAGCATGCAATCGCCGTAGCTGTAGAAGCGGTAGCGTTCGCGAATGGCTTCCTGATAAGCCCGAAGCAAAAACTCGCGACCGGCAAACGCACTGACGAGCATGAGCAACGTCGATCGCGGCAGATGGAAATTTGTCAGAAGAAGATCGACAGCCCGGAATCGATATGGCGGATAAATAAAAAGATCGGTTGATCCTTCTTGCGCAAGAAGCCCGCCGCCTCTCGATTTCGCTGATTCTAGCACGCGCAACGTGGTCGTCCCTACCGCAACCACACAGTGGGCATTGTTGATCTTGTTTGCCGCTTCGGTTGAAATGAAAAAGCGTTCCGCATGCATTCGATGCTCGGCCAGATTTTCAGATCGCACCGGCAGAAATGTTCCGATCCCGACATGGAGCGTGACAAAGACGTGCGGAATCTCGCTCAGGATTTGCTGGGTAAAGTGAAGGCCGGCAGTGGGCGCGGCAAGCGCGCCCGGCGCATGGGCAAAAATAGTTTGGTAACGGACGTTATCCCCCTCATCGCTTTCGCGTCCAATGTAGGGCGGCAACGGCATCAAACCGCCTGCGTAAAGATCGACATCTTTATCGAGCGAGACAACGCGCTCGCCCTCCGGTAAGATTTCCTCGACGCGCAAAGTTACATTGTCGATCTTCGCGGTCGCACCGACACGCATTTTTCGGCCCGGTTTAAGCAGGCATTTCCAGCGCCTTGGGGCAATCCTTTCGACAAACAGGAATTCAATCGCGCCATCGCTGGACATCCTTTTTGCAGGAAGCACTCGCGTGTCGTTCAAAACGAGAAGATCCCTTGGGCGAAGAAACATTTTCAACTCGGCAAATCGGCGATGCTCGATTGATTGCTCTTCCCGACGAAGCACCATCATCCGGGAATCTTGGCGGCGTCTTGACGGTCGCTGGGCAATTAGTTGCCGCGGCAGATCATAGGCATAATCGCTCAGCACAAAACTCATGCCGTGTCATCATGAAAGAGTTTGCAGGCGCGCGCAAAACTTTGAATGATCGGTTCAATGAACGAGCCGGCTCTCGATCTGGTTATCGCAGCGCTGGAGAAGATTCGCGAGACGAGTGACCGCTTGCCATGCGCCTCACGATTCTCGCTTGAGCGATTGCGATTCGTTGCACCGAATAAAGCGGATCTGCTCGCGCCGATTCGAGAACGCGTGCGCGTCTGCACAAAATGCCCACATCTCGCTTGCTCACGAACGCAGACGGTTTTCGGCGTAGGAAATCCGGATGCGGAATTAATGTTCATCGGCGAAGCTCCCGGCGCTGATGAGGACAAACAAGGCGAACCATTTGTTGGGCGCGCAGGTCAATTGCTCACGAGAATTATTGAGACGATGGGCTTGACCCGGCAAGAAGTCTACATCGCCAATATTCTGAAATGCCGGCCCGACACACCGTCGGGTTCATTCGGCAATCGCCCGCCAACACCGCGTGAAATGCAGACATGCCGGCCCTATCTTCTCGAGCAGATCGACGTCATTGAGCCGAAAGTTTTGGTCGCGCTCGGAGCTGTTGCTGTCGAAGGCTTGCTCGGCACGCGAGGGACGATGCGGGAATTGCGCGGCAGATGGCACTCCCACAACGGAACACCATTAATGATCACCTATCACCCAGCCTACTTGCTTCGAAATCAGGCACCTTCAGAAAAACGAAAAGTTTGGGAAGACATGCTGCAAGTGCTCGAGCGACTCGAGAAGCCAATCACTGAAAAGCAGCGCAATTATTTTTTGTAGCCGCTTCGCTGTGCGAAGCGCACCCCAGACTGCGCTATTCACATTGTACGTCGCGCCGTCCACAGGGCGACGGCTACAGCGATCGACGAAAGATCGCGTCGAGCTTTGTTCGCGACGCAAATGCAATCGCGGTCGACGCAATAATCCGACGCACTTCGCGACGCGAAACTTTGATCCTGCGATGCAACGCGCTTGCGCCTGCCTCGCGCAAAAGCGCAAGCGTGCGTGCCCCAATCAATGCCGGTAAAACCGTCGCCGCGCGGACACGCCTATTTCCTATCGCACACGAGTATTGCATCCCGGATTCCAGACCGCGCTCAGCCTTCCCCGCCCAATTTTGATAGATCGGCTGGAAGCGCTCCGGTTCCGAGAAAACTTGTGCCGGAGTCAGACGAGTGGAAATCAATTCCTCTTCCGGGAAATAACATCTGCCCGATCGAAGATCAGCTCCGGCATCCCGTAGAATATTAACTAGCTGAAGTCCCATGCCGTAGGATTTCCCCAGGGTGAGCATTTCGTTTTCTGGCCGTGCAGCAAAGTTGCGAATGTGTCTGAAGCAAAGCCGCGTCCAGAATTCGCCCACAGAGCCCGCTACTAAATATGTGTATTCATCCAGCTCAGCGGCGCTTGAAAGCGCGCGGATTTCTACCGGATTATCAAAGCGCTGTAGATCCAGCATCTGGCCGTGGGCGATTTTTTCGAGCACGACGCGAATATCATTACGATCCGCCTTTCCCACATTCTCAAGCCACTCCAAACAATACGGCAACCATTCGAGGAGCTTCCGTTCGGCCCGATCCTTCTGCGGCGGCGCAAATGACGCGACGAGATCGACAACGACATCGCGGGAAGCTTTGCCCTGAATTCCGTTCGACAGCATTTTCAGAGTTTCCATTCGCACGGTTCCGGGGATTTGTGCGGTGTCAGCGACCGTGTCGGTAGCACGCGCAAGCAAGTAAGCCAGCGCGACCGGTTCACGTAATTGTGCCGGTAACAATCGGACTGAAAGATAAAACGAACGCGAAACGGAGCGCAGAATCGCTGTTTGTAATTGCCGGGCAGCGGAATGCGAGCTAGCGCTCATGGCCTGTTTGTTTGGCCGAGTTTGATCGGCCGACATTTCTGATCTCGATCCGATTTGGCGCTGAATTACCCAAGCCGAGCCGGCTGGCAAAACCAACATAGTCTGCCACATGACCGATCACCGGCAGACTCGCGCGCGCACGCCATTGCTCCAAATGCTTTAATGCGGTCGCGTCTAACGCCACTGGATCTTTACTCGCGTACAGCGTGGCGTGATGGACCGCATAGTTCGGTTGCGACTGCGGACCTCCGGCATACTGCGCAATGAGGCCGTCCATTAAATTAAACACGACTTTCCTGGCGATGACCGGATTGCTGTAAATCTCGGCGAGACTTTCGGCGCCAAAACGAGAGCCTTGCGCAAAGCGGCGCCAGTTGTCGATGTTTGGGATCGTCACGTTGTAAATGCAACCGGCGATGCCATTCATTTCGCTGTTGCTCATTACCGGGACATTGATAATCTTTGTCACCTCAGTCGAAATGATCTTCGAAAAATGACTTACGTTGCTTGTGTTCTCCGTGTCTGAAAACAGCAGGATCTTTCCCGTGTCGGCGCGGTAATCGAAATCGCCCCAAACCAGTTGTCCAAGTAAGGGGGCCGACAAAATCGCTTTTGAGTCATACCCCTCGCCCGGGGCGATTCCTTTAAGTTGATAGCCATCAATTCCCACCCGATACCCGGCGTCTTTGATTCCACCAAGAGAACGATCCCAAACAATAATGCTGCTGCGCGGATGTCCTGCCGCGACGAGCCCATCGGCGATCGCATTTACGACGTCATGGTGCGTTGTGAAAAGTTCGCCGCCTGCCGCGGAAATTTTAATTCCGATCCTGTCGTTCGGAGAAACCAGAGACCCCCACGCTTTTGCCACGTCGGGCTGGCCGGTCGCGGCGAGAACAAGTCGATTGACCATTGCGTGCACGACGGACGGATTAGTTTTGTAATCCTTGATCGCATCAGAATCGTGCACCGCATACACGACCGACGGTGTGGGGAGCGGCTGCTCGCCTTGCGCAAATCCGGAAGCGGTGGCGCAGAACAGGACAAAAGCTACGTTTCGCATCGACAAGGTACTTTCAACGTGACGACGAACTTATGAGTGAGCGTGTGAATAACAACTGCGCGACTGTAGTGGCCGCTGTGTCGGCCGCGGATCCGCGCGCCAACGCAGGCGACACGCCTGCCCCTACAGAGGCAATTCGTCACATCTACGTTCACATCCCCTTCTGCGCGCGTATTTGCCCCTATTGTGCGTTTTACAAGGACCTGCTCGATCGTTCACAAACAGAGCGATTTTGCAAAGCGATCTTGGATGAGGTGGAACGGCAAAATGCGGCGTTCGCAGTTGCACCCCGGACCATTTATTTCGGTGGCGGCACGCCAACGGCGCTGAGCACTCCACAGCTGGAATTCCTCCTCGGAGGTTTTCGCCAGCGCCTCGACCTCTCGACGTTAGAAGAATGGACAGTCGAAGCGAATCCGGGGAGTGTTTCTGCCCGGAAGGCGGCATCTTTGCGTAAACTCGGACTGAATCGCATCAGCCTCGGCGTGCAATCCTGGGACGAAGATTTGCTCAAACTTCTCGGACGCGAGCACAATGCGCCCCAGGCCGAGAAATCATTTCAAATTCTGCGCGGCGCCGGATTCTTAAATATCAATGTCGATCTCATGTTCGGATTGCCCGGCCAGACGATCGAGCAATGGAGAGTGACACTGGAAAAAACAATCGGGCTGCAGCCTGAACACATCTCCGCCTACTGCCTGACCTATGAAGAGGACACGGAATTCTTCCTGCGTCAGTCACGCGGCGAGTTTCGCCAGGACGCGGACATCGATGCAGAATTTTTCGAGAAGACGACGTCGATCTTGGAAGACGCCGGTTACGAACATTACGAAATCTCAAATTACGCGCGCCCCGGTTTTTCATCGAGACACAATCGCGCCTATTGGTCAGGCGACGATTATCTCGGCATCGGCCCCAGCGCCTTTTCCACGGTCGAAATGCGGCGCTGGCAAAATCTTGCGGATTACCGTGCCTATGCCAATCAGGTTCTCTCAGGGCAATCGCCAATTGGATCGAGAGAAAATCTGACAAAAGAAATGAAACGCGCGGAAAGGATCTCGCTTTCCTTGCGAACGTGCGAAGGAGTCCCGGCCGCTTTGTTGACCGATCAATCCAAAGCAATCGAAGAATTTATTGGTCTCGAATTGCTTCGACAATCG
>Ga0070697_100003112_pt1 | contig 12746 bp, 10 predicted proteins | sample KBSK1501metaG_FD_65475 | JGI IMG/M metagenome (GOLD analysis project Ga0070697, IMG submission 65475) | Corn, switchgrass and miscanthus rhizosphere microbial communities from Kellogg Biological Station, Michigan, USA - KBS K1-50-1 metaG | ecosystem: Host-associated > Plants > Roots >... | reverse complement strand
CGGCCGCGAGCGAACCCCGGCGCCCTTTAACGATCTCCGCGGGCTCACCGCCGCCGGCAACATGACGACGAGCGTGGCGGACCTGGCGCGCTTCGCGATGCTCCAGCTCCGCGGCGGCGCCGCCGGGGGCGCGCAGATCCTCTCGGGCCGGACGCTCGGGGAGATGCACCGGGTCCATTGGCTCGAGCCCGAGTGGCAGGCGGGCTGGGGGCTCGGCTTCCGCGTGCTCCGGATCCGCGGAAAGACCTTCATCGGCCACGGGGGCGGGGTGCGGGGCTTTCGCAGTGAGCTCCGCATCTGTCCGACCGACAAGGTCGCCGTCGTGGTGTTCGTCAATGCCGATGACGGCGACGTGTGGCAATACGTCGACAAGGCCTTCGAGTGGGTCGGAGGAGCGATCGCCAACATGACGAAGCCGGCTCCACCCACGGCGGACCCGGCCTGGCAGCGCTACGTCGGCCGCTATCGCAGCGCCTGGGGCGACGTCCAGATCCTCGTGCGGGGAGGGGAGCTGACCGTGATCCACCCAGCCGGGCCGGAGCCGCTACTCGTGTCATCCACGCTCAAGCCGGTCGCCGAGCACACCTTCCGCGTGGAGACCACGGACGGGTACGGGATCCCGGCCGAGCCGGTGGTCTTCGAGGTCGACGCAGCCGGCCGGGTGACGCGCGCCAAGTTCGGCGAGAACTACACGCAGCGGATCGAGACCTGGGAGGATCACTGAGAGTCCCCCGATCAGCCCTCGAGGCGGAGGGCTCGCCGCACTTCAGCAAGCGTCTGCTGGGCCACCGCCCTTCCCCGGGCCGTGCCCTCCCGTAGGACTCGCGCGACCGCCGCCGGATCCTTGGCGAATTCGATTCGACGCGCGCGGATGGGGCTCAGGAAGCGCTCGAGGACCTCGATCAGGCGCCGCTTGAGCGCGACGTCACCCAACCCGCCGGCCCGGTACCTCCGCTTGAGGTCGTCGACCGCCGCCGCATCGGGATCGAACGCGTCGAGATAGCTGAAGACCGGGTTGCCCTCGACCGTGCCGGGCAGCTCGGCGCGGAGGTGGAGAGGATCCGTGTACATGCCCATGACCTTCTGGGCGACCGCGTCGGTCGGATCGGAGAGGAAGATGGCGTTGCCCAGAGACTTCCCCATCTTGCTCTGGCCATCGGTCCCCGGCAGGCGCGCGTGCTTCGGGACGAGGGCGGCGGGCTCCACGAGCACGGGACCGTAGAGGCGGTTGAACCGGCGGACGATCTCCACGGTCTGCTCGATCATCGGGAGCTGATCCTCGCCCACCGGGACCACGTCGGCCCTGAAGGCGGTGATGTCCGCGGCCTGGCTGACCGGGTAGACGAGGAAGCCGGCGGGCACGTCGGCGTCGAACCCCTTCTGCCGCATCTCATCCTTGACGGTGGGATTCCGCCCCAGCCGGGCCACCGTGACGAGGTTGAGATAGTAGACGGTCAGCTCCGCCAGCTCCGGCACCCCGGACTGGACGACCATGACGGCCGCCGTCGGATCGATGCCGACCGCGAGATAGTCGAGCGCCACCTCGAGCACGTTCCGTCGCACCAGCTCGGGCTGCTCGGCGTGATCGGTGAGCGCCTGCAGGTCGGCGATCAGCACGTAGGTCGCATACTCGTGCTGGAGATCGACCCGACTCTCGAGAGAGCCGACATAGTGGCCGAGGTGCAGCGGTCCGGTGGGCCGGTCGCCGGTGAGGATGGTCTTTCTCATGACTCCTCCTTCGTCGGAAAACAGAAGGACCGCGGCCTCTTCTGCGAGGCGGCGGTCCCACGAAACAATAAGAGCCGCCCCGTGAGGCGGCTCCTGCGGTCAGTCCAAAGACTTTACCCGAGGCCGCCTAGTGCGGCGGCCACCACCCCTCCTGAGGTACGCCCGTCTCGTTCATCAGCCGATCGTTGCACGCGGGGCCACCGGCGGTCAAGGTGTTCCCAAGAGCATTCTAGAGGTCGGTCGCAGTGCACGGTTGCGAGCGGTAAGCTAGCGGGTAGGTTCTCCTATGGCACGGGTCGTCTACGTTGTGGCGCGGGACCAACCCTTGCTACGCGGCTATCTGATGGCCAAGGTCGGCGCCCGATCCGCTGAAGGGCACCCGGTGGAAATCAAGCTGGACGAGCGGCGGGGAGAGCGCCGACAGCAGGACGGGCCGCGAGACCGGGAGCGACGGAGGGGCGAGCGGCGACTCGAGCCGAGCCTGGACAGTGAGCTGCGTTCGCGAGGTTACGCTCGCGTGGTCCAGACCGAGACCAGCCGATCCCAGTCGGGTCGGCGCACCGTGGAGCCAGCTCTGGGCTGGCGACCCAGGTCGACCTGGCGAGACCGCGGCGTCAGGGTGCTGGGGCGCCGCGCTCGGTGGGTCGCTGGCATCCTCATGGCGGTCTGGAGCAGAATCCGGTACGAGGCGCACGGTCGGAGGCGGCGCCACCGACCCTGACCACTCTCGGACAGCACCTTGACCTGCTCCGAGGGCCACGAGACCATGCCTGCCGTGCTGATCGTCGACGCCCGGTACACGTCTGGGGCAGTGGCACACCGCTTCCGCCCCACCGTCCGGTCTCGGTCTACTCGAAGGACGAGCTGCTCTCCGAGATGGACGCGGCGGGGGTCGACGCGGCCGTGATCCACCCGCTCGGCTTGCGCTTCGTGTTCCTCCAGCCGCACCAGAAGCCCTGGCCGACGGACGGCACCATGGACTGGCTGTGGCCTGCCGCGGAGCGGGTGGGAGTACCCCTCGCGCTGCTCGCGGCGGACTTCCTGCCGGTCGTCGCCCGGGTCGCCGAGCGTCATCCGGGGCTCATGCTGATCATCCACCACCTCGGCCGGCCGCACCGGACCAAGGACGAGGCGGCCTGGGCCAATCCGCCGGAGCTCCTGGCGCCGGCAAAGCCGTGCACCGTAACGCTGTTCACGGAGGAGCTGCCGTGGCTGACCGCGCGCGACAAGGAGCTGATCATGGGCCGCGCGCTCTGCACGTGGCTCGACTGGAAGATATGACGCTACGGTTCGGGGTGTTCGACCACATCGAGCCGGTGCCGGGGCTCGGGCTCGATCGGATCTATCGCGAGCGCCTCCTCCAGATCGAGCGTCTCGACGCGGCCGGCTTCTACGCCTATCACCTGGCCGAGCACCACACCCCGGCGATTCACAGTCTGGCCCCATCGCAGAACGTCTTCCTGGCCGCGGTGGCCCAGCGCACGCACCGCCTGCGGTTCGGCCCGTGCGTGTACGTTCTGCCGCTGCATCATCCGCTCCGGCTGATCGAGGAGATCAGCATGCTCGACAACCTGAGCGGCGGGCGTCTCGACATCGGGGTGGGGCGGGGCGGCGTCATGGAGGCATACTTCTGGGGTCAGGAAGCGGACTCCGAGACGAACTACGCGCGCTATGTGGAGACGCTGGCCATCGTGCGGGAAGGGCTCAGTCACGACCAGCTCACCTATGCCGGACACTTCCACCGCTTCGATCACCTCCCCATGTACTTGCGGCCGCTCCAGCAGCCGTATCCGCCGCTCTGGTACATGCGTAATCCCGCCACCGCGGCGGCCGAGGGGATGCACACCATCCTGGTCGGCTCGCTCGACAGCCTCGCCTCCGCGGTCACGCGCTACCGCGCCGCGTGGGACGAGCACCAGGGGGTGGGCACGCGGACGGTGCAGGGGCAAGAAGCGATGATCGGCCTCGTCGTGCACCTGGTGGTGGCGGACACGGACGAGGCAGCGATCCGGATCGCCACGCCGGCCTGGGAGAAGTACCGGTGGAACCTGGCGGCCCCGCGGCGCCTCGAAGCCGAGAAGCGCGGGCTCACCCAGTTCATGCAGACCAAGGACGGCTCGTTCGGCTTCGTTGGCGACCGGCCCGCCGGGCTGCCGGCCCGCGAGATGCGGCGCGACATCGATGCCGAGCTCGAGCGCTTCGACCAGCAGAAGCAGCGGGCCCATCCGAACCGCCTGGGCGGAGTGGCCCTGGCCGGCGCGCCGTCCGCGGTGCGCGAGTACATGGACGAGTACGTGGCCACCGGGGCCAACTACTTCGTGTGCTCCTTCCAGTGGGGCGATCTCACCCATGAGCAGGCGATGCGCTCGATCGAGCTGTTCGCGACCGAGGTGATGCCCGGGTACTCGACGGTGCCTCCGGGGGCGTCGGTGGGGTCCCGCGCGGCCGGCGCATAGCGAGTAGCATCGGCTTCTTTCTTGACCTGTCGCGTGGGCCGCGAGACCATCCCCGCTGTGAGCGACCGGCCCCGCGGTGAGCACCGGAAGGACGTCCCGTGAAGATCTCCGTCAAGGCCAGAAGCGGGGCGACCGACTTCGAGTGCGAGCCCGGAGAGAAGATCCTCCACGCCGGCCTCCGGAGCGGCGTCGAGCTGCCCTACGAGTGCGCGACCGGCACGTGCGGGACGTGCAAGGCCCGCCTCGTGAGCGGCCGGGCGCAGAGCGAGTGGCCAGGCTCCCCGGGTGAGCGGTATCTCAAGGGTGAGGCCGAGCTGCTCATGTGCCAGAGCGTGGCGCGGCAGAACTGCGCGCTCGAGGTCGCCGTCCTGAAGGTGCGCGAGACGAGCGCCCCGCTCCCGGGTGCGGTCGGCGGCGTCCTGCGGGGCTGGCGCCCTCTGACCCACGACGTGGCCGCGTTCGACGTCCACCTGGATCGGCCGCTCGACTTCGACGCCGGCCAGTTCGCCCTCATCAGCGTGCCGGGCATCGCCGGAGCCCGCGCCTACTCCATGGTGAACTTCGATCCCGGCGCCGAGCGCCTATCGTTCGTGGTGAAGAAGAAGCCGGGTGGCGCGGTGAGCGAGTGGCTCTTCGGCGACGGGGTCGACGGCACGCGCCTCGGCCTCTTCGCGCCCCTCGGCCACGCCACCTTCGGCCCCGGTCTCCGGAAGCACGTCCTCTGCATCGCGGGGGGCAGCGGCATCGCGGGCATGATGTCGATCCTCGCGCGCGCCGACCGGGAGGGCCACTTCGCCGGGTGGGACGGCCACGTCTTCTTCGGCGTCCGCTCCGAGCGCGATATCTTCTTCCTCGGCGCGCTGCAGGCGCTCCAGGCGCGCTACCCGGCAAGGCTGGCCGTCACGGTGGCCCTCTCGGACGAAGACGTGCCGCCGGCCCTGCCGGCGGCCTATCCCGGCTTCGCGTTCGCGCGAGGGTTCGTTCACGCGGTGGCGGGCGAGCGCATGAAGGGGCGCTTCGCCGACGTCCGGGCCTACGTGGCGGGGCCGCCCCCGATGGTGGATGCGAGCTTGCGCTTGCTGCTGCGCGAGGCGAGACTATCGCCCGCCGATATCCGGTACGATAAGTTCAGCTAACGTCACAAGGAGGGACGATGGGCCAGTACGAGCGTCACGTCTTCGTGTGCACGAGCGGCGAGACCTGCCCGGAGCAGGGCGACACCGAGAAGTTCGTGAAGATCCTCCGGGAGCGGGCGCGACAGGTCGGCCAGCCGGGCGACGTGCGGGTGAACAAAGCCGGGTGCTTCTCGCAGTGCGGGCGCGGCCCGATGATCGTCTTCTACCCCGAGGACGTCTGGTACGCGGGGGTCCAGGAGTCTGATCTCGACGAGATCTTCACCTCCCACATCGTCGGCGGGCGGCCGGTCGAGCGGCTCCGCTACGATCCCGGAAAGCCCGGCGCGAACAAGGTGAGCGAGGCCGAGCTGACCGAGATCAAGAAGGCCGCCGCCGCCCGCGCCCAGGCGGCTCAGCCGGCCGGGCCGGCGCTCGACTGGAAGCGCGTGGGGCCGACCGTCGATGTGCCCGCGAACGGAATGCAGGAGTTCTCGGTCGAGGGCGTCAACGTGCTCATCGTGCATACCGGCGACGCCTACGTCGCCTTCCAGGCGCTGTGCCCCCACGAGGCCGTTCCGCTGGAGCAGGGGGTCCACGACGGCTCCGCCCTGACCTGCCTCGAGCACATGTGGCAGTTCGACCTCAAGACCGGCGCCCCCATGGGCGACGCCCTGGAAGGCCTCCGCGGCTACCGGCTGAAGGAAGACCGCGGCGAGCTGTACATCGCCCTCTGATCGATCGGAGGATTCCCTCATGGCCCAACGAGTCGCGTACCCCGAGCGCATCGAGCCCCTCGTCCAGCTCGTGGAGGAGACCCCTCCCGAGCGCATCGTGGCGCGAACCCACGAGATGCTCGCCGCGGGCACCGGCTTTCGGGACATGCTGCTGGCCTCGACCCTGGCGGTGGTGCGCTCCTCGGACCTGCCGCCCGGGCACCACGGCGGGCCGCTCCATCCGCTCGCGGGGCTGCACGCGGTGCGCCACGTCGCGGCGCGGCTGCCCGGCGAGTACGCCATGCTCCCGGTGATCCAGCACGTCGCGGTTGCCAACAAGCACATCCACTCGCCCGCCATGGGGCCCTACATCCTGGCCGAGGCCCAGCCGGTGTCGGAGAGCGGGAGCGTGGAGGGGACGGTCAAGGCGTTTCGACAGGCGGTGAGCCGGGGCGTGTACAACGCGTGCGACCACTACTTCCTCTACCTGCTGGAGCGCCTCTCCCCCATGCAGGTCCTCGAGCACCTGCTCGAGGTCGGCATTCCGAAGAACCAGCTCGACGACCACTACTTCCTGTTCCCGGTGTTCACCTGGCGGGCGCTCGAGTACTTCGGCTGGGAGTATGCCCGGCACATCGGGCGGGCGCCCGTGCGCTACATCACGCGCCCCACCGCGCCCACCTCCCTGGACGACGTGAACGCGCTCATCGACAAGTACGAGCTGCTCGAGCGCGACCTGCGCCCGGGCACCGCGGAGGACGAGACGGACGCCGTCACCGCCCTCGCCGACGAGATCGGCCGCGTCGACGACTTCGCGGTGATTCCCGGGATGCTGGCGCGCGCGCTGGCCGATGGATTGTCTCTGGAGGGGGCCGGGGAGGCCCTCTCGGTGGGGGGCTCGACCCTCTTCCTGCGCTCCCAGACCGGCAATCCGATGGACGTCCACATCAATACCGGCGCCAACACGCGCCGCTACCTGCTCCGGCAGCCCGAGCTCTCCCGCCGCATCAAGCTGCAGGCGCTCCTGGTGTGGAACACCGGACCGGAGGTGCGCATGGCCCAGCGCATGCTGGCCTCCGAGCCCCAGCCGGAGCCGGCGCGCGTGGCGGCGCTGCCGGTCCGCACCCAGGCCGAGCTGCTCGACGAGATCACGACCCTGATCGATCGGCTTCCGGTGGGCGAGCGGCTGCCCGCGGCCAATCTCGCGAGCTGGCGCTCCACCGACGAGGTCAAGCAGGCCGCCGCGCTGGCTCAGCAGTACGCCGACCGCGGCTACTCGCCCGGGCCCCTGATCACCATGCTCGGCAAGATCGCGTGCCGCGACAACTTCACAGAGCTGCACGCCTTCAAGCACCATCAAGCGACCTACGAGGAGTTCCACGCCACGCGGCCGTCCCTGCGCTGGCGCCACCTGGTGGCCGCGGTGCAGGCGGCCGCCATCTCACACGGCCGGATCCAGGACGTCTGGGACCACGTGGCGGAGGTGATGCACTTCTAGGTCGGCGTCGGGGCGCCGGTGGGCGCGGAGGGCCGCGGGCCGACCCACCCGACCCCGTCGCCGAAGCGCTCGCGCATGACGTCCGCGAACGCGACGCTCCGGTCGGCCAGCGCGCTGCCCGACCGCACGGCATAGGCGGCGCCGTTCCTCGCGGCGGGCGGCTCGACGCCGGCGCGGAGGTCACGAGCGGCGCGCAGCATCAGCCGGCGGAACTGGACGATCGCGGCGTCGGTGGGCCCGAGGTGCTCGCGCGTGCGGTCGGCGATGAAGCCCTGGCTGTCCTGGATGCAGGCGTCCTGCTCCGAGATGCCGCGGATGCCGGTGAACGTCCGGAGCTTCTGGTCCACGCGATCGATCAGGTAGTCGTTGTCGCGATTGCGCAAGGGCACCCAGCACTCGTCCACCGCCGCGTGCACGCTCTGCCCGGCGCGCAGCCGCTGGCGCTCGGCTTCGGTCAGGGGGCGCTCCGGATTCCAGGTGTAGCAGTACACCCAGCACAGCTCGTCGGTGATGGGCACCCAGGTCTGCCCGTGGTAGTTCTCGCCCGCGAAGGCGTTCGGCGCGAGCCCGTGGTTTGGGACCAGGAACTGGCTCACGCGCCAGTAGAGGCCGCTACCGTCGGCCCGCCGTGAGGCGCCTATGGCGAGCCCGCCATCGTGGGGGACCACCTGAAACTCGGGCATCGGGTCGTCCCGCATCCATCGCGTCCGATCGCGGTCCGCCGACGATCGCCTCATGATCTCGTCGCTCTCCGAAGCCGACGACGTGACCGGCATGTGGAGGAACGAGAAGTGGGCGGTGTCGATCCCGCCCTCGCAGGCCTGGGCCCAGTTGCACTGCTGGAGCTTCTTGGAGACGAAGCGGTGCGCCGGCGGGACGAGCGCGAACTCGAGCGCGGGCAGCTCGGGCAGGGACCCGGCCGGCCCCAGATAGGCCCACACGAACTCGCCCCACTCGCGCACCGGATAGGACGTGGCGCGGATCCGGTCGCGGAACGTGCTGTCCGGCGGCATCGTGGGCATGTCCACGCAGCGCCCGGCGACGTCGAACTTCCACCCGTGGTAGGCGCAGCGTAGCCCGCCCTGCTCGTTCCGGCCGAAGAAGAGGTTCGCTCCGCGATGGGGACAGCGGGGATCGACGAGCCCCACGCGGCCCTCGGTGTCCCGGAAGGCGACCAGGTCCTCGCCGATGATCTTCACGCGGACGGGCGGGCCATCCGGCTCCGGCAGCTCCTGGGACAAGAGCGCGGGCATCCAGAAGCGCCGGAACAGGTCGCCCATCGGGGTACCGGGACCCGTCCGCGTGAGCAGCTCGTTGTCGGCAGCGCTGAGCACGGGTCACCTCGCTCCGTCGCGGGCGGCGGCGGCACGGACGGTGACGCCGGTCCAGTGCTCGTAGAGCCTGGTGACCGCGGCCATGTCGAGCTGGCCGAAACCCTGGGCATGGGCGGCCTCGTAGACCTGGCGCACCGTCGAGGTCACGAGCATCGGCATCTCGAGCTTGGCCGCCATCGCCAGCGCCAGGGACACGTCCTTGCGCGACAGCCCGATGCCGAAGTAGGGCGTGAAGTCGCCCGCGAGCACGTTGGGGAAGCGCTTGAGGAAATGATGCGAGCGGCCGCCGCTCGTCGACAGGATGTCGAAGAGACGCTGCGGGTCCATGCCCGCCTTCACGCCGAGCACCATGGCCTCCGCCGCGACCGCGACGTTGCCCATGGACATCACGTTGTTGACGATCTTGACGATCTGGCCCGAGCCGAGCGGACCGACGTGGTGGATCTCGGTGCCCAAGGTCAGCAGCAGGGCGCGGCACCGCTCGAGCACGGCCGCTTCGCCACCGACCAGGAAGACCAGCTTGCCACTGCCGGCCTCGGCCGGGCCGCCGCTCACCGGGGCATCGAGGCAGTCCGCGCCCTTGGCCCGGGCGCCCGCCGCGACCTCCCGCCAGGTATCCGGATCGACCGTGCTCAGGTCGATCAGGGTCATCCCCGGCCGGGTCGCGCTCAGGACCCCGTCGGGGCCGAGATAGGCACGCCGGAGGGAAGCGGGATCCGGCAGGCTCGACAGCACCATCTCCGCGGCCCGCGCGGCCGCGGCGGGGGACTTGGCCAGGTCGACACCGCTCTTCTCGGCCTGGCCTGCGCGGTCACCGTCCACGTCGTAGCCCGTCACGCGATACCCCTGCTCGGCGAGCCGTCGCGCCATCTGCCCGCCCATCGTGCCCAGCCCCACGAATCCGATTGTCGGCGTCGTCGCCACGTTCTCGATCCTCCCGTCTCCGCTCACCCGGCCGCGGCGTGCGCGCCGGCCATTCGGCCGAACACCGCGCCCGACATCAGCCCCGTACCGCCGGGATAGTTGCCGTGAAAGAGCCCGCCCACCATCTCCCCGCAGGCATAGAGACCGGGGATGGGCGCCCAGCTCGTGCTCATGACCTGCGCACGGTCGTTGACCCGCACGCCGCCGAAGGTGAAGGTGATGCCGCCCGTCACCGGGTAGGCCACGAAGGGCGGGGTGTCGAGCCGCTGCGCCCAGTTGGACTTGGCGAGCGGGAGACCCCGGGTGGCGAGGCCGTCGCGCACGGTGGGATCGAAGCGCCCATCCGTCACCGCGGTGTTGTAGCCCTCCAGGGTGCGGCGGCAGGCCGAGCGGTCGAGGGGCAGCTGCTCCACCAGGGCGTCGAGCGAGTGCGCCACCCGCGGCGTCCCCGTCTGGTAGCGGCCTTCCAGCAGATGCGTCACCTTTGCGTCGAAGATCTGCCAGCCGATGCCGCCGGGCTCGTTGAGGATGATGCCGCCGAGCTTGGCGTAGGTGTAGAACTGGAAGTCCTCACCCTCGTCGAAGAAGCGCAGGCCGCGTGCATTGACGAGGACCCCGTAGGGGTAGGATAAACGGTTGGTCTTGTCGGTGAGCCTCCGGTCGCCGTGGGGCGGGGCGCCCGCATCGATGGGCGTGGAATGGCAGCCGGTCCACTGGCCGTGGGGTAGCGCGCCCAGCTCCATCGCCATGCGCAGGCCGTCCCCGGTGTTGTAGCGCGTGCCCCGCACCTTGGCATGGTCCCAGGGCCGTCCGAGATAGCGTGCGCGCCACTCGGGGTTCGCCTCGAAACCGCCGCAGCCGAGCACGACCGACTTGGCCGAGAGCTCCGCGAAGCCCTCGGGTCCGCTCGTGACCACGCCGGTCACCCGGCCGCGCCGGTCCTGGAGAAGGCGCACGACCGAGCTGTCGTAGCGGACCTCGACGCTCTCGCGCTCGGCCGCCCGAAACCACATCGCGGAGAGGCCGACGCCCTCGTGCCTGGAGCGGATGACCGCGCCGGGCGACCACTTGAGCGTGTCGCCCACCTTGACGGCCGAGAGCGAAACCGCCGGCTCCATCTCGATGCCCTGCCGCGCCATCCAGCAGGCGGTGTCGTAGGACCGGCCGATGAGCAGCTCGGCCAGCTCGGGGTCCGTACGCCCGTCGGTGACGCGCAGCAGGTCGGCCATGAAGAGCCGGGACGGGTAGGGCTCGACGCCCGCGTAGAAGCCCGGCACCTCGCGCTCGGCGTCGGGCACGAGGGCGCGCAGGTCCTCGGCGCGATCGAAGGCGATGCGGAGCAGCCCGCCGCTATAGTGCGTGTTGCCGCCCCGCAGCGCGCGAGGCGCCTTCTCCAGGGCGACGACTCGATGGGCGCCCTGCTCCCGTGCGGAGACCGTCGCGGCCAGCGCGGCATTGCCCGCGCCGATCACGATGACGTCGTAGTCACTCACGGTGCGGGCGCTATCCGAAGCACGACTTGCAGGGCCACAGATGTCCGGCCGCGCGCGCTTCCGCCGGAGTCTGGTACACGCGCCAGCTCCCGCGGGCGGTCCTGGCCATCGTCACCTGCTGGCAGTCCGGGCAGTGGAACGGGCGCGGGCCGCGGGGCTCGGTGGGATGACCGGTCGCGGCCTTCAGGAGCTTCGGCGGGTGGGCGTGACCGAACCGGCACTTCATGGCTGAGGTATCGTAGCCGAAGGCGGACCGGTGGGCCAGCGTCGGCGCGGCCAAGAGAGGGGAGGATCGTGATGGAGCGACAGTTCGATCTGGTGGTCATAGGAACCGGCGTGACCTCGACGGTGGCGTCCCGGTGTCGCGAAGCCGGCTGGAGCGTCGCGGTGGTGGATTCGCGCCCGTTCGGCGGCACCTGTGGGCTCCGCGGCTGCATGCCCAAGAAGATCCTCGTCGGCGCGGCGGAGGCGGTCCACGCGGCGCGCGACATGGCCGATCGGGGCGTACCCGCGGGCGCGCTGGCGATCGACTGGCCCTCGCTCATGCGCTTCAAGCGCTCGCTGATCGACCCGACGACGCCGCGCACCGAGCAGCCTGGGCCACGCTGGGGGTCGAGCAATTCCACGGCCGCGCCCGTTTCGTGGGCCCGACCACGCTGGCCGTCGGCGATGATCGCCTCACCGGCCGGCGCGTCCTCATCGCGGCGGGCGCCATGCCGATCCCGCTGTCGTTCCCGGGTGCCGATCGGCTCACCACGAGCGAGCAGTTCCTCGACCTCGATCGGCTGCCGCCGCGCATCGTCTTCGTGGGGGCGGCTACGTGTCCTTCGAGTTCGCCCACGTCGCGGCGCGGGCCGGCGTGGACGTGACGATCCTCCACCGCGGCGCCCGCCCGCTCGAGGCCTTCGATCCCGATCTCGTCGACATGCTGGTCGGGCGGACGCGCTCGCTCGGAATCAGCGTGGAGCTGGATACCGAGGTCCGCGGCATCGAGGCGGCCGGCGACCACCTCGTCGTACGCGGGGCGGCGAGGAGCACCGCTTTGAGACCGACCTGGCCGCTCACGGCGCGGGCCGCGTGCCCGAGCTGGACGACCTGGATCTGGAGAGGGCCGGGGTGAAGCGCGAGAAGCGGGGCGTCGTGGTGAACCGGTTCCTACAGAGCGTGTCCACCCCGCGGTCTATGCGGGGGGAGACGCGGCGGCCAGCGGGCCCCCGCTGACGCCCAAGGCCGACCACGACGTGGGGGTGCTGACCACCAATCTCCTGGACCGACGCACCCCGAACTACGACGGCCTCGCCTCGGCGGTCTTCAGCCTGCCGCCGCTCGCCTCCGCGGGGCTCACGGAAGCGGCCGCCCGCGGGGCTGGCCTCGCGTTCCGCACGAGCCGGCAGGACACGTCGGGCTGGTTCAACACCCGCCGGGTCGGCGAGACGACGGCCGGCTCCAAGGTGCTGATCGAGGAGGGCACCGACCGCATCATCG